>ERZ1643246.2072-NODE-2072-length-20106-cov-11.341330_pt1 | contig 20106 bp, 15 predicted proteins | sample MGYA00579265_ERZ1643246 | MGnify/ENA primary metagenome ERZ1643246 (study PRJEB29033, sample SAMEA4952261) | chicken gut metagenome | biome: Broiler Chicken; feature: Gastrointestinal Tract; material: Caecum | place: Ireland | collected 2018 | study: Broiler...
TCACTAAGAATAGCACAAATATCAACATAAGGAAACTGCATAATGATAAATTCGACTCGAAAAAGGCTGCCCTTGTTGGCCTGAACGTTTCTCTCAAGACTTCCATCATCCCCGATGATTCCGTTGTCGATCTGAGAAACCTGGTCCGTGATTATTATTATTTCAAAGACCTCCAGTCTGCCGTTGCCCTGAAGCTCACTGCCGAACTGAAAGTGTCTTTCCCCGCTTATGCGAAAGTCTTCAGCAAAATCACCACACAGTCTTCCTTAAAGCTGCTGAGCGCTTATCCTCTTGCTAAGGACATGCTTGCCGCTTCTAAAGACGATATCGTGGAGATCATCCGCAGTACGGCACGTTTTGGCGAAGCTTATGCTTTGCGTAAGTATAACGCCATCATTGCTGCCGCACAGGACGCTGCTGTTTTCGGAAGGGCGCTTCCCAGCAATGCTGTCCGCATCCGCCTTTATATTGATACTTACCAGGAATACCAGAAGCATCTGGACGCACTCCTGAAGGCGCTCCACGAGACGGTCGACCGGCTGCAGGATACTTTGATCTACGACCAGATCTGCCTTCTGCAGTCCCTGCGCGGGATCGGTTTCTTAAGCGCAGTCGTCCTGATCGCGGAGATGGGGGATTTTAAACTTTTTTCTTCCCCGAAAAAGCTTTACGCTTACTTTGGGCTTGACCCTGCCGTCAAACAGTCTGGGAAACTCAATGGCGATAAAGTCCATATGTCCAAACGTGGCTCCAGCCTTGCCAGACGTGTCCTTCACATGGCTGCGCTCAATAACGTAAAGGTTGATAAGAGGAGCGGTACGCCTGTGAATCCTGTAGTTTACGACTATTACGCCCGGAAGTGTTCCGGCAAGAAAAAGCCGGTAGCAATGGGCGCTGTCATGCATAAGATCTGCAACATCATCTTTGCCATGCTCCGGGATAACAAACCCTTCGAGGTCATCCCTCCGGAGGAACACTGCAGGCGTTTTGCCGCAGAGCATCCAGACAAGATACGCAAAGCCGCATAATCAGCACGGCACTCTCAATATTTAGTTTGCGGCCAATCCAATATATCGGGATGGTCTGTTAAGGTTACCCTTTTTTCGCGGCTGTAAGAAATTTAACTTTTTTCATATCACCTCTTGACATTTCTTAGCTGGACTTTTTCCTCACTTTTTCTTTTATATCTCTCATAACGTTCTTTTGCGTCGTCTTCTGCCTGTTCTAATAATTGCTCCGCAATATCCGGCTGTTTTTTCAGCAGCGAAGTAAAACGTACTTCACTCATGAGAAATTCTCTGAAATTTCCCTTAGGTTCTTTAGAATCAAGAACAAAAGGATTTTCCCCTTTTGCTTTTCTTCTGGGATCGTAACGGTATAAATTCCAGTATCCGGCATCTACTGCCAGTTTCTGCTGTTCCTGTGTATGGCTCATTCCCCTCTTGATCCCGTGATTGATACAAGGTGCGTATCCGATGATCAAAGAAGGTCCCGGATAACTCTCTGCCTCCAAAAGAGCTTTTAGCGTCTGCTTAGGATCTGCTCCCATAGCCACCTGGGCCACATATACGTCGCCATACTGCATTGCCATCATTCCCAGCTCCTTTTTCTTTCTGCGCTTTCCGGCTGCCGAAAATTTCGCGACTGCTGCTAAAGGCGTAGCCTTTGAAGCCTGTCCCCCGGTATTGGAATATACCTCTGTATCAAATACCATAATATTAATATCAGCTCCTGTAGAAAGGACATGATCCAGGCCGCCGTAGCCGATATCATAAGCCCATCCGTCTCCTCCAAATACCCAATTTGAACGTTTGATCAGAAAATCTCTTCTTTTATAGAGTTCCTTTGCTGCCTCTGACTCTGGACTTTCTACTAAAGCTTTAATAAGTTCATCAGCTCTTTCCCTGGCGCCCTGTCCTTGTTCAGATCCATCCTGCCAATTGCACAGCGCCTGGTAAAGCCTGCTCTCCGTTTTTTTCTCTCTGACAAGCTCCTGTTTTAAGCTTTCTGCCTTTTCTTTTACTTCCTGCCTTACAGTCTGATATCCCAGGTACATACCCAGTCCGTATTCTCCGTTATCCTCAAATAAGGAAAAGCCCCATGCAGGTCCATGTCCTTTTTTATCTTTTTTATAGGGTACAACAGGAGCACTGCCGCCCCATACGGTTGTACAGCCCGCGGAATTGGATATCATCATTCTGTCTCCGAAAAGCTGTGTTACCAGTTTCGCATAAGGGGTCTCTCCACAGCCTGCGCATGCTCCGGAAAATTCAAAATAAGGAGTTAAAAACTGGCTCTCTTTCACCGTCAGTCTATCTCTTGAAAACACCTGGTTCTCTCTGTCTTTTATCCATTCCCAGACAGGCCCTTCATTTGCATTACTTTGCTCTAAAGGCACCATGTTAAGAGCCTTTTCTTTTGCCGGGCAGATATTGATACAGTTTCCGCATCCTGTACAGTCAAGAGGAGAAAATCCCATATAAAAATATTGCTCTTTATGCCCCTTCGCTTCTCTTGCATCTGCCCTGACCTTTTCAGGAGCTTCCGCCATTTCTTTTTCAGTCAGCAAAGAAGGTCTGAAAACTGTATGGGGACACACAAAAGAGCAAAGATTACACTGAAGACATTTATCCGGATCCCACTGAGGAACCTCAAGCGCAATACCTCTTTTCTCATACTTTGTCGTATCAGTGGGATAGGTCCCGTCTTCCCTCCCCGCAAAAGCGCTGACCGGTATTTTATCCCCCTCCTGTTTATTCATAGGCAGGATGACCCGGTTTACAAACTGGTCAAGTTCTTCATCACCTGTCTTCAGATTTTCGATCCAGCTGCCTCCTGTTTTGGTATCCAGTCCGTGAAGATCCACCTGATGAAGATGGGCCGGCGCTTCTTCGATAGCTCTGTCATTCATTTCTATAACCGCCTGCCCCTGGTGTCCGTAATTTTTTCTTACTTCCTGTTTCAGGTACTCTTCTGCTTTTTCTGTAGGAATGATCTGGATCAACGCAAAGAACACTGTCTGCATGATCATATTGATCCTTTTTCCTAATCCCAGTTCTTTTGCAATATGATCTGCATCTATCGTGTAAAAACGGATCTGTTTCTCCAGGATCCTCTGTTTCATAAATGCGGGGAGGTGCCGGTTCAACTCTTCGTCCGTCCACTTGCAGTTTAAAAGGAAGATTCCTCCGTCTTTGATCCCTTCCAGAAGATCATATGTATTTACATATGCCTGATTATGGCAGGCTATATAATCTGCGTGCTTGATCAAATAAGAAGACTTTATAGGCTGATCTCCGAAACGCAGGTGAGATATGGTCACCCCACCTGATTTTTTGGAATCATAGGAAAAATACGCCTGTACATATTTTTCTGTATGGCTCCCGATGATCTTTATGGCAGATTTGTTCGCACTGACTGTTCCGTCAGATCCCAGACCCCAGAATTTACAGTTTACCGTTCCTGCCGGAGATGTATCCGGCAGGTCTTCTTCCGGCGTCAATGAAAGACAGGTGACATCATCTTTAATCCCTACCGTAAATCCATTTAAAGGTTCTGCCTTTTCTCCATTCTTTATCACTGCAGCCACATCCTGGGGAGTAAAGTCTTTAGAAGCCAGGCCATAGCGTCCTCCAATAATGGCAGGCGGATTTTTTTCTCCGCTGAACACAGAACATATTTCCTGATACAGCGGTTCGCCCTGCGCTCCCGGTTCCTTTGTTCTGTCAAGGACCACTACTTTTTCCACACCTTCTGGAAATGCCTTTAAAAAGGCCTCTTTAGAAAAAGGCCGGAACAGCCGTACCTGCAGCAGACCGTATCTATGCCCTTGTCCATTCAGATAATCTATGGTCTCTTTAATGACTTCACAGGAAGACCCCATAGCTATCAATACCAGAGCGGGATGTTCTGCTCCGTAGTAATCAAAAAGATGATACTGTCTTCCTGTAACTTCTCCGATCTTGTCCATATATTCCTGGACAATTCCAGGGGCAGACTGATAAAAGACATTTACTGCTTCCCGTTCCTGGAAGAAAATATCCGGGTTCTGCGTAGTACCCCGAAGCACCGGATGGTCCGGATTAAGAGCTCGGTCACGGAAAGCCTGCAGGCTTTCCCAGTCAACCATAGGAAGCAGCATATCCTTCGGGATCACCTGTATTTTCTGTATTTCATGAGATGTCCGGAATCCGTCAAAAAAGTGGACAAAAGGTATCCTGGAACGGATTGCCGCCAGATGAGAAATACAGCCCAGGTCCATGCATTCCTGAACACTTCCTGAGGCCAGAAGAGCGACTCCCGTCTGGCGTATGCTCATAACATCCTGATGATCCCCGAAAATACTAAGGGCGTTTGAGGCCAGGGATCTGGCGCTTACATGGAGAACTCCCGGAAGAAGTTCTCCTGCGATTTTATAAAGATTGGGGATCATCAAAAGAAGTCCCTGGGATGATGTATATGTAGTAGACAATGCTCCAGCCTGGAGACTTCCGTGAAGGGTTCCTGCCGCGCCCCCCTCTGACTGCATTTCGATCAGTCTTACCGGTTGCCCAAATATGTTTTCTTTTCCCTCTGATGCCCATTTATCCACTGCCTCTGCCATAGGTGATGACGGCGTGATCGGATAAATGGCAGCTACTTCCGTAAAATAATAGGAAGCGGTTGCCGCAGCGGTATTGCCGTCCATAGTCTCATTTCTGCTGTTCTGTAACATATTGACCTCTTTTCTGCGTATCCGCCTAATCTTTGAAAACAATTCTTCCTGAAACGGAGGAGAAGTCTTTAAGAGCCTGATCAAAGTCTTCCAGTCTCATTTCTTTTGCTACAAATGACTTCAGATCAATGTTCCCTGTCTTTAAAATATTCATAACCTCTGTCCATGTTTCATACATACGTCTTCCAAAAATGCCGGTAACGATCAGTTCTTTATATACTACCCCATACATGAAATTATTATAGGTAAGAGGCTTTTCCACCATTCCCACATGCACAATGGTTCCGGCTATCTTTACCGCTTCTACTTCCTGATTGATCACATATTGATTTCCTGTGAAATCAATCACTGCATCTACTCCGTATCCATCCGTCTCTCTCTTTACGATCTCCACGAGATCCTCTTTTGTGCCGTTGATGATAATGTCTGCTCCTCTTTTCTTTGACTCTTCCAATTTGTAATCATTAATATCCACTGCAAATAACTTGGTACATCCTAAAAATTTAGCAATTTCTATCGCCATCTGTCCGATGGTTCCGGTACCTGCGATAAGCAGACTCTTTCCGGAAGGCTTTGCTTTGGAAACTGCATGCATGGCTGTAGCAAATGGTTCCAGTATAGCTCCTTCTTCAAAGGTTACGTTATCCGGTAGCTTGATCAGCGCTTTTTGATGAAGAGCTATGTATTCCGCAAAGCAGCCGTCTACGGTACGACCCAAAACCCCCATATGATTTCCGCAGATATGCTGATTTCCTGTGCGGCAGGTCTCACAGTAGCCACATGGGATATGGGTTTCTCCTGCCACTCTGTCACCTTCTTTAAACCCCTGTACATCTTCTCCCATCTTTACGATAGTTCCGGAAAATTCATGCCCCATGATAAACGGCAGATCATAATTTGCCCGGTCCACCAGTTCTGTCCACTCATAGACGTCCACATCTGATCTGCACAATGCAGATGCCTCTACCTTTATCAGTACCTCATTTCTTCCAATCTCCGGGATCGGAACTTCCTTCATAGTGAAGCCTTTTTCTCTTGATTCTTTTACGATCGCTTTCATAATATTTTTCCTCTTCTTTCTAAAAATAGTTGTTTCTTTTTATACTCTTCTAAAAGAATATATGGCAACCTCATTAGTTTCACGATTTGCAGCCAGCAGTTTTGTCTCATTATCCACATTAAAAACCATACAGTTTGCTGCTCCTGCACCTTTATCAATAAGTTCTTCTATATAATTGCCTTTTTCTTCATCAAAGGATATAGCAATTAACTCTTTTTTCCCCTCTCTTCCCCCAATAAAAGCACATTCTTTTCCGTACAAATTGCCTCCGTATATAGCATGAGCAAAGGGCATAGGGGATATCCTCTCATAAACCTTTATAAACTCGCCATTTCTACCTTTCTTAAAAATTTTTATTTTTTCTCCATGAAACGGGGATAAGATCAGCAATTCTTTTTCTCCATCATTGTCAAAATCCTGATACAGTAAATCACTTGCTGGTTCATCTAAAATTTTTCTATATACCCACTTTTTTTCCTTTTCTTCAGGAGGATAAATTGTATACACACCATTTTCTGTTCCAATTATTGCATACTGTATTTCTCCCTCATGTTTTATACTAAATCCGTGATTTTTATATAAATCACTTATTAAAGGAAAAAAATCTAAAGGGTTTTCTTCATTATAGTGAAAAATATTTTCTGGTAATTCAGCTATCCAAATTTTCCCGGGAGATGACCAGTCACCGTCAAAAGCGCTATCTGATTTTATGGTAGCTGCGATCAAGTACTTCTTATCCTGACTACCGATCACGCCAAACCTGTGAACAAATGGCATATCACACAAAGTTTCACAATGCCATTGATTCTCTTTACGATAGTAATATACAATTCTTGCTTTTGCTGCATTATCCGGAGAAAAAAATCCTTGGGTTGCAAGTATTACTGGTTGGTCATAGTCTGGCAACTGAAGTAAAGTCATAACTCCTCCTGGTTTATCCCACAATGTTTCAACCACATCCCCTTGTAAACTATAAGATCTGCAAGGGCCCTTTCCTTCTGCCGAGCATAAAAGGTAATTGTTACCGTCATACGATATTTCTGTGACTGCATAGCATTTTTCTATATGATCTATAATTGTTTTTTTTATTTTCATACAGGCCCCAGCCTTTCTGAATCATATTTTTTATATGCTTCAACTTTACATTTCGAACCAGTGTCCTCAGAATACTCAAGCTTTAAAAAAACTTCTGTTATCTCTTCTCTTACTTTATTTCCCGTAGTAAAGGCTCCCATACAAAGTACATTGGCATCGTTTGACAGTATGGCTCTTTTGGCTGAATAGATATCCGATACCAATGCGGCATATGCACCCTTCACTTTATTTGCAGCAATGCACATTCCTATTCCTGTTCCGCACAAGAGAATTCCTCTGTCATATTTTTTACACGCTACATTCTCTGCTACTTTAACCGCGACATGAGCATATATGACATCTGAACTTCCAAAATCCGTTACTGTTCCCAATTCTTTTTGTTTTATAAAGTCAATCAGTTTTTCTTTCGCCTCCTGCGCATTAGGATCACAGCCAATCGCTATTTTCATATATATCTCACTTCTCCTGCAGTAACTCCCTAATTCCATCTGCCATTGCATTCAGTAAAAGATCGCAAGATACTGCTCCTGCATCCAATACTCCTTTGGATCTTTCCCCAAGACAGGCAGCTCTCCCGTATCTGGCAATCAAATTTTGGGTAGATGCTTTTCCTTCCGTTGAAGCATTACATACAGATGTCAATGCTTCAGCAAGTTCAACGTTTTCTTCCTTTGCCTTCATCATTGCGTCTACCGCGGGTGAAAAGCTGTCAACAAGCGTCTTATCTCCTGGTCTGGCCTCTACAATATAAAACAACTCATTTCTCGCTTCCGAAAACATTTTCGATAATTCTGAAACTCCGATATTCTCTGAATCTCTGCCTTGTTCTGCCATTGTCATAAATATTGTTCCATAAATCGGCCCCATAGATCCCCCAATCTCATTCAACAAAATTTCTCCCAGATTGAAAAGGCCTTCCGTAAAGCTGAAATCTGCGTTTTGATATCTTTTTTGGAATAAGGAAAATCCTTTATTCATATTTACGCCATGGTCTCCATCGCCAATGAGCCCGTCTACCTGTCCCAGGTAATCTTTGTTCTCTCGAATTGCTTTTACCATATTAAGCAATACTGATTTTCCATCTGCATTTTTAAAAAACTCCATAGATTACCTCCTCAATAATTGAGTCCTTTTATTTCCATCCTACTGTATAAGCAGGATAATCTATTAACTCTTTTAGTTCCTCATCCAATTTCATTATGCTTAAAGTAGCCCCTGCCATATCCAGAGAAGTAAAATAATTTCCGACAAATGCGCGATGCACATATACTTTCTTTTTTAGAAGCAGCTTTTCCACTTCATTATATAGAACATACAATTCCATAACCGGTGTGGCGCCAAGTCCGGATATAAGAACCACTGTTTCATCTCCAGGCTGCAAACTATAGTCCTGCATTATTATATTTAGCAATCGTTCTGCAAGTTTATCTGCTTTTTCCATAGGCAGCACTGCAATTCCAGGTTCTCCGTGATGTCCTATTCCTAATTCCATACTACCCTCAGATATTTCAAATCCTGGATGTCCGATAGCCGGTAAAGTACATGGTTTTAATCCTACTCCTATAGATCTGGTGTGATTGATAGCTTTTTGAGCCGCCTCTATAACTCCATCCAGATCTGCCCCTTTTGCTGCTTTAGCTCCGGCGGCCTTCCACATTAATATCTCACCGGCTACACCCCTTCTTTTCTCTCTTTCTTCTCCTGACGCCGAAGCCACATCATCATTTGCCACCACAGTCTTTACATCTATTCCCTGTTTTTGAGCCATTCGTACTGCCATTTTAACGTTCATATTGTCGCCAGAATAATTCCCGTACAGGCATACAACACCTTTTCCCTGATCAGCCGCTTTTATAGCATCCAGAAATGCACCTGGCGTAGGTGAGGAAAAAATTTCTCCTACAGCTGCGGCATCGCACATATTTTTTCCAACGTACCCTATAAAAGCAGGTTTATGTCCCGATCCTCCGCCAGTCACAATGCCCACTTTATCAGGAGAAAGGTCTTTTGCTTTGATAACCCTTGTGTTTCCGGTATTCTCCACAATATCCTTGTGCGCTTTCACAAATCCTTCCAGCATCTCATCAACTATATTATCCGGATCATTTAATATCTTTTGCATCTTTCCCCTCTTTTCTTTCTTTTTGTTTTTTGTATTCTTTCCAAGATGTTCTGGGATTTTCAGAGGTATCAATCTTATAAACCGCCTTTTTAAGCTTTAATTTAAATGCCCAGTCTCTATCTTCCGGATATTCCGGCAAAGGAATCATTCCTACTGCATTCACAGTCATATCTTTACTTTCGCTCCATGTCCCTTCTGAAGGGTTATACCAGGTAAATTCATATTGTTCATAGGGACGCAAACCCCGTATTGCTGTTCGAGGACATTCCTTTTCTATATATCCTAAGATCAGGTCTCTTTCCCTGGTGGCCGAAGCAAATGCCCATCCTCTGTATCCATAGGAAGTCCCCGCCTTATTTGGCGTTATCAGATCTGCATTAGGAATTAATTCCATATAGCGTTTTCCTTCGGATAAAAGAAATTCCCGTACATATCGCACCTGATAGCTAACTGGAAATGTCATTGTATCCCAGATATTATATGTATTGCCTTCTTCTATATTTGCGCCCCATCCGCCTTCAAATCCCGCCAATATTCCGCCATAAGCTCCACTCAATACACTTCCGTAATATCCGGAACGGCAATTTAAGTGGTCTGTTTCACTATCCGCAGTCAATGTACCAAGTTCGGTCACAGTATTTCCATTCTCATCAATTTTCATAGCAGACTCCGGATACCCTGAATAATAGGGTTCTCCATTAATTGCCGGGCATGCCGGAGAGGCATGATAAATATCTGTTAAATACCAATAGTTTTCATGTTCTCGCCAGTTTCCGATCTGATGAAGAGACAGCCAATGCTGTTCGTCAGTTCCACCATAGTTGATTAATGTACTGGGCGATGGGTTCGTTCCCAGTAATGTTCCGAAAGGCGGTTTTCCATAAATATCAATAAAAAGGTTAATTGGTTCATTAAATTCCCGGCTGTCTATAGTGTTCATCTTTATGTCAAAATGAATTGGGCTAAAAATACAGTTATTCGTTTGATATCGTGCAAAAATATATTGTATATAGCGGGTATATACCATAGGCCAGTCATAGTAATATTTCCAGGTTTTTGAACAATCCCGTCGCATTGTTTCAATAAATACGGTAATTCCATGTTCATTCAGCCAATTGATCTTTTTATCTAATACTTTAAAATATTCAGGGTTAATTCTGTCATAATCCGGGACAACATCCTCATACCCTGTGATTTTTCCAGGGAAAAGAAATGGGCGCCCGCCTTCATTGTGCATATCTTTACAGGCGGCAATCCTATTTCTTGCCCCCTCCCTGGAAGATCCATCTACTGTCCAGGCATTTCTAATGGTTGTTTCATAGTCATCTTCCAACATGATCCATGCATCTTTGCCATCATCTGCCCAGGTGGGAAATGCCGCAATCATTCCAACTGTATTATATCCCTGGCGTAATCTTTGTCTTGCCATATCTTTCATAGTCATATCTTTCCCAATAGGATGTGTATATTCCTCTTCTTCCCACGGATATCTGAAACTTGCCAATCCCCACCATGTATCTCCTACCATTACATAAGGGGTCCCATCTGCATACACCATGGCATGTCCATTCTCACTGGCCCTGATAATGCCTCTGCGAGTAACTATCTCGTCTTTTTCTTCTTCCGTCCATGCAATACCTATAAAGGCCCCGGCAACTCCTGCAAGACCCGTATCATATACATTGGAACCTGTAGTATATGTCCATAGCCCCGGTTCTGTTGCCGTAACTCTGATTTTGAAGATATTATCTCCATCCCAAAATCCAAAACATCTCTTTTCAAATCCAGGACCTTTCAAGTCTGCCCAAACGCATACTTCTGTATAACAATTTTCGTATTTTTTTCGAGCATGAAGAGTAATTTCGAATGTTTCCCATAAATGAATTGTTTTATCCGCCATAGTACCCCCTAACCTTGCCAGATTTCTTTTGCTTCCCTGCATATTTCATCATAATACCAGTTTTCATTTCCTCTGCTTATGACTTCAAGAGAACAAACGTTTATCTTTCCCGGATTCTGGCTTAATATTTTTTCATAAAAAAATCGCCTGATAACTTCCATGGAAAAGTCTCCCCCTTCTTGAATAAAAACAGGATGTTTATCCCCATAAAGAGGACTTTTTTTATCCTTCATGACACAATTTGCTAAGTGTACATGGTGGATCCAAGGCATAAGCAGTTCAAAACTATTATCCAGATCAGCACCTAACTGGGAGATATGGCTAGTATCAAATGTGATTCCTACATTATAAAAAGCGCTTGTTTGAAATATCTCATATACTAGCCCAATATCACCGACTGCAAAATACGGTTCTGTTTTTACTGGGAAAGGTTCTAAAGAAATCTGAAATTCCTCCCCCTGGCAATAATCATCCAGGTCACTGAGAGATTTTTGCATTTTTTGTACTATCTTTTCACGGCACCCATCCTTTTTCCAATTTTGGCCGCTGGCTACTACAATTTTTTTGCATCCCATATTAAGAGCTCTGTCTATGTGCTCCTTGCACATATCAACGCTTTTCCTACGTATACCTTCGTCCTCTGCTGAAATATCAATACTATCTCTCTTAATAGGCAGCCCCCCTAAATACACTGCCTCCAAACCTTTATTTTTTATGGAATTTCTAAATAAAATCTGCTCTTCTTTACTACCTTCGAAGTAAATTTCAATACAGTCAATAAATTTTTGGCAAACGATCTTTTCTAAAAGGACTTCCATTAATTTGTAATCTGATATTGCCTGAGGATATATAGGAGTAAGACAAATTCCATATTTCATAACTATTCTCCTGAAGTATCTCTAAAATATATGGCCCATATGGAATTTATAAAATTTGCATCTCTCCATACGAGCCACTATATTTTAATCTTAATAATCTGTTACTGCATCCTCCTCAATGTATCATCATGTTCAAATCCCAAATTATCATAATGTTGCGTACGGACAGCAATATCATCTTCTAACTGCATTTTCGCAAACATCATTACTTCTTCCGCACGTTCTCTAGGTATAACCAGTACCCCATCATCATCTGCACAAATGATATCTCCAGGATGTACGGTCACCCCTGCACAATTTACAGGAATATTTAATGCACCTGGTTCTACCCGACCATAGGCATGCGTAAATGTTCTTTTTGTACAGAATACTGGTGCATTCTCAAGATTCGCTTCATAGGAATCTCGGCAGCCTCCATCCAGAACAGTCCCTTCGATTCCACGTTCCATCATGGTCATTGCAATTTCTGACCCCCATAATCCGCCTCTAATTCCTTCCATATCAACAACAATAACTGTGTCTTTTGCTCTTTCTGGTGTAATCTCATTGACAAAATTATAGATTTTATTACATTCTTTTCCCAGTTCTTCTCTCCACTCATCTACTGTCTTACACACTTTTACAGCATCTGTCTTAGGAAGCAGTTTAATTGTATATGCAAATCCTTTAAACTCAATTCCTGGTCTCAGCGGTCTCATAGTTTCATCCATTGTTCCCTTATCTACTAATCCAAGAGCATCCATTCCATCGGAAAGATCTGAACATCTGTATTTTCTAATTTCTTTTATTAATTCTGCGTCTGTCATCATTTCATTTTCTCCATTTCTTAATAATAAATTTTTAATCAATACAAACTATCTCTCGCCATTACTTTTCTCATTACAATTGTAATTATCATTGCAAGTACAAAAAGAATCACTGCAATCACATTGCCATATCCCAGATTAAAGTTTTGGAACGCATTAACAAACAGATGCATAGGCAAAACTTCTGTCGAGTGATTTGGTCCTCCGGCCGTCATAACATAGATCAAGTCGAAAGATCGGAGTGCTCCAATAGTTTGCAAAATAATAACCATTTTAGTAACATCCCATGACATTGGGATTATCATAGTTTTAATCATCTTCCAGCCTGTTGCCCCATCCAACTGCGCACTTTCAATTACTTCTGCCGGAATATTCATAAATCCCGAATTAAAAAGTATGATCTGCACGCCTAATCCACACCATACCTGTGCAAAAATGATCGCCCAAAGTGCAAGATTAGGTTCAGCTATAGGAGATATGTAATATTCTCCAAGGCCTATGGCTTCCATAAATGGTTTTAATACACCCATGCTTGGACTATAGATATAAGTCCATATAAATCCTGAGGCTACAGATGGCAAAACATTGGGAATAAATAACAGGATCTTATAAATTCTGTATCCTTTAGGCTGCAAATACACCAGATAACCATATAAAAAACCCAATACAACTTGAAGCAGTGTAGTAAAAATAATGAAAATAATAGAAATCCTTAATGATTTCCAAAATAGGGTCGATTTAAATACACTTACATAATTTTCTAAACCGGCGAAATGGCTGGTATGAAGTGTATCAGATTTTAAAAAGCTCATCCAAATAGCTGATATTATCGGATATATTACCCACATCAAATAAATAATTAAAGCAGGCAAGACAAATAAAATAATTGTTAATTTACTTTTTTTCGTAATTTTCATACCTGGTTCCTCCGTCTTACCCTTTTATAGCTCCAGCGATCATACCCTTTTCTATCTTTTCCTGCGCAAAAGCGTAAAACAGAATCGCAGGGATAATCGATATCATAATTCCTGCTGCCAGCTGAGTATATTCCGAATTGTACTCGGTAATAAATCCCATCAGACCATTCGGCAAAGTTTTTTTAGATGGGTCACTAATCAATAACATGGATATCAATAATTCATTCCACGAGGATAATACTGTTAAGATTGAAATTGTAACAATCCCATCTTTGGAAAGCGGTACTATGATCTTAAAAAATATATTTGCAGTTGAACAACCATCGATAACCGCGCATTCTTCTAACTCTCTTGGCAGAGCCGACATAAATCCCTCTAAGATAAAAATTGAAATTGGAATTCTAAAAGCTCCATAAACTAAACCAAGAATTTCCAGATTATTATTTAGATTCATATCACCCACCATCGTGTAAATTGGTATTACCGTTGAATGAATGGGTATCATCATTCCAGCAATAAAAAACATATACAGAAATCTCTTGCCCTTGAATCTGAATCTGGAAATAACATAACTGACAGGTGTAGATAAAACTATCGTCAAAATAATAGCAATCGCTGTGGCACGAATACTGTTGATCATGTATAGCGGTATCTTAGAACCAGTCCAAGCCACCACATAATTTGAAAATTCCCAGACCTTAGGCAGTCCCCATGTGTTTTTTGTAAGCTCCAAACGTGATTTAAACGAAGTAAAAAGCAGCCATAAAAGAGGTAAAACAACAAGAATTGCGGCAATCGTTAAAGCAACATATATCAATACTTTTGTTTTCTTATTTTTTATTGTTATTGTACTTCCTTGATCAAAATCATTTTTCGATTTTTTCTTTTTGAACATTCTACATCCCTTCTAAGTAATGCCGGTCACTTTGCAGTATCCGGCATTACCCAATTTAAAACCAAATATTTTAATTTAACGATGCCGCATAATCTTCTGCCGCCTTTTGCACCTCATCAATCGCCTGCTGCGCACTTAATTCTCCAGTAATAATTCCGGGAAATGCAGTCTGCTTAATAGCCAGATCGACGGCCGGCGATGCGATTCCATCCATAGAAGGAATATAACTTTCCGCTGAACGGAACGCCTGGATCATTTTATTCATAATTTCAGAACAACTGGATTCATCATATTCTGCTACACCCGGATATACCTGTGCGCCTTCCTCCATCAATGGAACTCCAAAGTCCGGAGAACAAATTGCTTTTGCCAGTTCAATACACATCTCTTCTTTTGCTGAATCATTTCCAGATTTTACCATAACGCCAATGAAACATCCTCCTACTCTGGTATTCGGATCTCCCTCTGGGCAATCTGTCATTGCAGGCCAGTCTGCACGGTCAAGTTTTTCAAGAAATTCTGCTCCTCCGGCACTTTCAAAATTTCCCACTTTCCAAGCACCTTCATAGTACATAGCAGCTTCTTCATTCGCAAACATCTGATCTGCCTCTGTTGCGCTCATTCCCATTACACCATTGGGGAATGCACCTGCATCTACCATTTCTTTAAACTTTTCAACAGCTGTCGGAAAACCTGTAGACTCTTCATTCCAATGTGTCAGATCATCTCCATAACAAAGGCTCTTAAAATTATCTAGTCCTGCAGATCTAACTAACATAGCAGAAGCCATCCAAGCAAATCTTCCGTCCTTTCCACCAGTAACCAGCGGTGTAATTCCAGCCTCTTTAATTTTGGGGATCAGTTCCATAAATTCATCCCATGTCTCGGGAACTGTCCAGCCATGTTCATCAAACATTTCTTTGTTGTAATAAAGGCCATCAATACTACCTTCCAGAGGTGCAAGTAAAATCTTTCCATCATCTTCTGTCAGTGCCTCCAGCACAGCATCCGAAAACCATTCATGCCAGTCCGGGTCTTCTTCCATAATATCCTGCCATTCAAGGATCAGGCCGTCTTTCGCAAATTCTCTGGCATAACTCTGAGGACACCAGGAAACATCCGGAAGATCGCCAGATGCTGCTTGAACAGTTAGTTTTGTACGCAGATCAGCGGTAGAAAGCGCATCATGTTCAATTGTAACGTTTGGATGTTCTTCCTCAAATTTCGCGATTAATTCTTCAATATTATCCTGAGCTACGGAACCTTGTGTCCAGGTTGTCGATAATTTAATTTCTATTTTTTCTCCTGAATTTTCTGCACCAGAACTGCTATTTTCTTCTTGAGTACTGCCACCACATCCAGTTAATAAAGAGGCCGCTGCTAAAATCCCCGCTGCAGATACCGCACATAGTTTCTTGTAATTCTTCTTTCTCATTTAACTCATCTCCTTTTCAATAATCATTCCAATATTGTTTTCATCTTTTTCTCTGCATAGGGACACATCTTTTAGCTCTACTAAAGATATCTCTGCCAGATAAAGTACTTTAGTACCGGGCTCTAGATGTCCGGTATAAGCTTGTTCTACATCTGAAACTACCATATGAAAATGTGCTTTTCCATCCAGCACAAGACCCTGAAGTGATGCTAATTCCATAGGCTTTTCCAATGTTATGAATTCATCTTCCGGTTCTTTTCCGGTTCCTACAACGCGATGTAGAACTACTTTCTGCAAAGAACCAATCGCACTTGTAAGAAGTGCGTTTTTAATTCCGCTCTTTCTTATCTCTTTTTCGATAGTTTCCAGCAGTAAATCATCCCTTTTCAAATTCAGAATAATGACTTTTCCGAATTCATATCCCGCATACTTGTTCATCTTTTCTCCTTTCTTTCTTTTTTCTTTAAATTTGATGAGATAAGTATAACAAAACAAGAGGATTGCTTAAAGCAATCCTCTTGTTATTTTGTATATTATTTTAATATATTTTTCATTTTTTATGTGCTATATGCATATTTATTTCGCAAATACCCGTAATATTTTTATAAAACATGAATTATTTTCTTTCTCTATATTCCTTTGGGGTATATCCTGTATATTTTTTAAATACTTTTGCAAAATATCCTGCATTCTCATATCCTAATTTAAATGCTACTTCATATACTTTAAGTCGTTTCTGAGTTAATAACTGTTGAGCTTCCGCAACTTTTATTTTATTAATATAATTAGCTACACCTATAGGTTCATATTTTGAAAAAATAGTACTCAGATATCCAGGACTTATAAATAATGCTTGAGCAATTTCTTCTAAATTCAGATTGTCATATACATGATCATAAATATATTTTTTTGCCTCCCGTACCAGTCTTTCCTGATCATTACAGATATCTCCCTGAAAAAACTCCCTTAAGCTTTCCATATATTGACTAAATACATCTACGATCTCTGAAATCGCGTTAGAATAATACAGCCCTTTAATATAGTTATTTAAATTTTCACTTTGATACCCTCCATGGCTCTGCTTTACATATTCATCTAGAAGGCACATAAATCTGGTACAATAGAAAATAGCATCATCAATACTGCCAATATTTTGTTCTAGTTTCTGTATCGTTTCTTGTTCAATCTGTTTTAATTCTTTTAAATTCGATGCTTCACATATTGCGGCAAACTTTTCAGTATTTATCAGTCTATTATTTTCTCCAAATTTTTTGTTTCTATCCGTACTTATATCCTCACCAAAAAAAATAATTTTTCCATAGCCTTCTAAGACTAAAAGCTGCTGTATCGCTTTTGCCTGCAAATATGCACCCTGAAAATTTTCATACCCAGTAATGCCATTGCTAATACCTATAGAGGCCTGAATATTGCTATATTGAAGAAGCATCTCTATAATTGCTTCGGCCATAAAATTAAGATTATTATCTTTCTCCTCCTTTTTATTTTCTGCAAGAAATATCAAAAAACTTCCTTTTTCCCATTCTATACAGTAAGCCTCAAAAAATTCTCTGCTTATATCTTCTATTAATTTACGAATTGTTTCCAGATATATCTTTCTTTCTCTTTCTTCTTTATTCGCGATCAAATGATAAATATTAGAAGCAATATATACAATACGTACCGATTTGTCTCCGCTGCCAAATTTCCATTCATTATTTTCGATCAGTGCCTGTTCTCCCATTAAAGCTTTAATTAAGAAAGCTTTTCTCAATTCTTCCGTTTCCCATATAGATCGTCCTTGTTCTTTGTCAATTCTCCCTCTTTTCTTTTTTAGGTCATCTTTCACTGTCTCGAGCATATCATGCAGCATCTCACTGTTCAGCTTTAATTTCAAAAGGTAATCTTTTGCCCCTAAACGCATAGCTTTTTTTACTAATTCAAACTGATCATAGCTACTTAAAAAGACAAAAACCGGCGACAAATTATGTTCTTGTACCTTTTGCATCATCTCTATACCATCCATTTCGGGCATAATAATATCTGTAATTACTAAATCCGGTTTTGTTTTCAAAATCAGTTTTAGACCTTCATCGCCATTAGAAGCCTCTCCTTCTATTTCAAATTCCTCTTCCTCCCAGTTAAGCATAGAACGCAGTCCAAGTTTCACCAGTGTTTCATCATCAATAAATACTACTTTAAACATTAACTTCTCTCCTTTTTCACTTCAAATGGCAATAAAACACTTACTGTTGTATATTTATTCAACTCACTTTCATAAGAAAGTCCAAATTGCGGCCCATATAGGATTTTAATCCTTTCCTGAATATTTTTTATCCCAATTTGGTTATACTGGGATTTTTTAACCTCATTATTCTCAAACAATTTTTCTATTTCTTCTTCAGTCATACCAACTCCGTTATCGCAAATACGAACCAGTAAATTTTCATCCTGCCTGCTTGCGCTGATTTTGATGATTTCCATACCTTTCTTTTTTTCAAACCCATGTAATATTGCATTCTCTACCAGTGGCTGCAGTAAAAATTTGATTATCAATCCATTTTCACATCCTGGTTCAATAGTATATTCCGTTCTAATCAGTCCTTTTTTCCTGATCTTCTGAAGATAAACATATTTTTCCAGTAATGCAAATTCTTGTTCTATTGTAATTTTATCATCAACTCCCTTGCTGACTTCCTTTAATAAATCTCCAAAACTCTCCACCATAGTGTATATACTATCAGCAGACTGAAGCTTTGCCATAATTTTGATAGAATTCAGAACATTATAAACAAAGTGGGGATTGATTTGACTCTGAAGAGTTTTATATTCCAATTCTTTTTTCATTGCCTCTTCTTTTCGCATCTGCTCCATCAATGATGCCACACTTTGTGAAAGTTTGTTAATTCCCTTTCCTAAAGTTCCGATTTCATCATCGCCTTCAATGCTCCTGTCAACTGAAAAATCCCCTTCTCCGATTATTTTCATTCTTTTTATAATATTAGAGAGAGGTTTTGTTAAGATATTAGAAAGCAGCATGATCAAAAAGAAAATAACAACCAGGATTATAAAAAGTACTATAACCGTAGATCTCATCAATATTTTGCTCTGTTCCTGAAAGACTTCATAATTCATAAGCTGAATAACTGTGAAACCTGAATCTTCCGAATAATTATCTACCGCAAACCATTTTTGTCCGTTCCAGCTTATCGGCTTACTATTATCGTTTAAATCCAGTATATTAGTAACGGACTTTCCAAAAAAATTTTGTTGATTACTATAAATACATTTTTTCTCCTTATCACAAACAAGCAGTATATCTCCACTTGACAGTTCATAATCTTTAACCACATCCTCTACAATAGAGGGTGAAACTGAAACAAATAGCCAGCCAACATTCTGACCGCTATAAATAGATATCAGTTGTCTTACAAAAGGAATTTGATAATTGTCCTGACTTACCGGTGAATTATTTTCTATCATAGCCGCCCATTCGACTGAAGTATTATTTTTGTCTTTTTGAAACCACTTCATTTTGGAAAGTTGCTTAACATCTATGTAATCAGCATCTTCTCCATATTTTATAAGATTACCATTATTCCCTTTTATGATAATTCCCCGGATATATTTAGAAATAATATCATTATCTAAATACAAAGATATATTATTAATCGCGTCAACTAAATCACTATCTAAATTATAATAATTCTTAGATGAACTATAATCTCTTGTTAATGTTTTTGTTATTTTGTCATCAAAATATATTTTATCGGCAAATTCCTCACATCGCATTAGCATTCTATTTATATTGCTTTGAATATAATCAATATTTGAACTAGTATTTTCAATTAATTGTTTTTCTTGTAAATGATAATTTGTATTATAGTAATAAAAGCCAACGATAATAGTAATAGATATAAATGCAATAGAAAAATAAGCTATTAGCTTTCCTTTTATTGTCTTTAGCATATGTCCCCCAATATTTTCCAATAATTCTTCTCTATTTATACTAAAAATAGAATATTTGTACAAATAAACAAATTTATAATACCATATCTTTCGTATTTTTTACACATGTTCTTCTTAAAACATTCTCAGCTTAATTTATATATTTTCAAATCCATCCTTATCAAATACCACTAGTTCGTCAAAAAAGCAGGAACAGATTCGCTAAAAGTTGAAACTTCAACTAATAGCCTCGCTGTTCCTGCCATCTTATTATAATAACTTTTTATTTTTTATACAGCACCACTGCCTCATACGGCTTCAGCTCTATCCTGGTGCCTT
>ERZ1643246.2073-NODE-2073-length-20086-cov-16.822974_pt1 | contig 20086 bp, 16 predicted proteins | sample MGYA00579265_ERZ1643246 | MGnify/ENA primary metagenome ERZ1643246 (study PRJEB29033, sample SAMEA4952261) | chicken gut metagenome | biome: Broiler Chicken; feature: Gastrointestinal Tract; material: Caecum | place: Ireland | collected 2018 | study: Broiler...
ATAACATATAAAAGTGGTAAATGCAAGAAAAAAACGATTGATTATATATATAATAATAAAAAATCGTTGAGTTAATAATTTATTGAAATCAAAGTGGCAAAGATGGGAAGCAATTACCTAAAATTTTATTTTTATAGCTATAATTGTTATTTGTTCTATCTCTAACTATTTTCATATGAATTACCTCTTTATTATTATATTAAATATATTGGTTTTTTTAAAGAAGTTTTGAAATATATTTTATTATATGATACAATAAATAAAAGCTATTTTTAGAGGGTGAGAATATGAATGAGATAATGAGAGAGAAAATATTAAGAAACTTAGAGCTTAATAGCCGTATTGATTTACATGATTTAGCTATAATGCTTGATGTTAATGAATTAGATTTGGTAAATGAAATTAATCAAATGGAAAAGGAAAAGATTATTTGTGGCTACCATACCCTTATTAATTGGGATAATACTAGTAAAGAAATTGTTACTGCTCTTATTGAGGTTAAGGTATCTCCACAAAGAGGGTTAGGATTTGATATGCTAGCTCAAAGAATTGCTAAATTTAATGAGGTTACTAGTGTATATCTTATGAGTGGTGGATTCGATTTTATGGTTTTAATTGAAGGTAAATCAATGAAAGAGGTTGCTAGATTTGTTTTTGAAAAGCTTTCAACCCTAGATTCAGTATTATCTACCTCAACTCATTTTGTCTTAAAAAAATATAAAGATCATGGTGTAGATCTTGTAGAAAAGAAGAAAGATGAAAGAATGATGGTGAGTGCTTAATGCGAGATTTTTTAGCTAAAAAGGTTGTCGACTTAAAGCCATCTGGGATTAGAAAGTTTTTTGATATTGCCAAAGAAATTGAAGGGGCCATATCTTTAGGTGTTGGCGAGCCTGATTTTGATACACCATGGCACATCCGTGAGGAAGGTATATATTCTTTAGAGGCTGGAAGGACGATTTACACCTCTAATTCTGGTTTGAAGGAATTAAGAGAAGAAATTTGTAAATATCTAAATAGAAAATATAATTTAAAATATAATTATGAAAACGAGGTTTTATTAACTGTTGGTGGTAGTGAGGCAATTGATGTTGCCCTAAGAAGTATGGTAGAGCCGGGAGATGAGGTAATCATACCAACGCCATGTTATGTTTCATATGAGCCATGTGCTATTATGGCTGGCGCTAATGTTGTAACAATTCCTTTAAAAAATGAAAATCAGTTTAGATTAACACCACAGGAATTAGAATCTGTAATTACTTCCAAAAGTAAAATTCTTTTAATAAATTATCCCAACAATCCTACAGGGGCAATTATGGAATATGAGGATTTAAAGGCGTTAGCTGATGTTATTATTAAGCATGATTTATTTGTTATTTCCGATGAAATATATTCTGAGCTTACCTATGATAATAAGCATATATCCATAGCCAGCTTACCTAATATGAAGGATCGATGTGTAGTAATTAATGGCTTTTCTAAAGCATTTTCTATGACTGGTTGGCGCTTAGGCTATGCTTGTGGACCTCAAAATGTAATCAAACAAATGACGAAAATTCACCAATTTGCGATTATGTGTGCACCAACAACTAGCCAATATGCAGCTATTGAGGCTTTAAAGAATGGCGATGATGATGTTGTTAATATGACTGAGGCTTATAACGAAAGAAGACGTTATGTTCTTCATCGATTAAAGAATATGCATATTAATTGTTTTACTCCTAAGGGGGCTTTTTATGTTTTTCCCGATATTAGACCCTTTAATTTATCATCAGAAGAATTTGCCTTAGGCTTATTAAATAAAGAAAAGGTGGTTGTAGTACCTGGTAATGCCTTTGGTAGTAGTGGCGAGGGCTTTATTAGAATTTCTTATGCATACTCTATAGATGATTTAAAGAATGCCTTAAATCGTTTAGAAAATTATGTTAATAGTTTAAAAAATCTTTAGGAAAAATGACCTAAAGGTTTTTTGTTTGCTTTATTGAAAATTAATAATATTTAATATATAATAAATTGGAATATGACTCTTTAAGGAGTCTTTTATTTTGGTGGTGAATTTATGGAAAAATATGAAATTAATAAATTTTTAGAAGAATATAAAACCAAACTAAATGATTTATTTGAAGCATTTCATATTAATGAAAAAAAAGAATCCTTAAGCTCTTTACAGGCTGAAATAAACAAGCCTGATTTTTGGTCAAATCAGGAGGAAGCTCAAAAAACTATAATTAAAGCTAATAGCTTAAAGGAAGTTATTAATAATTACCAGAAGGCTTTAGATGATTATAATGATATAAATGGATTAGTGGAAATGGCTTTAGAGGATAATGAAGCTATGCAGCTTTTAGAGTCAGAAATAGCATCATTTAAGGAGTTTATTGATTCATTAGAGGAAAAGGCTTTGTTAAATGGAAAATATGATATGTCTAATTGTATATTAGAGCTTCACCCAGGAGCTGGTGGTACAGAATCGATGGATTGGGCTGATATGCTATATAGAATGTATACTAGATTTTGTGCTAAAAAGAATTTCAAGGTTAAGGTTTTAGATTATCAAGCTGGTGAGGAAGCAGGTATAAAATCTGTTACTATCTTAATTTCTGGTCCTTATGCATATGGCTTATTTAAGGGTGAAAGAGGCGTTCATAGGTTAGTAAGAATTTCTCCATTTGATTCAAATTCTCGTCGTCATACTTCATTTTGTTCTTGTGATGTGGCCCCTCAAATTGAAAATACTGAGGAGGTTAAAATTAATGATGAGGATTTAAAAATAGATGTTTATCATTCCTCAGGAGCTGGCGGTCAGTCTGTTAATACAACTGATTCAGCCGTAAGAATAACCCATAAGCCAACTGGAATTGTGGTTACTTGTCAAAATGAAAGAAGCCAAATTAAAAATCGTGAGGTGGCTTTAAGTATTTTAAAATCTAAGCTTTTAGAATTAGAATTAAAGCGTCAAGAGGATGAGTTAAAACAAATTAAAGGTGAACAAAAGGAAATCAATTTTGGTAGTCAAATTCGCTCTTATGTCTTTTGTCCATATACATTATGTAAGGATCATCGAACTGGCTATGAGATGGGCAATATTCAAGCAGTAATGGATGGTGATATTGAGGGCTTTATGCTTTCATATTTAAAGTTAAATGCAGGTGGCAAAAATGAGTAAAGAAAAAAAGGATGTTATTAAAAGAAAGATAAATCAATATGTACAAATATCTTTAGGAGTAATTTTACTTGATTTAGGTTTTTATTTCTTTTTGAATCCTTTAAAGCTAGTAATTGGTGGTATGCTAGGTGTTTCTATTGTTGTTGAACCATTATTACAAATGATAGGTCCTTGGTTTACAACTTCAATATTTTTATATATTGTTAATATAATCACTTTAATAATAGGTGGTATCTTGCTTGGTAAGGATTTTTTTATAAAGACTATTTATGCCTCACTATTTTCCCCTACTGTCATGTTTGCTCTAGAAAGATTATTTGATCCTAATATGGTAATGGATAGTGTTTCGGAATCTGGTAAAATCCTTATTGCCCTAATTTGTGGTGGCTTATTATGTGGTGTTGGTATTGGTATTGCCATTAAAAATAATGGTAGTACAGGTGGAATGGATGTTATTCAGCGTTGTATGAGTAAATATTTAAAGGTTCCCTATTCTAAAACTATGTATCTAACCGATTGGGTGGTTGTCTTTATCTCTGGATTCTCTTTTTCAGGTGGCATTAGTTATCATATTGAGGGTGTCGTTTATGGAGTGATTGCCGTACTTGCCACTTCTATAATTATTGATACTATCGTTTTAAATGTAAAAAGTAGAAGAACAGCCTATATTATTACAGACCATCCAATTGAGATGAGAGATGCTATATATAAAAATATTAAGCGTGGTGTTACATTCATTGATTGTGAGGGTGGATATACATCTAATTTACATACTATGGTAGTTTGTACATTAGATAAAAATGAGGCCTATCGTTTAACAGATTATGTTAAAGAGGTAGATCCTAAGGCCTTTAGTTATATTACATCTTGTAAAGAGGTTATTGGCGAATATAGCCGAGGTAGAAATAGAAAATGATAATAAAAGAGCTTAAAAAGAAGAATAATAATACCTATATTGTAAAAACAGATAGTGGGGATTACGTTTTTTCTGAGGATGTTATTATTAAGTATAAGCTAATGCCTAATAAGGTTATAGATGAGGCCGTAATACCCTTAGCTATGATTGAAGAGGATGTTACTAAGCTTTATAATCAAGCTTTAAATTACGCTATTAATTATGGTAAAAGTCTAAATATGATTAGAAATTATTTAAAAACTAAAAATGCAAGTCCAGCTACAATAGATGAAATAATTTCTAGACTTTTAAAAATAAAAATAATTAATGATGTTAATAATATAAATAATCGAATATTAACCTTGATTAAAAAAGGAAATGGGAGATTATTAATTAAAGAAAAGCTTTTAGCCTTAAAATTTAATTTAGAAGATATTAATAATGCCCTAGATAATATAGATGATAGCTTATATTATGAAGGATTGAATGATTTAGTAAATAAAGTAAAAGGCAAGTATGATTTATCTAATATAAAGGATATAGCTAAATTAAAACGATATCTTTTATCAAGGGGATATACTTATTTAGAAATTGAAAATGTAAATGTAAAGGGAAGTATTTAAATGTTGTTTTATATACTTCCTTTTTTTTAAGTCTTAAAAGCTTAAATATTATCTGTTGAGAAAATACTTATAATATTATATAATTAACCTATAAGGATAAACTATTTTAAAAGGAGAATATTATATGGCAATTAGGGAAAGAATAAACAAAGATTTTTTGTATTATTTTGACCAAGGCCTATGCTTAGATGCGTACAAGGTTTTTGGTAGTCATCTTATAAAGGATGAAAACGGTAAAAATATTGCTTGTGAATTTTGCTTATACGCTCCTAATGCTAAGCGTGTGGAAATTGTTGGAGAGTGGAATAATTTTACTATGAACCAGCAGGAGCTTTATTGCATTGATGAAAAAGGAATATGGTATGCTAAATTAGAAGGAGATTATGAGTGGCAAAGGTATAAGTATTTAATTACAACCAAAAGCAATGATAAGATTTATAAAGCAGACCCTTATGCCTTTTACAGCCAAATTAGACCATCTACCGATTCTAAGGTCTATGATATAAATGGCTATAAATGGAATGATGATGTGTGGATGTATACACATCCTAAGGTTTATGATAAGCCAATGCTTATTTATGAAATGCACTTAGGATCATGGCGCAGAAAGAGTCCTAATGGAGAATTTTATATGTTTAATGAAATAGCTCCTATGCTAGTTGAATATCTTAAGGATTATGGCTATACTCACGTTGAGGTGATGCCTGTTTATGAACATCCTCTTGATGCTTCATGGGGCTATCAGGGAACCTCCTATTATGCAGTAACACCACGTTATGGTGTTCCTAAGGATTTTATGTATTTTGTAGATTTATTACATCAAAATGGAATTGGCGTAATTATGGATTGGGTTCCAGGTCATATTTGTAAGGATGCCCATGGCCTATATATGTTTGATGGTACAACTCTTTATGAATATCCTAAAGAAGAGGATAGAGAAAATAAGGAATGGGGTACAGCTAATTTAGATTTAGGAAAAGGTATTACTAGATCATATTTATTTTCAAATGCTTTATTTTATATGAAGTATTTTCATATTGATGGATTTAGAGTAGATGCGGTTAGCAATTTAATATATTATTTAGGTAATCAAAATCGCGGTATTAATCATGGTGCATGTGATTTTTTACAAAAGCTATCAACTCATATTTTTAAAGAGGATGATAGAGTTTTGTTAATGGCTGAGGATTCCTCTAGCTATCCTAATGTTACAAAGCCTGCTAGTATTGGTGGTTTGGGATTTAACTTTAAATGGGATATGGGCTGGATGAATGATACGTTAAAATATTTTAAACTAGATCCTATCTATAGAAAATATCATCATAACCAGTTGACTTTTTCAATGATGTATTATTATAACGAGCAGTTTATATTGCCATTTTCTCATGATGAGGTTGTTCATATGAAGGGCTCACTACTAAATAAGATGCCTGGTGATCAATGGCAGCAGTTTGCCAATTATCGCTTGTTAATTGGTTATATGATAACCCATCCTGGTAAAAAGCTATTGTTTATGGGCAATGAATTAGCCTCATATGATGAATGGCATTATGAGTCTGAACTACCTTGGGGAATTAAAAAATTTCCTCTTCATGATGCTGCTAATCGTTATGTTAAGGAGCTCACAACCTTATATAAAAAAGAAAAGGCTTTGTGGCAAAAGGATTATGACCCACTAGGCTTTGAATTTATTGAGGCAGATAATAAGGATCAATCTATTTATATTTTTGCAAGATATGAAGAAAATAGGGAAAGTCATATTATTGTGGTAATGAATTGTACGCCAAACACATATCATGAGTATAAGATAGGTGTAAAAGGGGATTATAATTATGTAGAGATTATGAATTCTGATAGGGATATTTATGGTGGAAGTAATCAAATTAATCCTAAGCCTTTAAAGGCTCAAAAGGGTAAGTGGCAAGGACAAGACTACATAATTAATATCACCATTCCCCCACTTGGTATTGTTTTACTTAAATCAAATTTAAAGCCAAAACGTCAAAAGAAGACTGTAAAGGATGAAGAAATTTCTAAAAGTAAATCTAAAACAAAAACATCAAGTCGTAAGAATGTCTAGAAAAAAATGGAAATTTTATTGAATATAATTAAGAAAATGTGATAAAATAAATTGGATTTTGATATAAATTATGGAGGCAAAAATGAATTATCCAAATTTTAAAGATGTTAAAACATTTAAAGAAGCTTTTATTTCTAATGTTGAAAACAAGTACGCTGTTGATTTTGATCAATCTACTGCGTATCAACAATACGTCGTTTTAGGAGAAATGCTTCGTTATAATATTGCTAAAGATTGGCATAATACAATTGAACAAACTAAAAAGCAAAAGGCTAAGGTAGTTTATTATTTTTCTATGGAATTTTTAATGGGAAGAATGATTACTAACAATTTAATGAATGCTGGTGTTTATCCAGTTGTTAAGCAAGCCTTTGATGAACTAGGAATCGATTTAAATGAGGTTGAACATCAAGAAACTGATGCTGGTTTAGGTAATGGTGGACTTGGTCGTTTAGCTGCATGTTTTATGGATTCAGTAGCATCATTAGGTTTACCTGTTCATGGTAATTGTATACGTTATCGTTATGGCTTTTTTGAACAAGGAATTCGTAATGGCTATCAAGTAGAGCATCCAGATCGTTGGTTAAAGGATATAAATGTTTGGGAGATACGTAAAGATAATGAATCAGTAGAAATCCCATTTTATGGCTATATCGATATGGGCTCAGAAAATGGTAAATTAAAGGTAAGCCATAAAAATGCTGAATATGTTAAGGCAGTTCCTTATGATATTCCTATTATTGGAGATAATAATCACATTGTAAATACTCTTCGTCTTTGGAGTGCAGAACCAGCAAGTGTTTATCCTCAAACTGATGCTTTTGAATATCATAGAAAATTAAGAGAAATATCTTCAATGCTATACCCTAATGATGATACAGAAGAAGGAAAGCTTCTTCGTTTGAAGCAACAATACTTTTTCGTATCTGCAGGAGTAATCAATGCAGTTCGTAGACACAAAAGTATTTATAAGACAGTTAAAAATTTACATCAAAAAACAGTTTTCCATATTAATGATACTCACCCAGCTTTGATAGTTCCAGAATTGATGCGTATTCTAGTTGATGAGGAGCATTTAGATTGGGATGAGGCTTGGAATATTACTAAAAATTGTTGTGCTTATACAAACCATACAATTTTAGCTGAAGCCTTAGAGAAGTGGCCAGTTCACTTATTTAAGAAGTTATTGCCAAGAATTTATACTATAACTGAAGAAATTAATCGTCGTATATTAATTGAAATTGCTAATGTATACGGAGATAATTCTCCTCAAATGTATCAAATGGCAATTATCAAGGATAATATGGTTCATATGGCTAATATAGCTATTCATGGTTCATTTAGTGTCAATGGTGTTGCTCAGCTTCATACAGAGATACTTAAAAATATCGAAATGAAGGTATTTAACGATTATTATCCTAATAAGTTTAATAATAAGACAAATGGTATCACTCACAGAAGATGGTGCCTACATTCTAATCCAGAGCTTGTAAAAATATTAAATAATATTTGTCCTAATTGGGTTAAGGATCCTGAAAATGAGTTAGTTAAGCTTCTTGTGTATGCTAAGGACGAACAAACTCAACAGGCTTTTATGAAGATGAAAGCCTCAAGAAAGCAAGCTTTAGCTAATATAATTTATAAGACTCAAGGCGTTTCATTAGATACAAATTCCATCTTTGATATTCAAGTTAAGCGTCTTCATGAATATAAGCGTCAGCTTATGAATGCCCTTCATATAATGTATGTATATAATCGTTTAAAGACTGATAGTGAGTTTAGAAAGAATTATTATCCTCATTCATTTATTTTTGGTGCTAAGTCAGCTCCAGGTTATGCTTTTGCTAAAAAGGTTATTAAGCTTATTAATACAATTGCGGATAAGGTTAATAACGATGAGGAGACTAATTCCTTATTAAAGGTTGTGTTTGTTGTAAATTACAATGTAACATATGCTGAAACAATTATGCCAGCAGCTAATGTATCTGAACAAATTTCTACAGCCTCTAAGGAAGCAAGTGGTACTGGTAATATGAAATTTATGATGAATGGTGCCATTACCTTAGGTACCCTAGACGGTGCTAATGTTGAGATTCGTGATTTAGTTGGTGATGATAATATAGTTATTTTTGGTATGAATGCTAAGGAAGTAACTGATTTATATCAAATGGGTGGTTATAATCCTATGGATATATATAACCAGGATGAGAGAGTGCATTTAGTAATTGACCAATTAACTAATGGTTTCTTTGATAAGGTTGATGAAAACGAGTTTGCTGTTATCCGCGATAATTTACTATATCATGATGCATATTTTGTATTAAAGGATTTTGATAGTTATATTAAGGCTCAAGAAAAAATTAATGAGCTTTATAAGGATCAAAAGAAGTGGACTGAAATGGCTATAATTAATGTAGCTAAATCTGGTTTCTTCACTACTGACCGTACAATGCGTCAATATAATGATGAAATATGGCATACAAAACCAATAAAAGTAGAATAGATTAACAAGGGGGAGAACCACTCCCCCTATTTTTTAAATGAGGTGCAATATGTTAGAATTTAAATTAGAAGAAGATGTAAAAAATAAAATTGAAGACCTTACGAAAATAACTAAAGTAATCTCTGCGATCAGACTTATTTTAGGTATAAACTTAATTGTCTGGGTAATTTGTTTTATGTCTTTACAGCAATATTTATTATATGGATTAATCTCTTTAGCAAGCTTTTTTGTTATGCTAGTTTTTGTCTTTTTTTCAAATGTTTATTTTAAAAATTTAAATTTAATGAAAAAGAAAAGCAAAGTATATTTGATGCATTATCAAAGAAGAAAGTTAGACTTTTCTTCATTTGTAGATGAAGGAAGAGATTTTTTAAATAAGGATGATTACAAATTAGCCGATTTAGATATATTTGGTTCTAAGTCTTTATTTCAATATCTTAATAGTTGTAAAACAAAGCTTGGTAGAAAGCTTTTAGCTAAGATGCTAACAAATCCTGATAAGATGCCAAAGGAGTATACTAATTGTATATATAATATGGCTAATGATGAGAAAACATTAGATATTGAGGCAGGATTATTAGAATTTGATGCCTCTGCTAAAAATATAAATTATGATGAATTTAATAGTATTTATAAAAGCAAAATAGAATTTAATTATTTATTTTTAGTACCATTATTATTCTTTATTTTGACTATCGTTTGTCTTTTTTTAGCTATTTTTAAGGTTATACCTATCTTTAATATAATATATTTGTTAGTTGTAAATTTTTTATCAACAGCGTTTTTGTTAAAAAATGATATTTATTCTTTAGATGCTTTTAAGTATTATAATTTATGTGAATCATATGAAAGCCTATCTAATTTAATTATAAATCTCGACTTTAATAGTAGCTATTATGATGAGCTTAAGCAAAAAATTAAGAATAATATTGATGATCTTAGAAGAATTAAAAAGGTCTATTTAGCTTTATCAACAAGAAAAAATATTGTTGCAAGAATTATTTTAAACGCTTTATTTATTTATGATTTTTGGTTAATTTTTATTATAAATAGATTAGTTAAAAACTTATCTTCTTTAGATGAATTATTTTCTGCCATTGCTGTAATTGAAGTAATGACATCATTTTCTAATATAGGAATCGATAACGAGCAATATTGCATTTCAGATGATAGTAGCATCATTAAGGGTGAAGAAATGTATCATCCCCTAGTTAAGGATTGCATTAGTAATTCATTTACACTTAGTGGGGGCGTAATTTTAACTGGTAGTAATATGAGTGGTAAGACCACATTTATGAGAACTATTGGTATAAACCAAATTTTATATAATGCCTCTTCAATTATTTGTGCAAAATCATTTTCATCATCCTATCTTCCTATTTTTACATCTTTACGAGCAAACGATATGCTTAGTGAGGGTATCTCAACCTTTTATGCTGAAATCTTAAGAATGAAGAAAATGAATGAAGCAATATTAAATGGTAGATGCTTGATATTGGTCGATGAAATCTTTAAAGGAACAAATGCTTATGAGCGTATCGAGGCTTCCTTAAAAATAATTGATAAATTTAATAGCTATAATGAATTATTTATTATAAGTACTCACGATTTTGAGCTTTGTAAGGCTAAAAATATTTTAAATTATCATTTTACAGAGCATTATGTTGATGATAAAATAGCCTTTGACTATAAAATAAAAGAAGGTCAATCAGAGTCAACTAACGCGATGTACCTTCTTAAAATGTCAGGCATTATTTAAAGATATTAATTGCAGCATACAACCATCTTCACTTGCTTGTAGCTTTGTGGTCAAATCACAAAGCTTTTTTAAATTTTCATCACCATTTAGCATGGCAATTTTTATATCACAAAGCTTTATGAATTCATAATCATCAAGGGAATCACCGATTCCGATGAAAGTGTAATTATTATATTTTTTCTTTAAGTTTAAAACTATATCCTCTTTAGATAAGCTATTAGCTTTAATTAATAACAGATAACGATTTTTATCTTCAGCAAGCTTAATATAGTTATAATTTTTGGATTTAACTTCAGTATAAAACTCCTCGATATTGCAGCTTTTATTTAAGGCAATTGTTAAGCTAGTTACATCACAATCAAGATTGGTGATTTCTTTTCTATTTAATTTTGGATAAAGCATTTCTAGTCTTGATTGATATTTGTAGATATAAGTATTTTTATCATTTTCCATATAGGCTGTATAAATACAATCACCATACTTTAATATAATGTTGTTAATAAAATCAAAGGAGATATTATTATAATAAATATTATTATTTAGTTTGGCTATGCCACTTGATAATGATATATAATCACATGATGAGCTTTGTAAAATTTTTTGAAGCTCAAAAAAGTTTTGATAGGTAAGAACACAAAGTCTATTTTTATGACAAAATTCTTCAATTAGCTTTAATGTATTTGGCGAAAGATTTTTATTTATTGCCAAAGTATTATCAAAATCACAAAAACAAAAATAAGCCATAATATCACCTCAAGAATTTTCTAATTTTTTCAAATTTGAAATCTTTTATTTTTCTTAACATTATTATATAATATAATAGATAGAAAGGCGATGATATTGTGAAATTATTTTTATTAAAATTATGGATATTTAATCTTGATTTCACAACTATTTTAAGCTTTTTAATCGGTATTGTTTTAGGTGGAATCATCGTGTGTATGGTTTATGCCTTTATAGTTTTATCATCACTAAGAAATAAAAAATTTATAATTAAAACTCAAGAGGATAATTTAACTACGCAAGAGGTTAAGGATATGATTTCATCATCGCAAAAATCCTTCAAGGATAAGGACTTGCGAGGTGATTTATCAAGAATTGTTCATTGTAAGAATATCTGTACGAGCTTAGTATATGGTATAGCTACTAGATATTATCCTAAAAGTAAACATCCCCTTTTAGAGCTTTCAATCGATGAGGTATTAATGCTAAATATCTATATTGAAAATAGAATTGAAGAAATTATGAATCGAAGGGGACTACGTTTATTAAAAAAATTAAAAATCTCTACAATAGTTGAGTTTACACAAATGACAAATAAGGTTATTGATTCAAAAGCCTTTAAGGTTAGCAAAGAGGTAAATTCAACTATTTCTACAATTAAGAAAATAGTAAATGTTGTTAATCCAGCTTGGTGGTTTAGAAAGCTTGTAATAGATAAGACAATTAATATTATTACTAATAAGCTTTGTTTAGTTGTAATTGCCATTGTTGGTGAAGAGACATATAAAATTTATAGTAAGACTGTCTTTAATAAGGAAGTTAATATCGATAGTAATATCGATGAAATTTTGGATTCTATAGATAAGGATTTTATAAATTGTAGTGCTGAGGCTAAAAATGAAAGCCCAAGTTTAAATAATGTAGAAGTAACAGCAAATCATGATTATAGGATGAAAAGTAGATCATATATTCATAATGATGGTGAAATCTATAGCTGTAATTTTTCAAATGCCTTTCCTTTTAAAAGCAAGAAAATTAATGAAGAAAATGGGTTGGTGAAAATAGATGAAGAAGAAAATAATTGAATTTAATGAGCCAATTGAAAAGTTTAAAATACCACAAATAGATTTTTCAATGCGTGGGTTGATTCGTCGTAAGGATACTTTTAAAAAAAGTGCTGTTTGTTCGCCTATTCATGGAACACATGTTGTTGATAAAAATCATTATATAGATAATAGTGGTAGCGTCGATATCGATTATAATTACGATTTTATCCGTTCTAATAAGCATATATCTGATGAGGAATTAGAGCGTAGACATGGAACCAAGTATTATGAATTTACCTTTGTAAATGATTCAATGAAGGATGCCTATGTGGGCGCTGATTATTCTAAAAAGGAGGAAAAAGAGGAGGTTTCAAGTAAACAGCCTAAGGAATTTAGCTTTATTTCTACAGCTGATGAGGTATTTAATGAACAGATTAAGCCTCAGGCCTATGAAAATGCTAAACAAGAAGAAAGCTATACTGATCCTTCTAATGAATTTAAGTTAAATTTAAAAATTGATGATAGTCAAATGGCATACGAATATAATACCTATGATAATAATATGCCTAAGCCTAATCAAACAAATATTCCAACCTTTTTAACACCAAAAGAGGAAAAACCTATAAATAATGATGGCTTTAAATTGAATGAAACCTTAACATTTGGTCAAACTCCAAGCTTTAAGGCTCCTGAAATTAATTTTGATAATCCGGCCGTTGATAAAAATCAAACTATAGAGGAAGCTATTAAAAAGATGCAGATACAAAATAGCTATCAATCTCCTGTAAAAGAAGAAACTCAAGTACAATCTAGCTATGCTGATTATAGTATTCCTTATCAAAGGATATTTAAAAAGAGTGATGGTATGGTCGATGAGCATCCTATTTGGCTTGAGGAGAAGAAGGAAATCATTAATCAATTATTAAAATCTTTTAGTATTGAAGGTGAGGTCATAACCTATACTAAGGGACCAGCTTTTACTCGCTATGAAATACTTTTAGCTCCTGGTGTTAATGTTAAAAAGGTTAATCAAATATATGATAATCTTCAAAAGGACTTACAAGCAAAATCCTTGCGTATGCAAGCCCCAATTCCTGGTAAAAATACTATTGGTATTGAGGTTCCTAATGATGTGATGGATGTGGTATCTTTTGGCGATATTATTAATGAGGAATTTATGAATAATAATAAGCCATTATCTATTGCTATGGGTAAGAATATTGATGGTAGTCCTGTATATCAAAATATTACTGATATGCCTCATGCCTTGATTGCAGGTGCAACTCAATCTGGTAAATCAGTATGTATTAATACTATATTAATATCTCTTTTGCTAAAGAATTCACCTGAAAGTCTTCGTCTTATACTAGTTGACCCTAAAAAGGTAGAATTATCCTTTTATAACGATTTACCACATTTATTAACGCCTGTAATTGATGATGCTATTATGGCTACTGAGGCATTGAAATGGAGCGTAGAGGAAATGGAGCGTCGTTATGAGGTTTTAGCTAGAAATAGAGTTAGAAATATTGGTGATTATAACAAAAAACGTAAAGAGCATAAAGAAATGGAAAATATGCCATTTATAGTTATAGTAGTTGATGAGTTTAATGACTTGGTTATGCAGTGTGGTGCTGAGGCTAATGACTGTATTATCCGTCTTGCTCAGAAGGCTAGAGCCTGTGGTATGCATATTATTTTAGCTACTCAACGACCTACCGTTGATGTTGTTAATGGTACAATTAAGGCCAACATCACCTGTCGTATTGCTTTTAGGGTAGCTTCTGATGTAGATTCAAGAACTATTTTAGATGAAATAGGTGCTGAATCATTGCTTGGACGTGGTGATATGCTTATTAAGAATAATGGTAATCCTTTACGTGCCCAAGGTGCTTATATTTCTGATGATGAGATTAATGATGTTTGTGATTATATTAGTCAAAGATATCAGCCTCAGTATGTATTTACCCATGATGATTTGAAAAAATCTATTAATAAGAGCCAATCACATAATGGTATGCCTAATCAAAAGGAAGCACCAGTTGAGTCAGAGGAGCTTTTATATCAAATAGCACTTGCGTGTGTTCAACAGGGTGTATGTTCAATAAATTCTATTCAAAATGGTTTTGGATTAGGATTTAATAGGGCTCAAAGAATAGTTCAAATTTTAGAGGAAAGAGAAATAGTTTCTCCAAAAAATGGAACTAAGGGAAGAGAAATTTTGGTTGATTCCTATAAATTAAGAGAAATGTTTAATATAGATGAAGAGTGATATTTTGGAAGATTCAAAAATTAAAAAAAATATTATATATAATATCTTTTTTATTATTTTATTAATAGCAATTTTAATAATTTCGATTGTATTTTATAAAAGAATATTTAAGTTTTCTCTTATAATCGGCGCATTCAGTTATTTTTTAATAGTAATTTACTATGTTGCTATGGTTTTAGATATAATAATTTTAGGTAGCTATTTATATTATTGTTTTAATTATTTAAAGCACAAAGTAGAATATAATAAAGTCGCATCATTATTTAAAAAAACAGATATCGTTACCTATATAAGTCATTGTATAGTAATATTAATGTTTGTTTTAACATATATGTTTACACCTTGTAGTGTTAGTGGTGATTCAATGCTAAATACCTACCATGATAAGGATCGCTTAATTTGTTCTAATTTATTTTATACGCCTAAAAAAAATGATGTTATAGTCTTTGATTTTAATGATAATGGCATTAATGAGCTATTTATAAAGAGGGTTATAGCTACAAAGGGAGATACATTAAGCTATAGTATAGCTTCTGAAGTGCTATATGTAAATAATGAAGTTGTTTGTCATAATGTTAGTATATTACAATATTTAACCATAATCGATTCTGATAAAGTAGTTGATTACACTATTAATGAAGATAAGCTTTTGGTTTTAGGGGATAATAGGAATGTCTCTTATGATTCGCGCTATTTTGGTTTAATAGATGAGGATAAGGTTTTTGGTAGGGTTTTATTTAAAATATTCCCATTTGGAAAGGTGACAAACGAAATTTTAGATTAGGAAGTGATTATATGAATGACAATGGCAAGGTAATTCAATGGTTTCCAGGCCATATGGCTAAGGCAAAAAGAGAAATAATGGAAAAGATAAATATGGTTGATTTAGTTATAGAATTAAAGGATGCTAGAATCCCATATTCATCCACAAATCCATTAATAGATGAAATTGTTGGCAATAAGCCAAGACTTATATTACTTTGTAAGAGTAGTATAGCGGATAGTGAAATTACCAAGCAATGGATTTCATATTATCAAAAGAAAAGGATTTTAGCCTTAGATATAGATTGCTTGACTAATTATCATATTAATAGTGTTATTAAATATGCTAATATGGCCTTAAGTGATGTAATGAAGGCTAGAGAAAAAAAAGGAATATTATCTAAGCAGATTAAGGCTATGATTTTAGGTATTCCTAATGTTGGTAAATCAACCTTAATAAATACCTTAGCTAAAAGAAAGGCTGCCAATGTTGGTGATAAGCCAGGTGTTACTAAGTCTCAAACCTGGATTAAGGTAACACCAGATTTATGGTTGTTAGATACCCCAGGTATTTTATGGCCTAAGTTTGAAGATCAAATGGTGGGTTTAAAATTAGCCATGTGTGGTTCTATTAAGGATGAAATATTAGATTTAGAGGCTATAACTGTCAAATCAATTGACTATTTAACTAAAAATTACCCAGATTTTTTAAAGAAACGCTACAAGCTTGATGTTTTATCTATGGATAGCTATGAAACTATAGAGCAAATAGCTAAAAACCGCGGTTGTCTTTTAAAGGGTGGAATAATTGATATGACTAAGGTTTGTGTTTTAATAATGAATGAATTACGTGGTAATAGGATTGGAGCGATGAGTTATGAGCGACCAGAATAATTTATATCAATTTGAAGAAGAATTATATGATAATGGTTATCATTTAATTTGTGGTGTTGATGAGGCTGGTCGTGGACCACTTGCTGGACCGGTGGTTGTCGCTAGTTGTATACTACCTCCTTTTTTAAGAATTAAAGGCATCAATGATTCTAAAAAATTATCTGCTAAAAAAAGAGAAGAGCTTTATAAAATTATAGTTAAGCAGGCAATAGATTATAAGATTGTTTTTGTTTCAAATGAGGATGTTGATAAATATAAAATTTATCAAGCAACCAAAAAGGGTATGCTAGAAGCTGTTTCCAAATTAAAGGTTCAACCTGATTATGCATTAATTGATGCCATGCCACTTCATGAACTTGAGTTAAAGCATGATTCAATAATTCATGGTGATGCAAGATGTGCATCAATTGCTGCTGCCTCTATTTTGGCTAAGGTTACAAGAGATCATTATATGGAAAAAATGGATGTTAAGTATCCTAATTATGGCTTTAAAAAGCATAAGGGGTATCCTACAAAAGATCATTTAGAGGCTTTAGAAAAGTATGGTCCTTGTAAAATTCATCGTAAGACATACGCCCCTGTGTCTAAATATTTTTCTAAGCAATTGGCATTAGATTTAACTGAAAATGATAAAAAATAGGCTGTGAGTAAATCAGAGCCTTTTTATCGTAAAATATAAAAATATGAAAATATTATTGACATTTTTAGATTGTTGAAATAATATTTAATATGAAAAAATGGAGGGTTTTATGGATAAGGTAATAATTGTTGAGTCACCAAGTAAATCAAAAACAATTCAATCGTATCTAGGTAAGGGCTATGAGGTTTTATCATCAAAGGGCCATATATGTGATTTAGCCACATCAGGTAAGGATGGCTTAGGTATAAATATTGAACAGGGCTTTATTCCAACATATAAGGTTATGAAGGGTAAAGAAGCCTTGGTTAAATCACTAGTTAAGGAGTGTAAGGGTAAGGAGGTTTTACTTGCAACCGACCCTGACCGTGAAGGAGAGGCTATTGCTTTTCATTTAGCAAGAAGTCTAGGCTTAAAGTTTGATGATCAAAATCGAATTGAATTTCATGAAATTACTAAAAATGCCGTAACCGAAGCTTTAAAGCATCCTCATAAAATTAATCTAAAGATGGTAGACTCACAAGAAGCAAGAAGAATGATAGACCGTATTTTAGGATTTAAATTATCTAAGCTATTACAGCGTAAGATTGGTTCTAAAAGTGCTGGCCGTGTTCAAAGTGTTGCTCTTTTAATGATCGTTGATGTTGAAAAGAAAATTCAAAATTTTATTCCTACTAATTATTATGAAATGGAAGCTATTTTTAAAACCTTTAAGCTTAGCTTATGTAATATAAAGGGTCAGCCTGTAGATAATAAGCATAAGATTTTAGATCGTAAGATTTTAGAAGGATTAAAGGATAGACTATTATCTTTTACTGTTAGTGATATAAGTAGTCGCCAGGTTAAACGTAATTCTAATCCAACCTATACAACCTCAACCTTACAACAGGATGCTTCCAATAAATTAGGCTTTAACGCCATCAAAACTATGAGAATTGCCCAAGGCTTATATGAAGGTAAGGCCTTAAAGGATGAGCATGTTGGTTTAATTACCTACATGCGTACGGATTCAACTAGATTAGCTGATGGCTTTATCAAAGAGGCTAATACCTATATTTTAAATAATTTTGGTAGTAATTACCTAGGTAGCGTTAAAATTAAAGAACAAAAAAATATGCAAGATGCTCATGAAGGTATTCGACCAACATCTATATATAGAACGCCAGATAGTATTAAAGCTTATTTGACTGATGATGAATATAAGCTTTATAGCTTAATTTATAAACGAAGCTTAGCTTCCTTAATGGCTAATGCTATATTTAATTCAACTAAGGTTTTATTTACCAATACCGATTCAGTTTGGAGTTTAACTGGTCAGCAATTAGTTTTTGATGGCTATTTAAAGGTTTATGGTAAGGAAATTGATGATGAAAACACATTGTTACCAAATTTTGAACTTGGAAAAAGCTACAATGCTGATGAAATCACAATTTTAGATAAAAAGACTCTTCCACCTGCTCGCTATACTGAGGCATCTTTAATTAAGGATATGGAAGAAAAAGGAATTGGCCGTCCATCTACATATGCTCAAACAATTCAAACCCTAAAGGAACGTGGCTATGTAACAGTAGAAAAGCGTTTCTTAGTTCCAACTAGCCAAGGTATTTTAACAACAGAGAAATTAAGTGAATATTTTTCATCCTTAATTAATGTTAAGTATACCGCTGAAATGGAGACCAATCTTGATAAGATAGCAAGTGGTGAAGAGGATAAGCTTAATCAGCTTTTGAAATTTTATAATGAATTTGTACCACTTTTAGATAATGCAACAAAAAATATGCAGGCTACCTATCCAATTATGACTGATGAGCTTTGTCCTGTTTGCCATAAGCCACTAGTTATTCGCTTAGGTAAATATGGAGAATTTACAGCTTGTAGTAATTATCCTGAGTGTAAATACATTAAAAAGGAAGAAAATAAAGAGGATAATGATACCGGAATTTTATGCCCAGTATGCCAAAAAAATAATTTATTTAAAAAAGTGGCAACTAGAGGCAAAAATAAGGGTAATGTTTTTTACGCTTGTGGCAATTATCCAAAATGCAAAAATATTTATAATGACGAACCTACAAATTTAAAGTGCCCTAATTGCAATAGCTTAATGCTTAAGGATAAAGATGGCAATTTATATTGTTCAAATCATTGTGAAATTAAAAAGCAAAATGAAAATCCAGAAGTGACATGTCCAAAGTGTAATACTGGTCATATGATAATGAGGGTTGCCTCTAAAGGCAAAAATAAGGGTAATGTTTTTTATGGCTGCAGCAATTATCCAAAATGTAAAAATATAATGTCTAAAGAGGATTATTTAGATTATATAAATAAAAAATAAAGACGTTTAATGTCTTTTTTTTTATTTCATGGAAGAGAATATCCTTTAGCACTAGCATTGCATCAATTTCAGAATAATTATAAACACTTTTGATGTTTTCTAAAATTTTTCTTAAGATTGCCCTGTACTTAAAAATATCAACCTCATCCTGATATTTTGATAAAATCGGATATCTTTTACTCCATACTTTAGTCCAATTAATTTTATCATCAAGTCTTTTATCATAACTATAAATCATTTTTTCGATATCATTTATCTCACTATCAAAATCAAATAAATCATCTAAGGATAAATGATATAAATTAGCTAGTTTTTTAGCCTGATAAATATCAGGAACAGATTCACCCGTTTCCCTTAGTTAAAGATATTGTTGGGTATCTCAAGATGTGTCATT
>ERZ1643246.2075-NODE-2075-length-20077-cov-15.866697_pt1 | contig 20077 bp, 21 predicted proteins | sample MGYA00579265_ERZ1643246 | MGnify/ENA primary metagenome ERZ1643246 (study PRJEB29033, sample SAMEA4952261) | chicken gut metagenome | biome: Broiler Chicken; feature: Gastrointestinal Tract; material: Caecum | place: Ireland | collected 2018 | study: Broiler...
CTGAAATAATAAGGGTCCTGTGACATAGGCTGCTGGTCATTTTCCTTACACCATTCCAGCTGTTGCCGGTTATATAGGCCAAATATCGTACAGAGGATACCATTGGAGTAAGGGCCGTCCTGTTTGGAATTGGATTCTACTTTTTTGATCGTGACGTCTACCAGCACAAAGGGGGTTTCGGGAATCGTATATTCATCAGTATCCAACATTTCATTGAGGAAACCCGGATACGTCTCATCTGCCGGGATACCGGAATCTGCAAAAGAGTCAAAGAGCTGTGCGCCCGTCACAGTAATCTCCAATTTGGAATAGGTGGGCCCTTCATCCGGCCAAGCATCCAGATGGTTGTAGGTTATGGTTTCACCGAGCTTCTTTATGTTTCCGGGCTCCAAAGCGGAAGAAAGCGCCGAAGCCCGGGACTCTTCTTGCTGTTGAAGTTGTTTTTCCTCCTGTGTCACGCCAAAGTAATTCTCAACAAAGCTGCACGAGGTGCAAGATAGCAGCAGACAAGCAGACAACAGCGCGGCTAACGGTTTTCTCCATTTCATCAAGCATCCTCCTCGTTCAGTTTCCAATTCCCAGGTCCACATAGTATAGGGGATGGTTATCGATAATCCCTATCAACAGGCCTCCATCGGCCGAATATACGTATTCTTCCGGGAAAGCATCTCTGCCGATAGACTCTTCAGGGTCTTTCAAGAAGAAGCCGATCTGGTAGTTTTGTTCTTCTCCCAAATCCAGCCAAAAATATGCATATCCGTTACCCTCTGGATTTTGCTCTTCATGACCGCTGAAATATTCAGGCTCTCGCATGACAACATCCCTCTCATGTTCTTTACACCATTCCAGCTGTTGCCGGCTGTACAAGCTAAACATCGTACAGAGAAGGCCATCTTCCATAGCTTTTCTCTCGGTAGTTCCTTCCGTTTTTTTGATGGTGACGTCCACCAGCACAAAGGGAGTTTCGGGAAGGGTGTATTTATCGGTGTTTAAAACTTTATTAAAAGAACCGGTATGGGTTTCCTCTACAGGAATACCGGCATCTTCGAAGTTTTCAAAGATTTGTGCGCCGGTAACGGTGACCTCCAGGGTGTTTTTGAGGGTGGTGCCGTCATCTTGCCAGGTGGACCAATTACAAGTAATGGGTTCCCCGAGCTTTTTCATGTTTCCGGGTTCCAAAGCGGAAGAAAGCGCCGAGACTTGGGACTCTTTCTCCTGTTGAAGCTGTTTCTCCTCCTGTGTCACGCCAAAGTAATTCTCAACAAAGCTGCACGAGGTGCAAGATAGCAGCAGACAAGCAGACAACAGCGCGGCTAACGGTTTTCTCCATTTCATAAAGCATCCTCCTTTTGAATCGTAACAAAGTCAATAAAATATGGACTTTTACTCTTTCACAAGCAGATAACTTGTTGAAGTTGAAAAATCCATTTTCCCGATGGCTTGCTCTTTGAAAGTACAAGAGCAAGCGAAAGGGAAAATCTGCATTAATTATAATACCAAAATGCATCAAAGTTGTATCATAATCGCAGGATGCGTGGTGTTTTCTTGAGTTTACAAAAAATTTACAAATAGAGAGATAAAAAACGCCTCTCCCAAAGGAGAGGCGTCAGTGGATAAATGGGAAGATTGCTGCACCACGAGAACCTTGTTATAATGGAGATAGCAGAACTCTATAGAATGGGGGCAGGATGATGGATCATCATGAAATGTTGATGTCCTATACAAAAGAAGAGCTCATCGAATTGATTGAAATTTACTCCAAGAATTGGCTCGCGATGGATGGCGTGTGGTTCCAATCGATTGAGAAAAAGTTTGGAATGGATGAGGCCATGTATCACGATGCAGAGGCCTGGCGCAGATTTACGGTTATCGAGGCCAGACGGATTAAAAAATTTCTGCATTTGGAGGAGCAGGCTGGAGTGGAAGGGTTGGCAAAGGCGCTGCGGCTCCGTTTTTACGCCAACATCAACCAGGATGCGGTGGAGATCGACGGCAATACCGTAACCTATACGGCAATCGACTGCCGGGTGCAGACCGCGCGCAAGCGAAAAGGAATGCCGCTTCATCCCTGCAAATCCGTGGGAATGATCGAATACCGGGAGTTTGCCAAAGTCATTGACTCCCGGTTTACCTGCCAGTGTGTGAGCTGCTATCCGGATATCACCGATGATACCTGCTGCTGTAAATGGCGTTTTACCTTGGAGGAATCAAATTTAGACGGCGTTACTCCTGCATGAGCAGCCGGTAGATTTCTCCCTTTTTAAAGGGGGAGGCTTGGGCCGCCTGTTTGGCAGCGTCCGCAGCGGAGTGCCCTTGCTCCATGAGCGCCCGGGCAAAAGCCACAGCGTCTTCTATGGTCATATCGGCGGCCTCCTCTTTTGGCGCGCCTTCAATGACCAGCACAAACTCCCCTTTCGGGGCGTTCTCCCGATAGTAGTGGGCGGCCTCTTCCAGAGTGGTGCGCCGCACTTCCTCGTGAATTTTGCTGATCTCCCGAACCAGGGCGATGCGCCGGTTCCCCCAGGCTGCCAGCATGTCTTCCAGGGTAGAAGCCAACTTGTGAGGGGCTTCGTAGAACACCATGGTGCGGCGCTCGGAGCGCACTTCTTCCAGGTGCTCCCGCCGGCTCTTTTTGGCGGTGCTCAAAAAGCCCTCAAAGGTAAAACGCCCGGTAGGCAGGCCGCTAATAGCCAGTGCCGACACCACCGCGCTGGGGCCGGGCACTACCACAACAGGGATGCCCCGTTGGGCGCACTGGGCCACCAGCATCTCTCCAGGGTCAGAGATGGCCGGCATTCCCGCGTCGGAGACCAGGGCGCAGGTTTCCCCCTGCTCAATGCGGTCGCAGATGATCTCTCCCCGCTGGTATTTGTTGTGCTCAAAATAGCTGACCATGGGCTTTTTAATGCCGAAATGATTCAGCAGCTTCAGGGTGACCCGGGTGTCTTCGGCGGCAATAAAGTCCGCCTGGGCCAAAGTCTCCTGGGCCCGGGGGGAAAAGTCTCCCAGATTCCCAATGGGAGTCCCCACAACATATAAGGTTCCACTCATGGCAAATTCGCTCCTTCCGGGGCCTTTTTCCGGGAGAAATCCCGGTATTCCCCATAAATTTCCTCCATTTCCCGGGAAATCCCCCCGGTTCCGTCTTCGATGAGCAGTACCGGCTCTACAGTGAGGCCGGGCTTGCCGCCCCGCCGGCCTTCCAGCAAAAATAGGAAGGGGGCTTTGGACGTCCGCTGCTGCACCAGACGCAGCCGTTTGGGCTCCAAACCGTATTGACGGAAAATATACATGGCATCTGCCAGCCGCTGGGGCCTTTGACAGACACACAGCCGTCCGCCCCACCGGAGCCGGGGAGCTGCTGCCCGGGCCACGTCCTCCAAGGTGCAGGAAAGCTCGTGCCGGGCCAGCTGCTCCTGGATTCCCTGGCTGGGAATCCCCGCCCCCGCCGCCTGATAAGGCGGGTTGCAGGCGATCAGGTGGAGCTCCTCCATGCCGGGAATCCGGGGCAAACTGCGCAGATCCCCCTGTATGACCTGAATCAGCCCTTCCAGCCCGCATTGGTTTACCGATTCCTTCGCCTGCTGGAAGGCCTGCTCCTGGAGCTCTACGGCCCAGATTTGCCGGGGACGACTCCGGGCAGCCCACCACAAGGGGATGGTTCCGCAGCCTGTGCCAAAATCCGCGCAAAGCTCGTGGCGTTTTGGCCGGGAAAAAGAGGCCAGCAGGATGGTGTCGGTATTAAAGGTGTGCTGGGGCGTGGTCAGAACCGAAACCCCGTGGGCCAGCGGTTCCCATGTGCCCTGTATCATGGCTGGAATTCCTCCTTTTCAAAAAAATGACAAAAAAAGCAGGGCATCCGAAAACGCCCTGCTTTTTTGTTAGCGACTGAATTAGCCCTGCTCGGGAGCGCCAACGGGACATGCATCAGCGCAAGCACCGCAATCGATGCAAACGTCAGCATTGATCTCATACTTGCCGTCGCCCTCGGAAATAGCCTCTACGGGGCAGCCAGCAGCGCAAGCGCCGCAGGAAATGCAGGAATCGTTAATAACATATGCCATAATGGGCACCTCCTAATTGATTATACCTTTATTATAATGAATTCTCCAAAAAAAGCAATCTTTTTTGCGCGTTATCCGGGACTTTCCAGAAAAATTCCCTAAAATCATACGGTTTTCTCAGAGAAGGACCCAAGTTTCGTGACATTTGAGCATCCTAACCGGAGTTAATCCTTTTCCAGGGATTTGAGCTGTTCCATTTCTTTTTTATTGACCTGGATGCGCCCGTCCCGCAGAACCTTGACCTCTTTCATGTGGAAGGTTTTCGGCGCGGCTTCCGGCGCCTTGTCCAGACGGATGGTGAGAATGCCGGTGAGGATATTCTGGTCGATGACCGTGCCCTTACCGTCGGGGGTCATCACCACAGCATTGACCTTTGGAGTGGTGCGCAGCAGGTCCCGATAGGCTTCCTGCTCGTATTTCAGGCAGCACATGAGGCGGCCGCAGGCCCCGGAGATCTTCACCGGATTCAGGGAAAGCCCCTGTTCCTTGGCCATCTTAATGGATACCGGCTGGAATCCTCCCAGGAAGGTGGAGCAGCAGAAGGGGCGTCCGCAGATGCCGATGCCTCCCAGCATTTTGGCCTCATCCCGCACGCCGATTTGCCGCAGCTCAATGCGGGTGCGGAATACGCCGGCCAAATCCTTCACCAGCTCCCGGAAATCCACCCGGCCGTCAGCGGTAAAGTAAAACAAGATTTTGCTGTTGTCAAAGGTGTATTCCACGTCCACCAGCTTCATTTCCAGCTTGTGGGCGGCAATCTTTTTGCAGCAGATGTCAAAGGCGGATTTTTCCCGGCGGCGGTTTTCTTCCACCCGGTCTAAATCCTCCTTGGTGGCGATGCGGATAACCTTTTTCAAGGGCTGGACGATGGTGTCTTCCGCCACCTCCCGGCTCTCCATGGTCACTTCTCCGCATTCCACGCCCCGGGCCGTCTCCACGATCACCCGCTGCCCTTTTTGGGGCCGGGCGGCGCCGGGATCAAAATAATACATTTTTCCTACATTTTTAAAACGGACTCCGATTACCCTGACCATGCAGGACCTCCAATCTATTTTGACTTTGGCGCAGCGCGGGGGCAATGCGCCTATTGCAGTGAATGTTATTGTCCGGCCAATTCCCGCAGCCGGGCACAGAACTCCGTGACCAGCAGGGAAGTGTTGGCGTTGCGGTCCACCCGCAGCCGGGTTTCCTCTGCCAGTGCCGGCAGCTGCATCAGCCGGACACGGGTCAGGCGGCCCGCCAGCTTCCGGCTGACTTCCTGGGCCCGGGGGCTTCCGGAAATACAGACAGCGCTGCCGGCCCGGATGGCGCAGGCGTCCCGGAAAATCAGCACCAGATGCCCCATAACGGCCCGGATCAGGGTCCGGTCCCGGAGCATGGGAGCCGTCATTTCCAGCAGGGGCAGCTCCTGGGGCGCCCAGGAAGACTCCACAATAGCGGCGGCCAAATCAGCGGCGGCCGCCTGGGCTTCCTCCGAAAAGGATGCAATCATCTTTCCCACATTGCAGCCATACTGCCGTGCGGCGGCCTCCATCTCCTGCCGGGAAACCTGGGGGCATTTCTCCAAAGCGGCGGTCACGGCCTCTTCTTCCGAAGGCGGGGTCAGTGTGACCACCTGGGCCCGGGAGCGCACCGTGGGCAGCAAAGAGGATGCCGAAGGGCAGGTGAGCAGGAACAAGGCGTAATCCGGGGGTTCTTCCAGAACCTTCAAAAGGGCGTTCTGCGCCTGGACAGACATAGTATCTGCTCCATAGAGCAGATAAACCCGCCGCTGGGCCTCATGTGGCTTTTTATACACATCCGAACGGATAAACCGAATCTCCTCCACGTGGAAAGAGCGGGAGGCCCCGGTTCCCTGGGCGCGGTGGATGTCCGGATGAGAACCCGCAGCCGCCTGGATGCACCCGGGGCAAACCCCGCAGGGGGCTTCTTCCGGCCCGGCAGTGCATACGGCGGCAGCGGCAAGGATCTCCGCCAGGGTATGCTTGCCAAGGCCGTCCTCCCCTTGCAGAATCATGGCATGGGGAAGGCGGCCTTGGGCAAACATAGATGACAGGAGCTGTTTGAGCTCTTTGTTTCCGACAAACCCTGGGAATCTCATTTAGACCTTCTCAAAGCGGTCCACATTCAGCACGAAAATGGTGGAGCCGCCCACGGTAACTTCCACCGGGAAGGAAGAGTACATCCCCATGTCCATGGTAGACGTACTGGGGACAATCTGGGTGCGGCGGCTGCTCTGCTTGCTGATGATGTCGATGACCTTATCTACCTGGTCATCCTCCACACCGGAAATGAAGGTGGTATTGCCCGCCATCAGGAATCCGCCGGTAGTGGCCAGCTTGGTCACGGAATAGCCGTTCTTGGTCAGTGCGGAGGACACCGCGCTGCTGTCATCGTTGCTGACGATTGCAAAAATCAGCTTCATATATAATCCCTCCTGTATCCTGGTGAGGCAGGAGTTTTTGCCGCCTTCAGGATTCAATGTAAGACTATTTTATCACTTCCGACGAAAAAAAGCTATAGGTATCGGGAGCAAAAAAAAGATTTCTCCTAAAATTTCTGGGAACCCCCGGCACAGGCCTTATCCGATTCCAGCCAGCCGGGCCAAAAAGGCCACAGCGGCGCACAGCACCATACCGCACAGGGTGGGGACCACTGCCGCCAGGGCAGCCCATTTCCAGCTTCCACTTTCTTTCCGGATGGTCAGCAGGGTGGTGGTGCAGGGCCAGTGCATCAGGGAGAACAGCATGGTACACAGGGCGGTACACCAGGACCAGCCGTTTGCTCGGAGAAGCTGCCCCAGGGCCGGAAGTTCCAGCTCCATTAAGTGCCCCTGGGCCATATAGGCCATGATGATAATGGGAACCACGATTTCATTGGCTGGGGAGCCCAAAATAAAGGCCAAGAGAATGACGCCGTCCAGGCCTAAAATCCGTGCGAAGGGGTCCAGAGCCCCAGCGCAGAGGGCCAGCAGGGTTTCTCCGCCGAGAGTCAGATTGGCCATGCACCAGAGAAGCAGCCCGGCCGGGGCCGCTATGGAAACCGCCCGGCCCAGCACAAAGAGGGTCCGGTCTAAAATCGAGCGCAGGAGCACCTGCCCCACCTGGGGCCGCCGGTACGGGGGAAGCTCCAAGGTAAAGGAAGAGGGCATTCCCTTGAGAACTGTGGCCGATAGCAGCCGGGAGACCCAGAAAGTCATGAGCACTCCCAACAGCAGCAGTCCGGTGAGCAGCAAAGCGGAAAGAGCGGAACCCCACAATCCGCCAACCGCACCGGCGAAAAACAGGGTAATCATGGAGATGAGAAGGGGAAATCGGCCATTGCAGGGCACGAAGCTGTTGGTGACCATGGCCAGGAGACGCTCCCGGGGGGAATCAATAATCCGGCAGCCGGACACCCCCACCGCATTGCAGCCAAAGCCCATGCACATGGTCAGAGCCTGTTTGCCGCAGGCCTTGGCTTTCTGGAAGCAGTGGTCCAGGGTAAAGGCGATGCGGGGCAGATAGCCTAAATCTTCCAGCAGGGTAAAGAGCGGGAAAAATATGGCCATGGGGGGGAGCATGACGGCCACCACCCAAGACAGCACCTGCCAGATTCCCTGTAACAGAACATTCCGGAGAGACTCCGGCGCTCCCAGCAGCAAGAGCCCTTCCTCCAGCCGAGCCCCAATCCAGGCAAACCCCGCCGAAAGCCATTGGGAAGGGTAGTTGGCTCCTGCGATGGTAATCCACAGCACAGCGGCCAGCAACAGGAGCATAATGGGAATCCCTGTCCATTTGCCAGTGAGCAGCCGGTCCAGGCGGCGGTCCCTGGCAGAAAGGCCGGAGCCTTTTTCCGCAGCGGCGCAGATTCGGTCGGCCTCAGCGGAAAGGCAGCCTACTGTTTGGTCGGATAACTTCTCCGGAGAAAGGCCGCTCCTTTCCAGCTCCCGTTTGGCCAATGTCAGGGCTCGTTCCAGAGGGACGCCCCCAATCCCCCAAGCCTTCTCCATGGCGTCCCGCAGGGAATCGCCCCCTTCCAAAAGCCGCAGGGCCGCCCATCGGGGAAAGGCCGCTCCTTGTTCCCGGAGGACTGGTTCCATAACGGCCACGGCCCGCTCCGCTCCGGCAGGGCAGAGAGCCGGAGCGGGGGTCTCTCGAGAATGGCGGCAGGCATGCTCTGCAGCGGCAGTCAGGGCCCGCAGTCCCTCTTTTTTCCGGGCCGCTGTGGGGATTACCGGAAGCCCCAGCTCTTTTTCCAGCCGCCGTATGTGGATGACAATCCCCTTTTTCCGGGCTTCATCCATCAGGTTTAAGCAGACTATTGTCCGGGGGCACAGCTCCCGGATTTGCAGGACCAGGTTCAGGCTGCGGGCCAGCCGGGTGGCGTCACAGACCACAATGCAGGCGTCCGGCTGCTGGAAACAGAGAAAATCCCGGGCGATTTCTTCTTCAGCGGAGTGGGCCGCCAGGGAATAGGCCCCGGGCAGGTCGATAAGCCGGTATTTTTCTCCCCGGAAGGCGTATTCCCCCTGGGCGCTGGCCACGGTTTTTCCCGGCCAGTTGCCGGTGTGTTGATGCAGTCCCGTCAGGCTATTGAAAACCGTGCTCTTCCCCACATTGGGATTTCCGGCCAGGGCAATCAACCACGGTCTTTTCATGGGGTTCCCCCTCCCTCCTGGGAGAGGAGCACGTTCTGGGAATCTTCCCGGCGCAGGGCAAATACCGCTCCCCGTATTTCATAGGCTGCCGGGTCTCCAAAAGGGCTGTGGAGGAGGCACCGCACCGGCGTGCCCTCTGTCAGCCCAATATCCAGCAGCCTGCGGCGCATGGGGCCCCGGGCCTGCAGCCCGGCTACCCGGGCCCATTCCCCTTCCCCCAGACTGCTGAGTAAAAACGGTTCTTTCATCCGCAACGCTTCCTCTCTGGAAAAATTCCCGGGAAGGCCGCCTCGTTGGCAAAACCTTCCTGTACGTATTGTATTATGGCGGAGAGGAATCGGTTCCTGTGTGCGGAAGTGGTCAGACGCCGTAATGCTCGGTGCGGAACTCTGTGGGGGAGATCCCGGCAATTTTGTGGAAGATCCTGCTGAAATAACCGGCGTCATGATAGCCGCAGGCTTCGGCAATGCTGGCGATGGAATCGGAAGAATTCAGCAGTAGGCGCCGGGCATTGGCAATGCGCACATGGTTCAGGTAAGCAGTAAAGGTGGTGCCAAAGGTTTGCTTGAATTTGGCGGCGAAATTGCTGTAGCTCAGGTTGCAGATTTCCAGGGCTTTTTCCATCAGGTCGTCCTCCTGGAAATTGGCGGAAAGATACTGCAGCAGGCGGTCGAATTCTTTTTGGCGCTTGGTAGAGGGAACCGCCAGGGAGGATTCATCCACTAATCGGGCGGCCAACATACAAATGAGATTCCGCATACGGGTCTCAAAGCCGAAGGCGCGCTGTTTTTCTTCCCGCAGAAGCGCTTCCAGCAGCGGGGCTGCCTTTTTTAATACATGGGAGAAAACCAGGCAGCGATAGCCGCTCTCTTCTAAGAGCGGACGCATATATTGCAGCTCCGGTTCATATTCCTCCCGGGAAAAAAGCAGGGAGGTATTAAATTTTAACAGGGTAAAGTCGCAGAAATCGCTCCGGCTGACAAACTCATGCACCTGCCGGGGATGGATGTATACCATGTCTCCGGGCCCCAGGGTAAAAGAGGTTTCCCCGATGGTTACCTGCTGTTCCCCGTGATGCATAAAAACCATCTCGCAGCAAAAATGCCAATGCAGCAGGGTGGGTTCCCCATATTTCCGGGTGTCGCATCGGTAGCATTCTATGGGGTAATGAGGCAGCTGGAAGGTGTCCTCTGCGCTTTCCAAAACAATTTGCATATTTCGCATATTGACCACCGCCTTTTAAATAGATTTGTCCAGATTTTCAATAGGAAGGTTCATAGAAAAAAGGAGAAAAAGCGATACGATAAGGGATAGAAAATGCCCGGTGTTCCGGGCCCGTTCAGAAAAGAGATCGGCTTTCAAAAGAAGGCCGGAAAGGAGTCAGACGTAAATGGAAATCATTCGCTATCAAGACTTTCAGCCGGATTACCGGAATCTGGTCAAGGCAGCCCAGAACCAGTGGGTAGACCGTATTCCCCTGTATGAACATTTAATCGGGGAAAAGGTAATTTTTGAAATCACCGGTAACCGCCCCTTTGAACTCATGTCCTCCGCAAATGAAGCGGAGCGCCGGGAGGGATACCGTCAGTATTGGGACTTTTGGAAGACCATGGGCTATGACACGGCTTCCATGGAGTTTTGCGTGACGGATATTCTTTATGACATGGGCGGCGGCGCTCTGGGGGCCCACAAAGAGGGCTGCATCAAGGACCGGGAGGATTTTGAGCGCTTCCCGTGGGATGAGGTCCCCCAGCGCTTTTTTGACAAATTCGGCGCGCAGATGAAGATGCTGGCAGAAACCTGCCCGGCCGGCATGAAGGCTATCGGCGGCGTGGGCAACGGCGTCTTTGAGTGCGTTCAGGACCTGGTGGGCTACATGGATTTGTGCTACCTGCGCTCCGATGATGAAGAGCTGTATGCCGACCTGTTCCGCAAAATGGGCGATGTCCACGCAGCCATCTGGGAGCGCTTCCTGCGGGAGTATTCCGATGCTTACTGTGTGCTGCGGTTTGGGGATGATTTGGGCTTCAACACCATGACCCTCCTCCCCACCGATGACGTGGTAGACCACATTCTGCCCCAGTACCGGAGAGTCACGGATTTGGTACACGCCACCGGCCGTCCCTTCCTGCTCCACTCCTGCGGAAACCTCTTTGCGGTGTTTGATGAGATCATCAACATCGCCAATATCGACGCCAAGCACTCCAATGAAGACGGCATTGCCCACTTCAGCGTGTGGGTAGACCGCTATGGCGACCGCATCGGCAACTTCGGCGGCATTGACACCGACGTCCTCTGCCGTCAGTCTCCCGAGGAGATTCGCGCCTATGTCCTGGATTCCCTGGAAAGAGTGAAGGGGCATGGCGGAATCGCCTTTGCCTCCGGCAACTCCATCCCGGACTACGTACCCACCGAGGGCTATCTGGCCATGGTGGATACGGTCCGGCAGTGGCGCGGGGAAAAAATCGCAAAGTAATTACAGCAGGATCATAGAGACATAGGTGAGGGTGTTGTTGCCGCCGCAGTAACGCAGCCCGCAATCCTTGCACACTTCGCTGACCATCATGCCGTAGGCTTCCATGGATACGGTGAATTTTTCCGGGAACCGGCAGGGGGCATCGGGATACGTGCAGGTTTTACATTCGTCCGGGCATCCTCCAGCCCCCAGGGGCAAGAACCGTTCCCCTTTGGCGCGCAGAGCGGCCATTGCTTTTTGGAAGAGCTCTTTGTGGCGGCGGCTGCCTTCCGCCATCCCTTCAAAATCGAATGAATCTTCTAACCGGGTCACAGTGAGAGCCACTACGGCGACGTCGTATTCTGTGACCCGGTTTTTGCATTCTTCCAGGGTTCCGCAGCCCGGAGGGCAGCACCACTTTTTCCCATATGCTCCGCAGCGGTTGGCCGAACACATGTCCCGGACTTCCGGCAGAAGGCGGAGTTTGGACGTATCCAGCAGGGCCACATCGTCAAAACCAATTTCTCGCATAAAAGTACAAAAATTCTCATAATTTTTCATTGTGATGTACACCTTTCTTTTGTTATACTGATGTAAAACACCGTCATGTGCGGTGTGCCTTTTCCAAAAGGAGGAATTGTAATGCCCAAAGTGGAGATCCACGCAGGAGGAGGCAAAAAGGTTCTGACTGTTTCCGAAAAAACGCCCCTTTCCGTCATCACTGCGCCCTACGGGCTCCCCATGCCCTGTGGCGGAAACCATACCTGCGGCAAATGCCGGGTGCGGGCCATTGGTCAGCTTAGCCCCCTCAGTGAGGAAGAAAAGCGGCTGTTGACGCCCCAAGAGCTGGCTGACGGCCTGCGTTTAGCCTGTTCGGCAGAAATTACAGGAGACTGCACCGTGTTTCTGCCGGAATCCGGCGGGGCGGAGCAGGTCTTGCTGTCGGGGGCTTTTCAGGGAGCGGAAACCTCTGGCTGGGGCCTGGCAGTAGACATCGGCACCACCACCCTGGCGGCATATGCCTGCCGGGACGGGGAAGTCGTAGCCAGTGCCGGACAGCGCAACTGCCAATCCCCCTATGGTGCGGACGTGATTACCCGCATTGGCGCAGCCCAGCCGGAATTGCTGCACCAGCTCATCACCACCCAAGTATCAGAGCTTTGCCAAAAGGTGTTGGGGGACGCCGCCGCTCCCAAAGACGTGTGCCGGATTGTTGTTACCGGGAATACCACCATGCTGCATTTTTTCCGGGGATACGACCCCGCACCCATTGCAGCCGCGCCTTTTACACCCCATTCCCTGTTTGGGGAGGCCCTTCCGGCTTCCCAGCTGCTGCCGGCCTATGAGAATGCGGAGCTGTATCTGCCGCCCTGTATTTCTGCCTATGTAGGGGCCGATATGGTTTGCGCTATCCTGTCCTCCCGGATGTGGGAGAAAAAGGAGACGGCACTATTGGCGGACATCGGCACCAACGGGGAAATGGCCCTCTGGCATAAAGGGGAGCTGTATGCCTGCTCTACTGCTGCTGGCCCGGCCCTGGAAGGCGCCTGCATCCATATGGGGATGGAGGCCGCTCCCGGCGCCATTGATCGGGTGACACCCGGTGCGGACGGAGAGCTGTGCTGGCACACCATTGGGGAGGTACCAGCCAAGGGGCTTTGCGGAAGCGGGCTGGTTTCCCTCATTAACTGTCTGCTCCAAACCGGCCGTATGGATGAGACCGGCGCCCTTTGTGACCCGGAGGAGGCTCCTGACGGCTGCGGAGAAGACTGCGTATTGGTGGGGGACAGCGGCGTTTTCCTGACCCAGAAGGATATCCGGCAGGTGCAGCTTGCAAAGGCGGCTATCTGCGCCGGCATTCACACCATGCTGGACGCTTGCCGTCTTTCCCCGGAGCAGGTGGATACTTTTTATCTGTGCGGCGGTTTTGGCAGCTATCTGGAACCCGAATCAGCAGCAGGAATCGGCTTGTTCCCCACTTCCCTCAAAGATAAAGTGCGGGTTTTGGGCAATGCTGCCGGTTCCGGCGCGGCAATGCTCCTTGCAGATAAATATCGGAAGACAGCCCGGAAATTGTGCGATCAAGCAAATCTCATTGAGCTTTCAGCCAGCCCGGTATTTATGGAAGAGTATGTAGAACAAATGTCCTTTGAGACAGAGTAAAGTAAACAGAAAGGAATGTGATTGATCATGGCAGAGACCCATAAGCAAAGATTTATCAAAGCCCTGCGCCGGGAACCCATTACCGGCCATGTCCCCCAGTTTGAGCTGGTGTTTTTCCTGACCATGGAGGCCTTTGGCCGGGTGCATCCTTGCCACCGCTCCTATTCCCAGTGGAATCAGATGAGTGTCCGGGAGCGGGAACTGCATTTGCAGGATGTGGCGGATATTTATATCCAGACGGCAGAGCATTACCAGCACGACGCTATCTTTGTGCAGCCCAGCCCTGGCGCCCATGATTTCGAGAACGTCCGCCGCCTGCTGGAAATCATCCGGGAGAAAAGCGGCGATGAGTACTACCTGATGATGCACGGCGACCCCACCCTTGCCATTCCCACCGGGGACGATATGCTGGAAATGTCGGCCCAAATGTATGAGGAGCCGGAAGTGCTCCATGATGCGCAAAAGCGTGTCTGGGACCGGCTGCAAAAGGAAGCGGCTGCCCTGCAGGGCACCGGCCTGCTGGATGGCTATACCCTCTGTTCCGACTACGCCTTCAATGTGAACCCCTTCTTCTCCCCGGATATGTTCGCGGAGCTGGTGGCCCCGCACCTGAAGGAGTGCATTGATGGGTATCATCAGATGGGCTATTATGTCATCAAGCACACGGACGGCAATATCAATCCCATTGTTGACCAGATTGTGGACTGCGGCCCCGATGCCCTCCATTCCATTGACCCCCAGGGACACATGAGCCTTTCCGAAATCCGGAAAAAGTATGGCGACCGCATCTGCACCATCGGCAACGTGAACTGCGGCCTGCTCCAGACCGGCACCGATGAGGAAGCGGAAGCCGATGTGCGCCGCTGCCTGCGGGAAGGTATGGATGGAAACTATGGGTTCATCTTCTCCACATCCAACTGTGCTTACACCGGTTTGCCTTTGGAGCGCTATGAGCTGATGGAAAAGATTTGGCGCGAAGAAGCGGTTTATCCGGGTTGATTCATCGTTTTCCATTATACGCTTTTTAAAGAAAAAGGCTGGCAATTTCTTGCGGTTTTTGGGATTTCTTTCTACTTTCGTGAAAGTTTTAAAGCAAATAAGCAAAGGCCCCAACGCCATTTCGGTGTTGGGGCCTTTTTAAATAGAATGGGGCGCTGTGCTTATGCACAGCGCCCCACCCGTATCTTACCGGAAAACCGGCTGATTATTTGCAGTTGTTCTTCAGGGTCTCCAGGGAGTCCTTCAGTTCCTGAGGCAGCTTGTCGCCGAAGGTCTTGTAGAACTCTTCGATCTCGGCCGCTTCCTTGGCCCACTCGTCCTTCTTCACAGCCAGGATGCCCTTCAGGTCCTCAATGGTGAAGTCCTCCAGGCCTTCCAGGTTGATGTCCTCAGCCTTGGGCACATAGCCGATAGCGGTCTCGTCAGCGTCAGCCTTGCCCTCGCAGCGGTCGATGATCCACTCGAGAACGCGGAGGTTGTCGCCGAAGCCCGGCCAAATGAAGTTGCCCTCATCGTCCAGACGGAACCAGTTGACGTTGAAGATCTTGGGAGCCTTGTCGCCCAGCTTCTCGCCCATCTCAATCCAGTGATGGAAGTAGTCGCCCATGTGATAGCCGCAGAAGGGCTTCATGGCCATGGGGTCATGACGCAGCACGCCCACAGCGCCAGTAGCGGCGGCAGTGGTCTCGGAAGCCATGATGGAGCCTACGAACACGCCGTGGTTCCAGTCGCGGGACTGATACACCAGGGGAGTGGTCTTAGCGCGGCGGCCGCCGAAGATAATAGCGGAAATCGGAACGCCGGCGCCCTTGTCGAACTCAGGGCTGATGCAGGGGCAGTTCTTGGCAGGAGCGGTGAAGCGGCTGTTGGGATGAGCGCCCTTCACATCGCTGGTCTTGCCGTTCCAGGGGTTGCCCTTCCAGTCCAGAGCATTCTCAGGCGGATTCTTGTCCAGGCCTTCCCACCACACGGTGTTGTCGTCCAGGTTGTGGGCAACGTTGGTGAAGATGGTTCCCTGACGGGTAGTAGCCAGAGCGTTGGGGTTGGACTTGTTGTTGGTGCCGGGGGCCACGCCGAAGAAGCCGTTCTCCGGGTTGATGGCGTACAGACGGCCATCCTCGCCCTGACGCATCCAGGCGATGTCATCGCCGACGGTCCAAACCTTGTAGCCCTTTGCACGGTATCCCTCAGGCGGGATGAGCATGGCCAGGTTGGTCTTGCCGCAGGCAGACGGGAAAGCAGCAGCCACATACTTGATCTCGCCCTGGGGATTCTCCAGGCCCAGGATCAGCATATGCTCGGCCATCCAGCCCTCGTTCTTGCCCTGGAAGGAAGCGATACGCAGAGCGAAGCACTTCTTGCCCAGGAGCACGTTTCCGCCGTAACCGGAGTTCACGGAAATAATGGTGTTGTCCTCCGGGAAGTGGCAGATATATCTCTTCTCTTCGTCGATGTCACACTTGCAGTGCAGGCCCTTTACCCAATCGGTGCTGTCGCCCAGGGCTTCCCAAACCTTGTTGCCCACGCGGGTCATGATGGCCATGTTCAGCACCACATAAATGGAGTCGGTGAGCTCCACGCCAATCTTGGCGAGAGGGGAACCGATGGGGCCCATGGAATAGGGAATCACATACATGGTGCGGCCCTTGTAGCTTCCGCGGGCGATGTCATACAGCATTTTGTAGGCCTTCTCCGGGTCCATCCAGTTGTTGGTGGGGCCGGCGTCCTCTTCTTTCTTCGAGCAGATATAGGTTCTGCCTTCCACACGGGCCACGTCGTTGACGGCGGTGCGGTGCAGATAGCAGCCCGGCAGCTTCTCCTCGTTCAGCTTGATCATCTCGCCGGTCTGGCAAGCCTCAGCGCGGAGCGCCTCCAGCTGCTCTTCGGAACCGTCGATCCAGACCACCTGATCGGGGTTGACGAGAGCTTTCATCTCGTCGATCCACTTCAAAACAGAAGCATTGTTTGTCATAATTTTTCTCCTTCCGGCCCAATGGCCAAAACATTTCAAATTATGCGACCAGTTTTACAGAACCGCAGGCGGCGCTGCAAAACCATGGTTGGCGGCTGAAATCCCAAGATTTCGGCTATTTCTCATTGTACCCGATACGCCCCCATAAATCAATGACCAATTTGTGAAATCGGCGAACCTTTTGCCGGAACTTTCCTGTATAGAATTAAAAAACTGCTTTATTTTACGGAAGCAGGAGAGGATAGCGGAGGATGCGCTTTTTCTTTTTTTCGGCATACTGCAAGGCCGCCGCCGCCCCGCCCCAGTCATAAAGGACATAGGCCACGACGATTTCGGCGTGCTCCACCATCCACTGGTTCCGCCGGAGAATGGCCAGCTTGGGCGGTACGGTTTCCAGCGGGGGATAAACGATTTCATCATAGAGGCCGATAGGGACCTCTTTAGATAAGTAGGGCGGGACAAAGATGGAGCGCACCTGGGGATGGCGTTGCTTTTGGCGCTGTACTTCCCGGGCGGCCATCTGGTCGAATTCCCCATAGCCGCCCAGATAAAACTGCTCATTCCCATCCTCTATGAGAGCGGTGACTACCTGATGGAGCCATTTGGCGACCTGCTCCGGATGGTCTACGTTTCTGTGGCCGCAAAAGGTGACATACATTTGATTTTACCTCCCAATTTATTTTATCTGCATAGCATAACACAAAAACAGGAAATAGTACAGTTACAAGGACTACTTGCAAAAACAATCCTCCTATAATCGAAGACAATTAAACCAGGGGAGGGAGTCGTTTTGCAGCTCAATGAAGCAGTAAGCCAGCGCCTTTCTCAATTAGTGGATGAGAAGAATATGACCTGGTATCAGCTGTATCTTAAAAGCGGTGTTTATAAGTCCACTATCAGCAATATTATTCATTGCACCTACCCTTCGGTAAAGCTCCGAGTGATTCACGAATTGTGCCAAGGGCTGGGAATCAGCCTGAGCGAATTTTTTAATTCTCCGCTGTTTGACGAAAATAACCTGGAACCATAAAATGCAGAAAATTTGCAAAAAATTTCCTCCGGCGCCCCTTTTGGGGAACCGGAGGATTTTCGTTTAACCGTTCTTTAATCAGTTTCTTTCAAAAACAGCTTATTTCAGCGTGTCTACGGCCATATTGGCGCAGGCATTGAGCTCCATCCCCGCCAGGTTGCCCCGAAGGAATTCGTAATATCCCTGGGCGCCAACCATAGCGGCATTATCGCCGCAATAGCGCATCTCCGGCCGGAAGAACTCCCAGCCGTTTTTGTGGCACTCTTCTTCCAGCCGGGCCCGGAGCAGCCGGTTGGCCGAAACGCCTCCGGCAATGACTACTTTCTCTGCCCCGGTCTTTCTGGCGGCGGCCACGGTGTTTTGCACCAGGCAGTCCACTACCGCTTTTCGGAAAGAAGCGGCCAGGTCGGGGATCGGCAGGGTCTGGCCTTTTTGAGAAGCGTTGTGAATCAGGTTAATCACAGCGGTTTTCAGCCCGGAAAAGCTGAAATCCAACGGCGCTCCCGACACGGAGGGATGGGGGAACGAAAAGGCTTCCGGGTTTCCGCTCTCCGCCACTTCGTCCAGATGTACGCCTCCCGGATAGGGCATTCCCATAGACCGGGCGGCTTTATCGAAGGCCTCGCCGGCAGCGTCATCCCGGGTGCGGCCAATCATTTCCAGCTTGGTGTAGTCCCGGACGTCAATGAGGTGGGTATGCCCGCCGGACACCACCAGGCACAGGAACGGGGGCGTCAGGTCGGGGTTGGTCAGGTAATTGGCGGCAATATGGCTGCGCAGGTGATGCACCGGGATGAGGGGCTTTCCCGTGGCCAGAGCGAGACCCTTGGCGAAATTCACCCCCACCAGCAAAGCCCCGATTAAACCAGGGGCATAGGTAACGGCAATGGCGTCAATATCGTCCAGAGTGCAGCCGGCTTTTTCCAATGCCTGCCGCGTTACGCCGGAAATGGCCTCGCTGTGCCGGCGAGAGGCGATCTCCGGTACTACGCCGCCATATAGTTTGTGCTCTTCCACCTGGGAGGCCACAATATTGGAGAGAACCTGCCGTCCGTCCTCCACCACGGCGGCGGCGGTTTCATCACAGGAGCTTTCGATTCCTAAAATGCGCATAGGGATTGTCCTTTCTTCTTGAATAGCGATGTTGCTTCTATCATACCGCACTCCAGAAGAAAAATCAAAAAATTCCCGATATTTTCTGAAGCTTACTCGCGGTTCTTCCTGGGATGGTACAGCCCGTAAAAGATCGGAATGGTCAGGAATACTACCCAGGCCCAGGCCCACCAGGAAAAGCAGGAACCTGCCACGAGATAAAGGCAGGCCGCCAGAATGGGGTATCCCCGATAAATCCCCATGTAAAACACCGGCACTGTCAGGAACAAAATCCACGCCGGGTGCCACCAGTGGAAAATAATCCCCAACAGCAGATAGAGCAACACCATCAGGGGCACATACACCGGATACAGGAACTGATAGATTCTTTGCCCTAAATTCGGTTTCGTTTTTTCCACGGTCTCCTCCTGCGCCGCAGGGGCGTCAGGCTTTGAATCAAAAGGGACTTTTTCATCAGGGCCATTTTCCTTTTGGGCCGTTTCCTGCACCTCGGGAGCGTTTTCCGATAAAAGCAATGCATCCAGGGAAACCCCGTAAAGCTTTGCCAACGCGATGAGATTGTCGGTATCCGGGGAGGATTCCCCCCGCTCCCATTTGGAAACCGCCTGGCGGCTGATTCCCAGTTTAGCGGCTAATTCTTCCTGAGAAAAACCGGCCTCTTTTCGAAGCTGTGCAAAGCGTTGTGCCAATAATAAATTCATCTTTGACTCTCCTTTCAACCCCAGGTCAGGGGGGCTTTTCCTCTTCCAGTATGGAGGATTCCCCCGGAAAACGCCACCAACTGGGGGTTGAGTAGCGCAACTATCGGTTGCGAAGGGCAAAATTCGCCTGATTTTTGTAAAAAACTGCCTTTGCATCCTCCGGATCCCTGTGCTATGCTATAAAATGAAACGAACGCGTAGTGTGCGGATGCCTGATCCGGCACGTAAGTCCAGTTTGTCTGGACGGCGGTCGTTATTTTTTTTGCTGCAAAGGAGCTGCTGTTTTATGCCCAAGACCAAATTTCAGGAAGTCGTATTTGGACTTTTGATGACCTTTTTTATGGTGTTTGCTATGGAACTATACAATACCTCTTTGCGGTTGGGAGGAATGACCAACGCTTGTTTTTGGCCGGCCCTGTTGGAAATGCGGTTTATGGTTCCCATCTGTTTTGTCATGAGTTTCTTTTTCATGGACCCTTTGGCGCAAAAAATTGCGTTCTCGCAGGCAACGCCCGGAGTGGATAAGCCCATTTTGGTGACGGTGGTGCGGGCCGGTGTTACAGTGTGCCTTATGTGCCCCACCATGAGCTTTTGGGCTACCCTGATTTTCCATGGAATGAGTTCGGAATTTGTCTCCACTTGGCTCCAGACCATTGTCCGCAACTTCCCCATGGCCCTGTGCTGGCAGGTGTTCTTCTGCGGGCCCCTTGTGCGGAAGATTTTTCGGCTCATTTTCCACCGGCAGCTGCAAGCCCAAGCCGCGTAATGGCCCATAAAAAAAGCGCCTGCGAAGGGCGCTTTTATTTTTAGGCAAGATACAGAGTCATCAGCAGGGCGTCCTCTGTGGGGCACTCGTAAAATCGGGGGCGGCGGCCCACCTCTTCAAAGCCTAAAGAACCATATAGAGAAATAGCGGGTTCATTAGAGGGGCGCACCTCCAG
>ERZ1643246.2076-NODE-2076-length-20074-cov-30.962586_pt1 | contig 20074 bp, 17 predicted proteins | sample MGYA00579265_ERZ1643246 | MGnify/ENA primary metagenome ERZ1643246 (study PRJEB29033, sample SAMEA4952261) | chicken gut metagenome | biome: Broiler Chicken; feature: Gastrointestinal Tract; material: Caecum | place: Ireland | collected 2018 | study: Broiler...
AAATCATCCGGAGGAAGTAAGATCCCTTACAGTCATTGCAGGATTCAAATCTCCCGAAGATGTGCTTTTTAAAGAAGACATCAAAAGATGGGAAGATCAGAAAATGAATCTCACCATTACCGTAGACGCAGCCGAAGAGCCTGGTTGGAACGTGGGACTGGTGACAAAATATATCCCGGATATTACTTTTGAAAATAAGGAAAATGCGGCTGTCATCGTAGTAGGCCCTCCCGTAATGATGAAATTCGCTGTAGCGGAATTTAAGAAACTGGATATTGAAGACCATCAGATCTGGATCTCCCAGGAGCGGAAAATGTGCTGCGGTCTGGGCAAATGCGGCCACTGCCGTATGGGAGACACCTATATTTGTCTGGACGGCCCGGTATTTAATTATACCGAAGGCAAAAAACTGCTGGATTAAGGAGGTTGGAATGATGCATGTTGATGTAAATACAAAGAAGTTAAAAAAGAACGCTTTTCGTGTGACCAAACACAGAGATGTCGTGGCCTCCAGAGTCCGTATTCCCGGAGGAGCCTGTAACGCAGACGTACTGACTCAGGTGGCAGAAATTGCAAGAGAATACGGCAACGGCCAGGTACATATTACTACCCGCCAGGGATTCGAGATTGAAGGGATCTCTATCAGGGACATGGCAAAGGTTAATGAAAAACTTCAACCCATTATTGAAAATCTGGAGATCAATCAGGAAGTTCCCGGCACCGGCTACGCCTCTTCCGGAACCAGAAATGTCAGCGCCTGCATCGGCAACCGGGTCTGTCCTTTCGGAAACTATAATACAGCGGCCTTTGCAAAACGGATCGAAAAAGCCATTTTCCCCAATGACCTGCATTTTAAGATCGCTCTTACCGGCTGCGCCAACGACTGTATCAAGGCCAGGATGCATGATTTCGGCATTATCGGAATGACGGAGCCCCAGTACGATCCCAACCGGTGCGTAAGCTGCAGTGCCTGTATCAAAGGCTGCGACCAGCTTTCTGTAGACGCCCTCCATATGGAAAATTATAAGATTGTCCGGAACACAGAAAAATGTGTGGGCTGCGGTGTCTGCGTCACCAAATGCCCTACCAGGGCCTGGACAAGAAGCCGGAAAAAATATTACCGTCTTACCATTATGGGACGTACAGGAAAGAAAAATCCAAGGCTGGGAGAAGATTTCCTTCTCTGGGCTGACGAGGATACCATTGTAAAGGTAATCCTGAATACTTACAAATTTGCAAAAGAATACATTGATCCAAAAGCTCCCGGGGGAAAAGAACATGTAGGCTACATCATCGACCGGGTAGGTTTTAAGGAGTTCAAAAAATGGGCCCTGGAGGGGGTAGAGCTGCCTCCTGAGACCATTGTGAAGGATAATGTTTACTGGAGCGGAATTCATTTCAGGTAAAAATGTCACGTCAAAAGGACTGTTTCTCAATCCGTCGGGAACAAGAAACTACTATTTTCTGTTCTGAATTTTGAGACAGTCCTTTTACATTGGTCTTTATTTCATTTTTTTTGGAATGATCCTGTCGGATTTATGACAGTTCAGGAAAATCCCCAGGAACCAGTAGTGATACGAGTGTATAGCGCCCATGCCGCTGTACCATACCGACAGCAAAGGAAAAAATACATATTCATATGGTCCCAGTCCGGCAAGACAAGCCAGTGAATATAAGGTCTGTATCAAAAAACCTCCTAAAACTCCCAGGCACAGCATCCGGCACAGGTCATTGGTCAGTTTTCGGATGTTCAGGATCAGCCACAGAAAGAAACCCAGAATTGCTGCTGCACATACACAAAGGCTTACTGGAAAATATTCACCGGCCAGAGCCTTCAGGATTCCGGGCAGGTAAGGCCAACTCTCTCTGCTCCGCTGATTCCCGTTCCTCCGAAAACGGCTCCTAAAATAGCAATTGACAGCCACATGCAAAACCAGGTAGAGGCCTCATGAAATTTATGGGAAAAGAAGCTTCTTGTAGCAAACATCAGCATCCACAGAAAATCTATCAGTCCAAACATAATCATGGCCACTGTAGAAAAAACTGCAGGTTGTCTTTCTATCCTCAAATAAAAGAAAATCTGAAGGATTGCTTCTGTAGCTAATAGCTGGGCCACTGCGAACATCAGTTTCTTATCCAGCTGAGGCTGATGGACCATATCCAGCTGCACTCCCGTCTCCACCGGGTCTCCCATATCCTCTACTGCTCTTTCCACTGCTTCTGCCCGGCTCATGCCTGATTCCTGATAAAAATCCGCCTGGTCTTCGATATGCTGCCCCAGCTCTGTACGGATTTCTTTGCGCACAGCCTCCTGGCGTATCTGTTTTTCCACCTGATCTAAATACTCATATACTTCCATAGGCAGGCCCTCCCAGGACACGGCCTACTGCGCCGGTGTAAGTCTCCCACTCCTTTTTCTTTTCTTCCAGATGTTTTCTTCCTGCTCTGGTGATCCTGTAATACTTCCTGGTCTTTCCTCCCGCCTCCTGTTCATAGGATTCCAGATACTTCTTCCCCTCCAGCCCGTGAAGAAGGGGATAAAGAGTCCCTGCCTTCAGCTCGAACACATTCTGAGACCGGTCTCTTAAGGTTTCGATCATCTCATAGCCGTACATATCCTTTTCTGACAAAAGCTGAAGAAGAAGTAAAGTGGTACTTCCAGAAAGAAGACTTTTATCAATTTTTCCTTCTCCCATAACCCCTGCCTCCTTTCATAAAATCCTTATTTTATATAGACCTTCTATATATCTACCATCTATATATTATACCAAAATTTCCCTTACGTCAACACTCCTGGGACATGGCATGTAAAAAGATCAGATATCCTGAGTACTATGCTCTCTTTTAGGCAGTTCTCAGTTGTCTGATCTTTTTATAGGATTGCTTTATTTACTTTATCAGTTATGCAGCCGCCGTATGATCTTGCAGATCACTTCGTTCTCTGTAGCCAAAGGTTTCTTATGGGTGAAAAAGATGATTCCGTCTGTAGGGGACAAGATGGTAGAAGTCACATATCCCTCATAAGGATCCAGGATCTCTGCCAGAGGCTGGCCGGTATATACCTCATCCCCGGGACGGCAGAGCCTTCTGTAGATTCCTCCTGTATTGGTCCTGACAGACATAAGCTCTTCTTCATTGATCACGGTAGCAATATAGCCATTATGGCAGTTGTATTTCAGGATCCCCATTCTGGTGAGGAAACGAAGGACAGCCGAAACCGCCTGCTGGGCGGATTCTTCATCTATGAAATCTGTCTCTGCAGTATAGACAGAAAAGGCATTGGTATCCCATATCTGCCAGTTATAATTCAGAGTTGTAGTATCAATGGGCCTGGGTTTTCTTATGACTACATAGGGAAGGCCGAAAAGCCCGGCCAGGCTGGTGTTCTGCTTTCCGGTATCCATCATACGGACATGAGGAATAAAGTCTCCGGGCATGTAGAAACTTGCGAACTGGATACCGTAATCATAATCCTTCACCTTTTCAAATACTCCTGCTGCGATCCTCTGGGTAGTCTCTCCCAGATCATACCCCGGAAACATCCGGTTTATATCTGTATTATCCACAGGCCAGAACCGCTTTCCGATATTCATAGCATGATGATTTATGGACGGTATCACCAGAATTCCCTTATCCTTGGCAATTTTTCCCGCTGCCTCCAGCTCTTCCAGCTTTCTCACGATCTGGGAGCAGACATAAAGCTGCTGGACTTCATTTCCTCTTATGCTTCCCACTATACAGGCAGATTTCTGTTCCTGTCCAAATGCATAGCCGGTTATCTTCAGATCTTCCCGGTATGGAGAACCAAGGGTATAAATCTCTGTTTTTCTCATGCTCTTCCACCTCCCAGTATCCTTCCCAGCAGGGAACCGCTGTAAACTACCGGATACTCTCTTCTTGTAAACACCATACCGGAAACAGGTGCTTTCACCGCCTGCTCCACATCTCCGGTAAGGGGATTGAGGATTTCTCCCAGAAGATCTCCTTCTTTCACCTGTTCTCCGATCTGCACCTGGGGAACATAGATCCCTGCGCAGTCTGCATTCAGATAGCCGATTTCCTGATCTGCAGACACGATAGGCTTCCGGATCTCTCCCACTTCCCCATCCCAGATTCCCAGGGTCTTCATAACATTTAACAGGCCTTCCACAAGCTGATATCCATAGGTCTTTGTAATACGCATCCCCACTCCCATCTCTACAACCAGAGTAGGGGTGCCTGCCTGGTTTAAGCTGTAGGCCAGAGTAGATTCCAGCACGGTAGCGTTGGCATGTACCCAGACAAAGTCCACATTAATATCCTTTGCCAACGGGACCAGTTTCTCGGCAGTAAGCTCGTTGATCCGCACCTGAGGAAGTTCCATAAGGAAAATATTACTGGCATGGATATCCACACAGAGATCTGCTCCTTTCAGGTCCTCCATCAGTCCATAGACCAGGGACTCCATCATAGGCCCCTCTTCATTTCCCGGAAAGATCCGGTTCATATCCAGGTCAAACATGGGGATCCCTCTGGTGATGGAATCAATTCCCAGAGGATTCAGAGCCGGATATACATCTACGATCCCTCTCAGCCGTTCCGGCTCCGCCTTCAGCCGCCTGAGAAGCTCGTAGCAGACAAACTGGCCCTCCAGCTCGTCTCCGTGGGTACCGGTTACTACCGCGATCCTCTTTTCTTCCCCCGTAGGATGGGCGGGCATGATCCGGTTTTTCTGGATCCGCAGGCTTTCATCCACCGGCAGTTTCATTGCCACCACTGTTTCCGTCATTTTTTATTTCCTCCACCTTTACATAAATTTTCTGTTCCTGCCCGGCGTTTCCACGGAAACATCCCCGGTCGATCACGCAGTCTCCGTAGTCTCTCCCATGGGCAAGCTTAATATAATATTCATCAATGTGCAGATTATTGGTAGGATCCAGGCCATACCAGCCATCCCTGGTATAAACTTCCACCCAGGCATGGGTATACCCTTCCCCTATCATCAATCCGGTCACATATCTGGCAGGGATTCCCATATACCGGAGCACTGCAGTCATGATATGGGCATAGTCCTGACATACTCCTTTTCCCTGCTTTAAGGCCTCTCCCGCCGTAGTGCTGATATCTGTAGACCCTGGCACATAAGAAAAGCCCTCATAGAGCATTCCCATAACACAGACGGCCTTTTCCAGGTTCTCTTCCTTTCCCTGTTCCCTGCACAGCTGTTCTGCTTTACAGGCAAAAGCAGCTATTCCCGGATCCGGGCAGGTATAGAAAGAAGGATACCGGTACATGGGATGAAGAGGCTCTTTTACCACTTCCATTCCCTTTGTCTGAGCAGTCCCGGCTATGGTATATCCGAAAGTCTCATGAGGTCCCTGGCAGCACCCGTTAAGCCGGATGTTGCCAAAGCCGTCTTTTGTCCTGCTCAGATAATCTGCCGGATAAATATTCTGTTCTGTCAGGATGATCCTCTGCCGCGAAGAGTCTCCGGGGATACAGCGCAGGGCAAAATAATGGCTGTTCACCGGAGACGAAAATCGAATTTCCATTCTGTATATAAATCTTAATTTTTTCATATCACCTGCAGGCAGCTCAGGAGATCAGTCCTCCCAGACAGCCCAGTGCCTCCTGATCATAAGATTTCTGATGGTCTTTATCCATAATGATCTGTTCCAGCCGCTTCAGGTTTTCTTCATTATAGTTTAAATTCGTTCTGAACAGACGGTTGGTCAGCTTTCTGAATTCTTTTTCCAGATCTTCTCTATGGTAATCCAGACGGATAAAAAGATCCAGTCTTTCTACATATTTTCCGCATTTCAGGATATTCCTGCAGTCCTCCTGATCCACATAATCATCGGCGCAGCCCCAGAAAGCCAGCAGATAATCAATGGCCTGCTGCAGTTCCAGAAGGGGCGCTGTAGTCTTCTTGCAGGCCTGGAAAGTATCCAGGGCAAGCTGGACATAGGACAGCACATTGCTGCTTAATTCTTCTCTTAGCACCACTGCATTGTCATAGGCCCGTTTCATATTGGATACTACAGAATCCGGATTATCTTCATCAAAAAGATAAGACTGGGCAAACTGTCTGTTAGAAGTATAGATATCCGGGATATTCAGCCTTTTACAGTACTTCGCATAAATGCCTTCCGGCTGTTCGATCATATTGTCGTATATATGAAAGAATACCCGCAGTGTGGTATACACTCTTTCCGTATACCGTCCCAGCCAATATAGATGGTCTGCTTTTTCTATTGAGATAATACCCATGTGTCTTTAAATCCTCCTCCCTGTGATGAATTTACTACAAAGGAATCCGGGTTTCTGGAAAACCTGGTCAGTCCGCTGGCCCACACTTTTGTCTCCTTTCCGGATAATACAAAAGCCCGCAGGTCTGCTTTTCGCAGCACAGTCCCGGTTCCTTCGGAAACTTCCATATCCTGAAAATCAATAACCTCCTGGGCAATGAATCTTCTGGGTTCTTTTTCAATGATCTCCCTCATCTGAGAAAGTTTTTCCCGGCTCAGTTCATTTCCAAAGATCACCCCGTATCCTCCGGCTTCCGCCACATCTTTTACCACCAGTTTTTCCAGATGATCCAGGACATATTTCCGGTCCTCCGGATAATAGGGAAGATAAGTGGGAGCATTTTTCAGGATCGGTTCCTGATCCAGGTAATAACGGATCATTTTAGGTACAAAATAATAGATTCCCTTATCATCTGCCACTCCATTCCCCGGCGCATTTACAATGGCCACATTGCCTTTCCGGTATACTTCCATAAGATTTGGGATGCCTATAAGGGATTCAGGAAGAAAAGTCAGCGGATCCAGATATTCGTCCGATATCCTTCTGTAAAGTACCCCTACTTTCTGTTTGGTATTCCTGTAGTCCCGGTAATAAAGATAATCATTTTCTACAAAAAGCTCCAAGCAGGCAGCAAGTTCGCTCCCTGTCCGCTCTGCCAGATAGGAATGTTCAAAATAGGCGGCGTTATATCTTCCCGGAGTCATGATCACCGGTATTCCTCCTGTATTTACCCAGTCGAGAGTCTCCTTCAGCAGGTCCGCATAGTTTCGATTGTCTACGATCTGATTGTTGCTGAAGGTTTTTGGAGATACCCGGCGGCAGATTTCCCTGGCGATCATGGGGTAGGAAGCGCCGGAAGGAATCCTGAGATTATCCTCCAGAATGTACCACTCTCCATCTTTGCCAAGCACCAGATCAATTCCCGAAATATGACTGTGGATTCCCTTGGGCGGGCAGATCCCCTCACATTCCGGAAGATAGCCGGAAGAAATAAATACAAACTCCTCCGGAACTACCTGATCCTTTATGATCTTTTTTTCTCCATATATATCCTTCAGAAAAAGGTTCAGGGCGTCCGCCCTCTGGATCAGTCCCTTTTCCAGTATCCGGAATTCCTCCCGGGTGATCACCCGGGGAATAGCGTCAAAGGGAAATAGCTGCTCATGAAACTCGCCGTTTTTATAGATCCCGAATTTGACCCCGAATCTGGCCATAAGACGGTTGATCCCTTCTGTATGTTCCACCAGTTCTCTCATTCCTGCTCCCTCCTTAAATGGAAAAAGCGCCCAGAGCATCTGCTCTGAGCGCCTTTGCTTATTTCTTATAGTCTACTACATTTTTTCAGGGATTGTCAACTTCTTATCTTTGCAAATTATTTTCTTTATTTCTTGAGAAAGATAATTTATAATTATTTTTCAGGAAACATTAGATCGCACATAGAAAGGACTTGCATATGCCTGCAGATATGAAAAACATCATCGGGGAGGCCTTCGTAAAGATGGTAGCCCGCAAAGGGATCGATAAGATCACTGTAAAATCATTAATCGAAGAATGCCATATTTCCCGCCAGACTTTTTATTATCATTTTCAGGATATCATGGATGTCCTGGAGTGGTGTGTCAGGCAGGAAACCAACACTCTGGTAAAAGAAAGCCTGAAGGCTGAAGATCTTCAGACCGCCCTTCAGATTTTTATTTCTTTCAATACCGAACACTTCTCCTGGTTTCAGAAACTGATGGATTCTCACAGACGGGCCCAGATAGAAACTTTACTGGTAGACGCAGTTAAAACCTACATGATCGAAATGTCCCGGCACAGTCATTCTGATCTGTATGTAAATTATGAAGATATGGATGTTCTGCTCCAGTTTAACGCCTGCGGACTGGTAGGGGTCCTGCTGGAATACGGCAAAACCAGCAAAACATCTCCAAAGGATCCCGAAAAACTGTCCCGGCAGTTAGAACAGATCATTTCCGGACAGCTTCTTCATCTGAGTCCGGATTCAAAACGCTGACACATCCGGCGGTTAAGCTGGATATAGTGCTTATACAAAATTCCAAACCTGTGGATATATCCTGACTGCCAGGGTTTGGATTTTCCACAGAAATGAAGGATCCCTGTATGACTCATCACCCAGTCCATATCGCAGATCCCTCCGCTCCGCAGCAGATAAGTACTGTAATTTCTGGCATCATAGTTCCAGAGAAAATCGTCCAGTTCCCGGGTCCTGGAACCGAAAACCGCATTTAAAATATCCTGATCAGGAAGCAGCAGTTCCCTGGCATGTTCTCTGGAATAGGCAAAGATTTCATCCGGCCTGATCTCCTTGCGTCCCTGCTCCAGGTTCATCAGGAGCACGCCGGAATTATAATATTTATTGTCTGTGCCCAGCCTGACCTGATTGATATTATTAGCAAGGTTGGTCTTGCCTGTGTGAGCTGCGGCGGCAAACAGCCTTCCCTCCAGATCCGTTTCCCAAAGAGGCCGGAGAGAATTGATCACCAGGATATCCGGATCCAGGTACAGGATGCGCGTAAGCCGGTCCGGAAGAAAACAGGGAGCCAGCAGACGGTAATACATTTCCCTGGGATATTGTTTTGTCACCGGTGCGTCTTCAAAATACTCTTCTTCTATTTTTATGAGAAAAAGTTTATATCCCATCCCATCACATTGTCTTTTCAAAGGTTCCATTTCCTCTTCTCTCAATCCGCTGTGTATCAGGTAGATTTCAAGGTCTTCTCCCGGATTATTGATATACAGTGAGGTAAGCATCACCTGAAGAGGCGGAAGATATTTCTTATCCACTGTTACAAGAAGTTCCATAACTTCAATCTCCTTTTCTCCTTTTTCCAAATTATGCTAACAATCCTGCCGGATATTTTCTACTGACACTTTTTTAGGTGTGTATTGACAGATTAAAAAAAATGTCAGTTTTTTTTACAATTCCAAAAATATGTAAGTACAGAATCTCTGAATTGATAATCCCTATTTTCCCTGAAACCTGTTATAACAGGAAGCAGAGAGGCAATCTTCCGGAAAGGAGAATTGAGATCATGAAAATATATCAGGATATTCTGGGAGCAAAACTCCAGGAACTGGAACAGCAATATGAACATCTCCGGAATCGTCTGCAAATCTGTGAAGGGGAAGATCCCGGACAGATCCACCAGGAATTAGAGTCTGCCAAAAAAGAATATGACACATTGCAGCTGCGGCTGAGAAGCACCGTAGAAACCAGCCGCTCCCCTGCTGTTTCCCGTCTGGCAAAAGTCCAGCTCGCTTACAGTACAGAAACGGAAAAGCTGCTGAAAGAACAGGTGGCAGGGGATCTTCATTCCGACGCAAATACACCTGCGGAAGACAAAGAAGAAGCTTCCGCCTTATATGCGGAATATGCCATTGATTTTGCTTCAATGGCAGTAAAATACGCGCTGCTTGCCTCCCTTTCTGCTATCGATATGCAGACAGATCCAAAACAATCTTAGAAAGGAGAATATTATGCAGGAAATAAAAAAGCCAAAAAAGCCCCTGATCTTCTACTATGTGATCGTCATGCTGATCCTGCTGCTCTTCAACTTTCTTGCCATGCCCTGGCTGGCGCAGAGGCAGGTACAGGAAGTGGACTACGGAACTTTTATGACCATGACGAAAGAGAAAAATATTGGTCAGGTGGAAGTACAGGAACAGGAAAATCAGATCATCTTTACAGATAAGGATAAGCAGCACATTTATAAAACCGGTATGATGCCGGACCCGGATCTGACTGACCGGCTCTACGATTCAGGAGCCGTCTTTACCAGCGAGATCATAAAGCAGACGGATCCCCTTTTAAGCATTCTTCTCAGCTGGATCCTTCCCATCGTGGTCTTCATCCTTATCGGCCAGTACATTTCCAGAAAGATCATGAAAAATGCCGGAGGGCCCAATGCCATGACCTTTGGTATGGGGAAAAGCAATGCCAAAGTATATGTAAAATCCTCGGAAGGGATCCGTTTTTCTGATGTGGCAGGGGAAGACGAAGCCAAAGAAAATCTCTCTGAGATCGTAGACTATCTCCACAATCCGGATAAATATAAAAAAATCGGCGCCTCCATGCCCAAAGGGATCCTTCTGGTAGGCCCTCCGGGAACAGGTAAGACCATGCTGGCGAAAGCCGTGGCAGGGGAAGCCGGAGTGCCATTTTTCTCCATGTCCGGTTCTGAATTTGTGGAAATGTTCGTAGGCATGGGAGCCTCTAAGGTCCGTGATCTTTTCAAACAGGCTAAAGAAAAAGCTCCTTGTATCGTATTTATCGATGAGATCGACGCCATTGGCCAGAAACGTGATGGACGTGCAGGAGGTAACGACGAACGGGAACAGACACTGAACCAGCTCCTTACAGAGATGGACGGCTTTGAAGAAAATACCGGAGTTATGATCCTGGCGGCTACCAACCGTCCGGAAAGTCTGGATCCGGCGCTTACCCGTCCGGGAAGATTTGACCGCCGGGTGCCGGTAGAACTGCCTGATCTTCAGGGAAGAGAAGCTATCCTCCGGGTTCATGCAAAGAAAGTAAATCTCAGCGATAATATCGATTTTGAAAAAATCGCCCGGATGGCTTCCGGCGCTTCCGGTGCGGAACTGGCTAATATTGTAAATGAAGCTGCTCTCCGCGCGGTGCGGGATAATCGGGAATATGTGACACAGGCTGATCTGGAGGAAAGTATTGAGGTAGTCATCGCCGGTTATCAGAAGAAAAATTCCATCCTCACAGATCAGGAAAAGAAAGTGGTGGCATATCACGAGATCGGACATGCTCTGGTGGCAGCAAAGCAGACAAATTCTGCTCCTGTCCAGAAGATCACCATTGTTCCCCGTACTTCCGGCGCTCTTGGCTATACCATGCAGGTAGAAGAAGGCAACCACTACCTGATGAGCCAGGAAGAACTGGAGAATAAGATCGCCACTCTTACCGGAGGACGGGCTGCGGAGGAACTGGTATTTCACTCTGCCTCCACAGGCGCTTCCAACGATATCGAACAGGCAACCAAACTGGCAAGGGCAATGATCACCCGCTACGGTATGAGTCCTGATTTCGACATGGTAGCTCTGGAGACAGTAACCAATCAGTATCTGGGCGGCGACGCTTCCCTGGCCTGTTCGGCCCAGTCCCAGGCTGAAATCGACAAACAGGTGGTAGACCTTGTAAAACGCCAGCATCAGAAAGCCAGCCGGATCCTGGAAGAAAACCGAGGAAAACTGGATGAACTGGCTAAGTACTTATATACTAAAGAGACTATTACCGGAGAGGAATTTATGAGGATCCTGGAACAGTGATCTTGATATCAAAAGGCTGAAACCGTCTTTAAAACACCACGGTTTCAGTCTTTTTCTTCAGAAAAACCTTTTTTTATTTGTGCTTTTTCCCTATATTTTGTTTGATTTCTCACATTTTTGTATTCTATATGCACAACAAAATGGAGTTTTGTAAGGAACTCGTAAAATCTTGTAATATCTTGTTGCATTTGCTGGCGGCAGTGCTATAATATCTCTGATATTTTAATCTTTTTTTATTTTATTCATTTTATTTTTAAAATAATTAATAACTTATTTGGAGGTAACTATGAATATTATCATTGTTGGCTGCGGTAAGGTAGGAAGCACACTGGCAGAACAGCTGTGCAATGAGGAGCACCAGGTAGTGGTGATCGACACAAATTCTGACAAAATACAGCAGCTTTCAGAAGATCTGGATTTATTAGGTATCACCGGCAACGGCTCCAGTATCGGAGTGTTATCTGAAGCCGGAGTAAAGGAAGCAGATATTCTTATTGCGGTAACCGGCTCTGACGAGCTGAACCTTCTGTGCTGTCTCATTGCCAAAAAAGTCAGCAGCTGCCACACCATTGCCCGTGTGCGCAATCCCATTTACAATAAGGAGATACATTTTATTAAAGAACGTCTGGGCGTTTCCATGATCATTAATCCTGAACTTGCGGCTGCAATGGAAATTTCCAGGCTTCTCCGTTTTCCATCAGCCATTAAACTGGATACATTTTCCAAAGGCCGGGTAGAACTGCTGAAATTTAAGCTGCTGCCTGAATTCCGGCTCCATGGAATGTCTGTTATGGAGGTAATTGAAAAATACCGCAGCGACATCCTGATCTGCGGCGTAGAGAGGGGCGGAAATGTTTATATTCCTTCCGGTTCTTTCACCCTTCAGGACAATGACCTGGTTTCCATTGTAGCTTCTCCGAAAAACTCCGGACTCTTCTTTAAAAAGATCGGCGTACATACCCATCAGGTGAGAAATGCTCTTGTTGTAGGCGGAGGCACCATTGGATACTATCTGGCTTCTCTCCTTATCGAGATGAAGATAAAAGTACGGATCATCGAATCCAGAAAAGAGCGGTGTGAAGAGTTAAGCGACCTTCTTCCGGAAGCCACTATCATCTGCGGAGACGGAACTGACAAAAAGCTTCTCTTTGAGGAAGAACTGGCAAATGCAGAATCCTTTGTCACTCTTACAAATTTAGACGAAGAAAACATCTTTCTGTCTCTTTTCGCCAAAAAGGTTTCTAAGGCCAAACTTGTTACCAAGGTCAACCGTCTTGCTTTTGACGAGGTAATAGATGAACTGGATCTTGGCAGCGTGATCTATCCCAAATATATTACTGCCGATTATATCCTTCAGTATGTGCGGGCTATGGGAAATACTGTAGGAAGTAATGTAGAAACCCTGTATCAGATCCTGGACAATCAGGCGGAGGCTCTGGAATTCTACGTAAGAGAAGCTTCTGAAGTAACGGATATCCCTCTGGCCCAGCTGAATCTGAAAAGAGATCTTCTCATCGCCTGCATTAACCGCGGCGGAAAAGTCAGTATCCCCAGAGGCCAGGATACCATCCAGGTGGGAGATACCGTTATCGTAGTAACTACTGTTAAAGGTCTGAAAGACTTAAGAGACATCCTGAAAAGATAAGACCCGGAGGCAGATATGAATTACGCAATTGTGAGATATGTAATCGGATATGTATTATATTTTGAGGCAGCCTTTATGGTGCCTCCCTGTATGACAGCCATCATTTACCAGGAATCCTGCGGCTGGTCTTTTGTGATCACCGGCCTGCTCTGTGTCCTGCTTGGCTTTATCCTTACCCATAAAAAACCGAAAAACAAAGTCTTTTATACGAAAGAAGGATTTGTCACCGTAGCCTTAAGCTGGATCATACTGAGTATCATGGGGTCCCTTCCCTTCCTCATCAGCGGCTCGATCACCAATCCCATCGACGCTCTATTCGAGACAGTGTCCGGTTTTACCACCACAGGAGCCAGCATTATAAAAGATGTTGAAGCGCTTCCAAGATGTGTGCTTTTCTGGCGAAGCTTCACCCACTGGATCGGGGGTATGGGTGTCCTGGTTTTCCTGCTTTCTATCCTCCATATCACAGGAAGCGGTTCTCATATGAACCTGATGAAAGCAGAGAGCCCGGGACCTTCTGTAAATAAACTGACCCCTACTGTCCGTTCCACAGCCAAAACCCTGTACCTGATATATCTGGGAATGACCATTATAGAGATCATCTTCCTGCTGGTTGGAGGCATGCCTCTTTTTGATACTCTGACCATTACCTTTGGTTCTGCCGGAACCGGAGGATTCGGGATCAAAAACGACAGTATGGCCAGCTATTCCGTATACCTGCAGGTAGTAGTGACCATCTCCATGATCCTCTTTGGTGTTAACTTCAGCGCCTACTATCTGATCCTTCAGAAAAAATTCAAGGAAGCATTTTCTATTGAAGAAATCCGCTGGTATTTCGGCATCATCCTGGTATCGATCATTGTGATCGCCGTAATGGTGACCGATCAGTACTCCGGCTTCGGAGAGGCTTTCCAGCAGGCTGCTTTCCAGGTAGGCTCTATTATCACCACCACCGGATACGCGACTACAGACTTTAACCAATGGCCGGAAATCCCAAGGACGATCCTGGTGCTTCTTATGCTGATAGGCGCCTGTGCAGGAAGTACCGGCGGCGGTATTAAAGTATCCCGTCTGGTGATCCTGGTAAAGACGATCGGAAAAGAACTGCAGACTCTGATCCATCCGAGAAGCATAAAGAAACTGAAAATGGACGGTCACGCTATAGACCATGAGGTTATCCGTTCCACAAACGTGTTCCTGATCGCTTATGTACTGATCTTCGCATTTTCCGTGCTTCTGATCGCTGTAGATAATTTTGACCTGATCACCAACTTCACTGCGGTGGCCGCTACCTTCAACAATATCGGCCCGGGTCTGGAGATGGCAGGCCCCACACAGAACTTTTCTATATATTCAAACTTTTCTACACTGGTGCTCACCTTCGACATGCTTGCAGGAAGACTGGAGATCTTCCCCATCCTGCTGCTCTTCGTAAGAGGCACCTGGAGAAGATACTAAAATATCAGACATCAGGCTTTTACCTGCCATTGTCTTCACGGATAAAAAGCCCCTGGGCTGTTCTTTTCAACATCAAGAAAAAGGACAGCCCGGGGGCTTTGACTTAGCATTATTGTGTTGTTCTTCTTTTACTTGCCCAGTATTTCAAAAAACTCAGATTATAGGCAAGGAACAGTCCTGTCCAGAATACAATGTGAGAAACCGAAGCCGGTTCTTCCATAAATCTTACCGCAACCATGTACAGAAAGAACAGCCAAAGTCCCGCTCCCAGGATCAGCTTTACCAGATCCGCCCAGCTTCCGAAAACCGCCGTAAACCATCCCGAACCTCCATAGCACTCTGCCGTAAAATCTGAAAGTTCGCCAAGGAGTTCCTCTGCCGGGGAAAACCTTCTTCCTTTTTGCTCCTCTTTCTGAATAAACTGAAGGTATTTCTCCGGATCTGCTTTCAGAAGATCTTCCTCCTGTTCCAGTTTTCTGCAGAGGAGAAGAGAACCCTCCAATTCTCTCATCTGATTTTCCAGAATTTCCTCCTGTTTTCTCAGAAGGAAGCCGGGATCTTCTTTTCCACCCAGAAGCAGGAAAATATTTTCTACAGAAAGGTCCGTTTTCCGAAGGACCAGGATCCTCTTCAGTCTTTCTACATCTTCCTCTGTATAATTGCGGTAGCTGCTGCTTTCCTCTCTTGAGGGTTTCAGCAGCCCTTTCTTCTCATAAAACCGGATATTGCCGGGAGAGATTCCTGCTTTCTTTGCCGCTTCTCCAATCTTCATAGCCTGTAACCTCCTACCTCTGATCCTGCCGTTCTCTGCGCCGGTGTTTCCGGCCACAGTATAGATCAGATACTTTCTTTTACTTCTGCTATACACCTTCTACCAGGTGGAAGGTCAAGACTTTTTCTCTAAATCCTCAAAATTTTTTCTTCCCAGACGGACGTCCTCCATAAAGTCCGTCATATGTTCCGGAAGGCTCTCAAAAAGATAACTGCCGCTTTTCTTTGTTTTTTCCAGATAATGGTTCCGGATCTCCCGGTTCATCATCTGGATCTCTTCCCGAAGGTTTCTGGCAGAAAGTCTGGCCGCTCCCTGTCCCATAATGATCACCTGCTCTAAAGCGTCAGAGGTGGCTACGGTTACATGATACTTCCTTCCGATCTCATGGACGGTCTTTTCAATATACTGATCGGCAGTTTCCGCTTCTTTTGTATAAACCACATAAATATTGTGATATTTCTGAACCTCCCCCTGATTCCCTTCCACCTTATAAGCATCAAAAACCAGGATCAAAGTGCATTTTTTGTAGCCCTGGTAATTGCAGAGCATGTCCATCAGTTTGTTTCTGGCTCCTTCAATATTCACTTTAGCCAGCTCCTGAAGGTCCTCCCAGGCAAAAATAATATTATATCCGTCTACCAGAAGGTATTCTTTCTCCGGCTCCTGCTTTTTATATCTTCTGGTCCTTTCCGGAGTTTTCTTTACTGCAAAGTCCTCTTCCTGATTATACCTTGGCCGCTTTATAGGGCCGTAAGTACGGACAAAAATCTCCTCCAGCTCCTGCTGGGTCAGACGGATCTCTTCAAAACTGGGAACCGGCGCCGACTGGATCTCCATTTCCGGCTCCTCTTCCTTTCCGAATCCGGTATCAATATGGGCATACTCCTCTACCTGGTCCCATGGCACGTTAAAGCCTGCTCCGTGAGAGCAGAAAACAGAACCTGTGGGATTTTCCAGATCTCCTTCCGGATCATAAGCCGCCGCCTCTATGATCTCCTGACTGTTATGACAGGGTTCATAACCTTTCAGGACAAAGGACAGATGGCCTCTTCCCCTGGTATAGGCTGTGACCTCTCTCTGATAATCCCGCATCTCGGATACCGGGGCGGTTCCTGTGAGAAAGGCATATTCTCCCTGGATATCCGGAGTGGAAAAGGTTCCACTCATCCGCTGGATGTCAGCCATAGCCCTTCCCACTGCATCCTGGGGTACCTCCAGGGAATATTCGTATACCGGCTCCAGAAGGATACTTTCCGCTTTTCTCAGCCCCTGCCGCACTGCCCGGTAGGTTGCCTGACGGAAATCTCCCCCTTCTGTATGTTTCAGATGAGCCCTTCCGGCGATCAAGGTGATCTTCATATCTGTAATTTCAGATCCTGTAAGGACGCCCAGATGATGTTTCTCCTCCAGATGGGTGAGGATCAGTCTCTGCCAGTTCCGGTCCAGAATATCCTCGCTGCAGTCCGCGGCAAAAACCAGCCCTGCTCCTCTCTCTAAGGGCTCCAGCAAAAGGTGCACCTCCGCATAATGGCGGAGCGGCTCAAAATGTCCGATCCCTTCTACCGGTTCTTTGATGGTTTCTTTGTATACAATATTCCCGGAGCCAAATTCCACTTCTATGCCAAAACGCTCCAGGATCATCTGTTTCAGGATCTCAATCTGCACTTCCCCCATAACCTGAGCATGGATCTCTCCCAGCTGTTCATTCCAGAGGATCTGAAGTTCCGGAATCTCCTCCTCCAGCTGCCGTAATTTTATCAGCATTCCATGAACGTCTGTGCCCTGGGGAAGTCTGATCTCATAGGTCAGCACCGGAGTCAGCACCGGAGGTGCAGAAACCGGTTCTTCCCCAAGGCCTTCTCCAGACCAGGTTTTCGTAAGACCCGTAACTGCACAGACACAACCGGCCCCGGCCTCTTCCACGGTCTGAAAACTCTGGCCGTCATAGATACGGATCTGATCTGCTTTTTCCTCCCACCCTTCTCCTGTGATCAACTGTTTTACCTTCAGACTTCCTCCGGTGATCTTCATGTGAGTCAGCCGGGTCCCTTTATCGTCTCTGGAAATCTTATAGACCTTAGCACCGAAGGTTTCAGGATAGGAGGGACATTCCAGAAGCTCTTCCAAGCCCTTTAAAAATTCTGTGATCCCCTGGGATTTCAGGGCTGAACCGAAAAAGCAGGGAAACAGCTCCCTGTTTTTTACCATATCCCTGAGTTTTTTCTGAGAAATATTTCCTGTCTCCAGATATTCTTCCAGAGCCGGCTCCCCGCACATGGCGGTCTCCTCCAGAAACTCTTCCCGTTCTCTGTCCTGGGAAAAATCTATACAATGTTCGTGAAGACGCTTCCTTAACTGGCCCAGTATTTTCTCCTTTTCTGTTCCCTCCTGATCCATTTTGTTTACAAAAAGTATCGTAGGGATCTGATACTGATTTAAAAGCCTCCAGAGAGTCTCCACATGTCCCTGTACCCCGTCGGGACCGCTGATGATCAGGATCCCGTAGTCCAGCACCTGAAGGGTACGCTCCATTTCCGCAGAAAAATCCACATGTCCCGGGGTATCCAACAAAGTGATCTCCTTATCCTTCAGATCAAAAACCGCCTGCTTTGAAAAAATAGTGATCCCTCTGGCCCGCTCCATTTCATTGGTATCCAAAAAGGCGTCCTGATGGTCTACTCTTCCCATCTTCCGGATGCTTCCCGTATGATACAAAAGGCTTTCCGCCAAAGTGGTCTTGCCTGCGTCCACATGGGCCAGAAGGCCGATATTGATATGCTTTGAAGGCTTTAAAACCTGATTTTTCTGTCTATTTTCAGACGTATTTTCCATGAAAATACCCCTTTCTGTTCTATGATCGTGTAAATATAATCATAGCACAGAAAGGGGGATCTGTCGATAAAGGGATCCTTGTATGCAACTACTTCAATCTATATCTGCGTCCTTTATTTTTTCCTTCTGCTTCTATCCTACCTGATTTTGCAAGTTCATATACAAGAGCTCTTGCCCTTGACTCCTTCACGCCAAGAACTTCTGCTATTTCACTTGTTTTATATTCTTGATCAGGTACCATATATTCCAGAATATATTTCAACTGCTGTTCCGTCTTTTTGGTTATTTTCTTTTTATCGCCACTTTTTATCGCTACTTTTTTATCGCCATTTTTTATCGCCGCTTTTTTTAATAATGATAATTTCAAAATAGTTCTGTCTGGACCATACTCTTCTATAACCTCCGGCTGTCTCCATCCCTGTTGTTCCCACACGCTGTAAATATCCGGCACACCGCTGCCGGCTCTCTCACCAATACCGATCAGATTGAACATTTTCATCAAAGCTTTATTTCGGGGATCTGATATGCCGCCTTTCAGCATCTGGGCTTTACCAGTCCGAATGCTTCCCGGATTCTCCATTATGATAGATTCTGCGTCTTTACGGATCACAATCCCTCTTGGGAAATAAAAATCGGTATTTACCAGACAGTTCGCCAGGGCTTCCCTCAATGCCTTGTGTACAGGCGTATCATCTATGCGGGTTATTCCCTCCAGCTTAAAAGGAATTTTCAGATCCTTCACAAGTTTTCCATAAACCCGGAAGAAAAAATCAAATAAGTTCCCCGTCCAGTCACCGGAACTTGACTGCAGCCTATCCGTCCATCGTATTGTCGGATCGAGAACTTCCCGGTAGTCCAGAAAATATTCAGGGAATTCATATAAAATCTTATATTCTTCTCCAAACATAAGAAGTCCGGCAGCTGTAGGGTGCAAAGTATAATCTCTGACAGACAGCTTTGCAGCGCCTATCCGCTCTAAATATTCTTCATCACTCAGCCTTTCCCATACATGTTCTGTTCGATATGCCATATGCCGGTTGCGGTAGGCATGCACAGTCTCTGAATTGAGCACTTCAAGAGACATATCCTGTAAAATTTTCATATCTGCGGTTTCTTCCGGCTGATCACGGAGCATTGCCAGCACCTCGCTGCGGTCACAGTGATAATCACCCTCCCAGTTTCTGCGGAAAGTTCCACTAAACATATCTCCGTTTATATATACGGGCTTCTGTTCACGCTTTGCCTTAGGAACATGGACAACCATTATGATACCGTTACTTTCTTCAAATATCTCCAAATCATTATCCGTCAACAGATTTACCGAAACCTTATTTTTATTATTAATCGTATCCCAGAAATCTTTTCGCAGTTTTGCCGGATTTTCCAGTCCGGTCATATACCAGCTTCCGTCCTTATTTTCTTTTACACCAAGGATAATGACTCCTCCATAACAGTTAGCAAAAGCCGAGTATGTCTCCCATAATGAATTTGGAAGTCCGTCTTTGGCTTTTTTGGCTTCGCGGCGGTTATCCTCACGGTAAGAGTCAAATTGGGATATATCAAAATTCACAGATTTCACCTCTCTCCATATGCAGTTATTTAATCACATTTCTGTCAATTTTTCCGGCAAACCGGGCATAAGTTCCCGATTTTCTTTTGCCGCATTTATTATGATAACAATAATAACATAATATAAGTGAAGAAATAAGTCGATAAAGGGTTCTTTCTCAACTGATTTCTTCCAGAAAGTGTTCCAGGATCTG
>ERZ1643246.2077-NODE-2077-length-20069-cov-15.467473_pt1 | contig 20069 bp, 14 predicted proteins | sample MGYA00579265_ERZ1643246 | MGnify/ENA primary metagenome ERZ1643246 (study PRJEB29033, sample SAMEA4952261) | chicken gut metagenome | biome: Broiler Chicken; feature: Gastrointestinal Tract; material: Caecum | place: Ireland | collected 2018 | study: Broiler...
TTCTGGATACTACGTCGATAGCATCGTCCATATCCATGCCTCTCTCCATGAGCAGACGGATCAGTTCCGGGATCACCATAGTCGGATGTGTATCGTTGATCTGGATCACCGCGTAATCCGGCAGGTCATACAGGTTGCTTCCCTTTGCCGTGCACTCGTCGAGGATGAGCTGTGCACCGCTGCTTACCATGAAGTACTGCTGGTAGATACGGAGCAGTCTTCCCTGCTCGTCGCTGTCGTCCGGATAGAGAAACAGCGTCAGGTTCTTCTGGATGTCTTCTTTATTAAAATCAATTCCGTCTTCCACGATAGACTCGTCAACAGAGTCAATATCGAAGAGATGAAGTTTATTTGTCTTGTTATTGTAGCCTGTCACTTCGATGTCATACATTCTCGCATTGACATTGAGCCCTTTAAACTGCACCGGATATACCGTGTCAGTCTTCTTAAGCCATGATTTCTCCTCGATCCACGGATTCGGAGTCTCTTTCTGCAGATGATCTTCAAACTCCTGCTTGAACAGACCGAGGTGGTAGTTCAGTCCGATTCCATCTCCGGCAAGTCCGAGTGTTGCGATGGAATCAAGGAAACATGCTGCAAGACGACCCAGACCGCCGTTTCCGAGTGACGGCTCCGGCTCTACCTCTTCGATCTCGCAGATGTCTTTACCGTTCTTCTCCAGCATCTCTTTTACTTCCTGATAGATGCCCAGATTGATCATATTGTTGGAGAGCAGCTTTCCGATCAGGAACTCTGCTGAAATGTAATAAAGTTTCTTCTTACTGTCTGTGCGCTCTTTCTCTGCCGCCATCTCCTGTACAACAGTGAGCAGTCCGTCATAGATTTCTTTGTTGGAAGCCTGTGCGACCGGCTTTCCAAGGTACGCTTCTACCTTTTCCTGAATGTTCATGATAGTAGTTCTCCTTTCAAAAAAGAATCCATATGTCTTATCTCTATGATTCGCATTATAGTACCAATTCGATGGAATTTCTTGCAATATACTTTCCTTTTATTGTACAATACTATCATCGACAGTTCAGCCATCCGCTTGTCAGACGGCAGATTTATGCTTGCATAAGAATCTGGCGGCTGGCAGCCGGATGAGCTGAGCGCCTGTTTATGAGCAAAGAAGCGGCGCAGCCGCAGTAAGCACGCCAGTGCGGCTTTGCGAATGGCGCGGGCTGAACTGTTATATATTATTAAAGAGGCCTGTTATGAACCTGAATGAATATCAGAATTACCGCGAAGTAAAACCGCATACAACAGCGGAATTCCCGTACAATACATATCTCTGCTCCATCCCGAAAGATTTTCCTCAAGTTCCTCTGCATTGGCATGCAGAGCTTGAGCTGATCGTTATTAAAAAAGGGCGGGGTATCGTTTCCGTTGATCTGCAAAAGCGTTCTGTTACTTCGGGGGATATTATTCTCATCCGCCCAGGGCAGCTCCATTCCATCGAACAGGACCAGGGATATTTTATGGAGTACGAAAATATCATAATGAAACCGGATCTGCTCATATCCGGAGAGAATGACCTGTGCGCAGTCCGCTTTATTTTCCCCTTTATTAACGGTGAAATCCCATCAGACACATACCTCACTCCTGCTGTTTCCTATCATAAGGATGTATCCGAATGCATCCGTCAGATTGACCTGCTGTGTGACACCAAAACAGAAGGGTACCAGCTTGCAGTAAAAGGTCTTCTCTTCCAGTTCTTCTATCTGCTCATCTCCAACAGGCAGAAAAAAGAGACCGCATCCGTGTCACAGACGAAGTCTCTCGAAAAAATGAAGACCATATTGAAATATGTGGAAGAGCATTATGTAGAGCACATCACGATCGATGACATGGCGGCTCTCACCTACTACAGCAAATCCCATTTCATGAAATTCTTCAAGCAGCATATGGGAACAGGGTTCATAGAATATCTTAATGACTACCGCCTGACAATGGCGGAACGGCTGCTGAAGTCTTCCGACAATTCTGTTCTTGAGATAGCGGAACAGAGCGGATTCGACAACCTTTCATATTTTAACCGAATTTTCAAACGTAAGTACGGTATGTCGCCAGGGCGGTGGCGGACGCAGGCATAAACAACTCTATTTTCCAAATCCACAGTTCGGATATGTACACACCTTACAGTTCAAACACAGTCCGCCTTCCCCCAGCACACTGAAGTCTTCCGCGCGCAGATGCTCTCCTGCTGCGATACGGGGAAGGATCAGATCAAAGATCGTGCGTCTCGAGTACATCACGCATCCGGGCAGTCCCATGATCGGGATATCCGGCTTGCTCCCGGCTCCCGTATTCTGCGCATCTGCACCGGCGTCCTCCCGCTTCTTATATGCCAGCATAAACATGGCACCCGGCAGGACAGGAGCCCCGTAAGTAACGACTTCATCCGACGCATTTCGGATGGCAAGAGGAGTCCTGTCATCCGGATCCACGCTCATACCTCCGGTACAGACGACCATGTCCGCACCTTTATCGATCCAGTCATTGATAGCAGCTGTCGTCATCTCTGCATCGTCGTCACACACAACATGCCCCAGCACTTCCACACCGCACTCTTCCAGTTTTTCCTTTACTACGGGAGTGAACTGGTCTTTGATCCGTCCGCGGTAGACTTCGCTTCCCGTAGCTATGATCCCAGCCTTCATCTTGCGGAACGGAAGGATCTGGAAAATAGGTTCAGTTCCACAGATTTCTTTCACCCGGTTCATCTTCTCTTCTTCGATTACCAGCGGAACCACGCGCATTCCCACGATCTTATCGCCCTTTTTCACCGGGAAGTCCCCGTGTCTGGAAGCAAGCACCATCTGCCCCATGGCATTCACCGCATTCAGCTTCTCTCTGTCGATCTTTAAGAGACCGTCCTCTTCCGCAGTCAACTCGATCTTGCCTTCCTTTGCCTCAGACGCTTTCATATATCCGCCCTGACATACCTGACGCAGCACTTCGGCCGCATCATTTTCATGAAGCATTCCTTCCTGTTTTTCCCACACGTACAGATGCTCTTTTCCAACAGAGAGCAGGATCGGGATATCCTCTTCCGTGACTACATGTCCTTTCCGGAATACCGCATCCTTCACTACGCCCGGGATGATCTGCGTGATATCATGGCAGAGCACACTGCCAACTGCATCTTCTGTCCTGATCAGTTTCATCTAATCACTCCTTCACTGATTCTTTACTGCTTTTTCATCTAACACTTTATCCCCGGTTTTCCATTTCAACCAATATGATCCAGCTCTTTCATCCATACTGCCGCACACGCATCGCTGGGCATTCTCCAATCTCCTCTCGGGGAAAGTGCCACCGTACCGATCTTCGGCCCATCAGGAAGACAGGAACGTTTAAACTGCTGGGAGAAAAATCTCCGACAGAATGTCTTTAGCCATTTCAAGATTGTCTCTCTGTCATAGTCTCCGTCGAACGTCATCTCCGCCAGCCGGAAAATCTTCGCCGGCTCGTATCCGAATCGCAGCATATAATACAGGAAGAAATCGTGAAGTTCATACGGTCCCACCAAGTCTTCTGTCTTCTGTGCGATGTCCCCGTCTTTCGGCGGAAGCAGTTCCGGACTCACAGGTGTGTCAAGCACATCGTAGAGCACTCTGCGCAGTTCCTCATCCGGAGTCTCATCAACCGCATATTTGACAAGATGTCGCACCAATGTCTTAGGTACAGATGCGTTCACGCCATACATAGACATATGATCTCCGTTGTAGGTAGCCCAGCCCAGTGCCAGTTCGGACATATCTCCGGTGCCGATGACCATGCCGCCCGTCCGGTTGGCGATATCCATCAGCACCTGGGTACGTTCCCTTGCCTGAGAATTCTCGTAAGTTACATCGTGATTTTCCGGGTCTTGTCCGATATCCCTGAAGTGGATATTCACTGCATCCGCAATAGGCACTTCTTTCAGCGTAGCGCCTGTCTTTCTCGTCATCTCGCAGGCGTTATTGTATGTCCGGTCTGTCGTTCCGAAGCATGGCATCGTCACTGCAATAATGTCTTTCTTATCGCGTCCGAGCATATCAAATGCCTTTGCTGTCACAAGAAGTGCAAGTGTGGAATCAAGACCGCCTGAGATTCCCACGACAGCGGTTCTGGAATTGGTGTGCGCCAGACGTTTCTTCAGCCCCATCGCCTGGATCGTCAGGATCTCCTCGCACCTTTGCGCCCTCGCACTTTCATCCACAGGAACGAATGGCCTCTTCGGGAATGTTCTTGTGAGTACTGTTTCCTCATTTTTGATATGGAACGGAATCCGGATCAATGTCTGTCCTGCAACAGCCTTGAATGTCGTATTTTTTCTTCTTTCACTGACGATTCTCTGGATATCCAGCTCTGAATAGATAATCTCATTGTGATACCGCTCTGCCTGTTTTAAGATCGCCCCGTTCTCCGCGATGATATTGTGCCCGCCGAAGACCACGTCCGTGGTGGATTCGCCCTCTCCGGCATTTGCATAGATATACCCTGCAATCAGGCGGGCGGACTGTCCCGCGATCAATTCTCTGCGGTACGTGTCTTTCCCGATCGTCTCATCGCTGGCGGAACAGTTGACGATCACAGTCGCACCTTCCAGCGCCGCCCCGATGCTCGGCGGGATGGGCGACCAGACGTCCTCACAGATTTCCGCGGACACGATCAGATCCTCCATCTCCCCCTCTTTAAATAAAAGCTGCGGACCGAAAGGCACTCTCTGTCCGTTAAAGTAGATGTATCCCGCTGTGTCCGGCCCGGGTGTGAACTGCCGCATCTCATAGAATTCCGCGTAATTCGGGAGAAATGTCTTGGTCGTGAGCCCGATCACTTTGCCCTGATTCATGGCGGCCGCCACGTTATACAGCTTTCCTCCGACTGACAGGGGTGCGCCCACGAATGCAAGGATATCCTTGTCCGCCGTATATTCTGCGATCCTGATCAGTGCATCTTTCGCAGCTTTCAGCAGTACATCCTGAGTGAACAAATCACTGCAGGTATATCCGGTCACACATAACTCCGGAAATACAATGATCTTTGCTTTCTGTTCGCAGGCTTCACTGATCGCCTCACATATTTTCGCTGTGTTGAACTCTACATCCGCCACTCGAATATCCGGCGTGGCTGCGGCAACTTTCAAGAATCCGTGTTTCATATCCATCTCCCTTTCTTGTCGGGGACGTAGTAAAACTGAATTTACTACGTCCCCGCTTACACTTTTTTCGCAATTTACTCTTATCTGGCTTTCGCCTTTTTCAACAGTTCTTTCAGTTCATCCACTGTATAGTTATATGCCGTATTACAGAAATGGCATTTCACTTCGATATCTTCGCCGTCATCAATCATGGACTGGATCTCTTTTTTTCCTACACTGATGATCGCTTTCTCGATCCGTTCTTTGGAACAGTTGCAATAAAACTGTGCCGGCATTGTATCCGTGATTTCCAGATCCAGGCCGTCCAGCACCTGGGCAAGCATCTCTTCCGGCGTATGACCGTTATCCAGCATAGAAGTAACGGACTGAATATTCTGGATATTCTGCTCCAGTTTGTTTAAAACTTCGTCCTCTATAAAAGGCATCACCTGCACAATGAAACCGCCTGCACAGCGGACAGTATTGTCATGCTCCATGAGTACACCAAGCCCTACAGAGGATGGCACCTGCTCGGATGTGGCAAAATAATAGGTAAGGTCTTCTGCAATCTCTCCGGTCTGCAGGATCGTCTGTCCGGAGTAAGGCTCTTTGAGTCCCATATCCTTGATCACATTCATCACACCCTGGCCGAGAGCTCCGCCTACATCCAGTTTACCATTTTTCGGAGGCAGCATCACGTCCGGATTAAATACATAGCCCTTTACATTCCCCTGACTGTCCGCCGTCACAGTCAAGCCCTGGATCGGCCCCGAGCATTTGATCTGTATCGTCAGCATATCCGTCGCATTTTTCATCATGCTTCCCATCATCACGCCACCGGTCAAAAGCCTGCCAAGAGCTGCCGTTGCCACCGGACTTGTACCATGTCTCTGTCTTGCTTCCTCCACCATCTCTGTTGTCACTGCCGCAAATGCACGAATCTGTGTGTGTGCCGCGGAAGCCCTTACAATATAGTCTTTCATTTTTATTCCTCCTGTTTCCCTGATTCCCGGGCGATCACGCAGATTCGCTCAGCCGTATCTCCCGGCTCCTCTTTGGTATCCATGTCATAAGCCGCCTCAAACACGAGTCCCGCGTTCTCAAGAAGCTCTCGTATTTCTTTCAAAGTATATCCTCTTTGGTAATGAGTTTCTTTATATTTCCGGTACAGCTGCGGCATATGATCGGACTGTATTTCGTCAGAGTTCTTTTCCTGAATAAAAAGTGTCAGGTCATATTCATTGATCCGTTCTTTTTCATAATAATAGTTGTCCCAGATGAAACTACATTCTCCACGATCCTCTGCTATAGTACAGTCTCCCATGATTTCCCGATATTTATAATCCGTATTGAAATCAAACAGAAAAATGCCGCCCGGATCAAGATAATTATTTACAAGCCGGAATACTTCTTCGAGTCCTTCCGGTTCTGTCACATAATTAACGGAATCGCATACACTTACGACCGCACGCACCGTGCCGTATAGCTCGAATTCCCGCATATCCTGCAGCAGATACAGGATATCATGCCCGGATTCGATACGTTTTTCCATAGCGAGTTCGAGCATGTCCTCGGAATTGTCCACTCCTATCATATCATATCCGTATCCGGCCAATATCTCTGTCATTGTTCCGGTGCCGCATCCAAGATCCAGGGCAAGCCCGTCTTTCACGCCATATTTACATAGCATACAATGTATAAATTCTCCCCATTCCTTATAGGGAACATTATCCATAAATGTATCATACACTGCCGCAAAACTCGTATATGCCTCCACTTACACTGCCTCCCGTTCTATTGCCGTTCTTTTGCGACCGACATGCCAGCTCAACAATCCGGCTCAATTTACGATCTTCTGAGCTGCATGATGTCATCCCGTTTCTTAAAAATCACTACTGCCGCGATCACCACGATCACGACTGCTCCAATCTTTGCCCAGTCCTGCCAGCCCAGCGACGTCAGGTCAAAGCAGCGGACATTGACCCACATCTGGTTGATTCGCTCATTGTTCTCCTGGTCAAAATACTGCATGACTACGGCGCGCTCCAGTACATCCTGTGGCGGGTACTGGGCGAAGAGCTGCCGATCGGCCTGATCCGCTTCGGCGGTAATGATATAAGCTTCATCTGCGTTATCTCCGCTGAAGAAGAATCCTACCGGATATTCGATCGTATCCTCCACGTCATCCTCTGCCCCGTAGCACCAGTCTGCATAGGCGTAGATGATATCACTGTCGCCGCCTGCGATCACGGATGTGTAGCCGATATAGTACATATTCCGGACCACGTTGTCAGGTCTTGACATAAAGTTGATGAATGCCTCGGCCGCCTGCTGTTTTGCTGCATCCCCGGCAATACCGTCTTTGAGCATGACCCAGCCGTCGAACCATATGTTTGTACATTCTTCCGGCACAGCATAGGCCAGATAATAGTCGTCAATCTCCGCCTGATCCAGCGTGTAGACAGCGTCTCCCGACCACTGGTAGTTTGCCAGGACCTTGCCTGTCACCATGTCGGCCTTTCCACTGTCAGACTCAAAAGAATAAGCATTTTCTTTCATATCTTTTAAAACGGACTCTGCCGCCTTTACTGTATCCTCATCGGTCCGGTTCATCAATTCCGCAATGCGCTCCAGCCGATCCGGTGAGCTGATAAAACCTGGTTCCATCAGTTCCTCTTCGTTGAGGATCCCCAGCGCCGCGAAATAGCTGTCCCGGACATTGTCCTTGATCGTGACCTGCCCTTTGTATTTGGGATCTGCAAGGATTGCCCAGTGAGACGCCTCTTCTTTTGAGATCACCTCAGGATTATAGACGATTCCGGTCGTCCCCCACATGTAGCCGGCCGCATATCTGCTCCACGGTTCCCCGTTTATCGTATTTGTGTCAAAGATATTTCTGATATAGTCCGATACACCGCGGACATAATAGTTATTTTCATTTTCTTCATCAAAGAAATCGTCGGAGAGGGGCTGGAGCCGGTTCTCCGCGATCAGTTTCATAAACATGTACTCGGACGGACAGACAAGGTCGAAATCATTGCCGAGGGTCAGCTGATTGTACAGATCTTCATTGGTTCCGAAAGTGGAATACTCTACATTCACCTCCACACCATAAGTGTCCAGATACCATGCCTCAAAATCATCTATCATAGAGTTTTCCCCGAAGATCACGGTGCCTTCACGGTCGTCAAGATCGATTGCCTCTTCTTCATCCCAGTCACCTTCATCGATGTATTCTTCCCAGTTGGCAATGCGCAGAGTCACTTTCTCATCGCTTTCTGCCGCAGACACAGAAGCCATTCCTCTGGACACTGCTGCGCCGGGCAGTATATCATCAGAAAATATTCCGTCAGGGAGCACACATCCAGGCAGCGCCAATGTAAGGCTTGCTGTCAGCGCAAGTCCCGCGGCTGCTGTCCTAAGCGTCCTGCACTGCTTAGTCTTTCTCTCTGCTGTCATATGTGCCCACCTCCTGTTTCTTCTCTGTTTTCGCCGAGGCAACATTCATGATTACCACCGCCAGGATCACCACGAGAAAGATCACGGTAGACAGAGCCCACAGCGCTGTCTTGATCTCAGTCTGGGCTCCTCTTGTGGCATTGACCACATAGGTACTGATCGTATCAAATGTCGCCGGTTTCGTATATGTGGAGATAAAATAATCGTCCAAAGACAGTGTGATCGACAGCATGAACCCCGAGATGATGCCCGGAATGATCTGCGGGATCACGATCTTGTACAGCGCCTGAAACGGCGTCGCCCCCAGATCAAGGGCCGCCTCATAGAGCCCGTTGTCCATCTGCTTTAACTTCGGCATCACGGCAAGATACACAAACGGGGTACACAGGACCACATGTCCGATCACAAGCGGAATGAACGTGTTCTTTTCGATGCCCAGCACGACGATCAGAAGGATACAGATGGAAAACGCTGTCACAACATCCGCATTCACCACCGGAATCTGGTTCGCCGTCTCGACCATCCTTTTCGTAACCGGTCTGGAGTAAAAAGCGCCGATGGCGCCAACTGTTCCCAGAATCGATGAGATCACGGCCGCCCCTACTGCCAGCAGGACCGTCCCGATGATCATATTTCTCAGCTCTTCTGTTGTAAAAAGCGTTACATAGTTGTGCAGAGAGAAACCTCTCACGGCGCCGATTGTCGTAGAATCCGTAAAGCTGTAAAACGCCAGGATCAGTACCGGTATATACATAAAAAACGCCACAAGGGCAAGCCACGAATAAGAAAGTATCTTTTTCATTATAGTATCGCCCCCCTGTTCTTTGCATCATCCTGATCCTCTCCGCCTGTGAGCAGCGATACGATACAGATCACTGCAAACAGGATCAGTGAGATCATAGAACCATTGTGCCAGTCATAGATATTAAAGTAACTTCCGATCAGCGATCCCATGATATACGTACTGTTGTACATCATATCAAGGATGACATAGTTGGTCATGGCCGGAAGAAATGTCATAGTGATCCCACTGACGATTCCCGGCATGGACAGAGGCAGCGTCACTCTGAAAAATACTGCCCCGGGATCCGCTCCCAGATCCTTTGCCGCTTCCAGCAGACTCTCATCGAGCTGAAGAAGGGTTGTATACAACGGCAGGATCATAAACGGAAGGTAATCATATGTCATGCCGATCACTGTGTTCAGAAACGGATGCAGGGAGAGATTGCCCTCCAGCACAGTCAGGATCTCCTTTAATGCCGTAATTCTCAAAGTAAAATTGATCCACATGGGCAGGATAAAGAGCATCAGCAGCACCGGGGCTCTCTTCAGACTGCTCCTTGCCAGGATATACGCCACAGGATAAGCGATCAGAAGACAGACTGCCGTCACCACCACCGCGATCACAGCACTGTAGCATAGTGTTCCGATCGTATTTCCATTGGTAAAGAAGCTCAGAAGGTTTTCAAGCGTAAACCTTCCGCTTCCGTCTGTAAATGCATAGTAGACGATCACCGCCAGCGGCAGCACGACAAAACAGATCAGGAACAGGGCATAAGGGATGCACAGCTGTTTCCTGCTGAACCGAAAACGTTTCATATTCAATCCCTACTTTCTCTTCAGTATGATCTGCTCTTTCGGAATCATCAGACTGACATGATCCCCCTCGTTCCACAGATCATCCTCATCCAGCACGAAGTCTTCCTCCGTAGCTGTACGTACTGTATAGTTATAATGGTTTCCTTTATAGATAAATGATATGATATTTCCGTCCGCGCGGTAGTCTCTCTGCTCATCACTCATGGAGACTGCCTTCACCGACACTTCCACCGTCACTTCGATCCCCTCGAGATTGATCTCCTCGCCGCCCTCTGTAACAACGGAGCACGGCCCGTTCTGAACTGAGACGTCAAAGAGCTGCGTCAGGTCGCACTCATACTCACCGCCGGCAAATGCCGCGCGGCCTTCTTTTGTGATCGTACCGTCAAAGACATTCATCAGTACACCCGCAGGCATGACGTGAATCTCATCAGGCCCGATCCTCATGCCGATCTCTTCGCCGGGCCGCACGTTTCTCGTGGTCTGGATGACCACCTCATTTTCATCCGGCAGGATCGCCGTGATCTCATAGTACATTCCCTTAAATACGGCAGAGTCCACAACGCCCCTGATCTGACCGTCCACCGGTCTGGTGATGACAACGTCTTCAGGCCGTACAACCACATCCACCCGCGTATCTTTCGGTACATTGTCCACACACGGGAATTCAGCTCCGCAGAAGCTGACTGTCATGGATGCCGCCATCTTCCCTTCAAAGATATTACTTTCTCCTATAAAGTCAGCAACGAAAGCGTTTTTCGGTTCATTGTAGATTTCTTCCGGAGTACCGATCTGCTGAATCATACCGTCCGACATGACTACCACCTTGTCAGACATAGTAAGCGCTTCCTCCTGGTCATGAGTCACATAAATAAAGGTGATTCCAAGACGCTCATGCATGGATTTGAGTTCCAGCTGCATCTCTTTTCTCATCTTCAGATCCAGCGCTCCCAACGGTTCATCAAGAAGCAGGATATCCGGTTCATTGACAATGGCACGGGCAATTGCAATCCTCTGCTGCTGTCCGCCGGACAGAGTAGAAATCTGTCTTTTTTCAAACCCTTCCAGATCTACCACTTCCAGTACGTTTTTTACCTTCTCATTGATCACTGACTTGGGAAGATGTTTCAGGTTCAGCCCGAACGCCACATTGTCATAGACATTCATGTGGGGGAACAGCGCGTAGCGCTGGAACACCGTGTTGATAGGTCTTAAGTTGGGTGGAAGATGGCTGATATCTTCGCCGTTTAAAAGGATCTCTCCTTCTGTCGGAAACTCGAAACCAGCGATCATCCGCAGAGTTGTCGTCTTGCCGCAGCCCGAAGGACCGAGGAATGTGACAAACTCTCCTTTCTTTACTTCCAGATTAAAGTCCTCCACCACCACAGTATCATCAAATACTTTCTTTATATTTCTCAATTCTATGATATTTTTTTCTTCCATGCTCTCACTCCTTGCCACACTCGATTGATACAAACAATCGTATTGTTCTATTCCGTTCTCAGGGCTGTCACCGGATCGCTCTTCGCCGCCTTTTTCGACGGAATCAGTCCGCCAATCAGTGTCAGCACGACGCTCAGCAGGATCAGGATCACGGCAGGAACCGCCGGAAGCACTGCACTGACGTCATTTGTTCCAGCAAGATAATGGATCAGTGCATTGCCCGGTATGAGGAGAAGCAGGGATATAATGATCCCCAGCGCTCCTGCGCAGAATCCAATGATAAATGTCTCCGCATTGAATACCTGCGAGATATTCCCTTTCGACGCACCAATGGCACGCAGAATACCAATCTCTTTCTTCCGCTCCAGCACGCTGATGTATGTGATCACACCGATCATGATGGACGATACGATCAGCGAGATCGCCACAAACGCGATCAGAACATAACTTATGATATCAATGATCTCGGTCACGGACGACATCAGCGTTCCCACCATATCTGTATAGGTGATCACCTGCTCGTCTTTTCCTTCTGCTTCCATACGGCTGTTGTAATCATCCAGAATGCTGACCACCATTTCCTTGCTCTCAAAATCTTTCGGATAGATATCGATTCCACTGGGCACATCAAAATCCACATAGCCGAGTGAAGTCAGATTGCTCTCATAGGATGCACTCTGCCCGGAACTCATGGACATCATAAGTTCTGCCAGCTCATCTCCTGTCATATTCATCTGGAATGCGTCCGCAAAGGCCTCTCCGTCAATGTTCATAGCGTTTTCCAGACTGCTGCCGACCTGTGTCATCGCCTGACCCATGGCTTCGCTCATTCCTGAAGCAAGCTGCCCCATCATCTGCTGCATTGCGGAAGAGATCTGGCTCTCCAGTGCCTGGCCGATCGCACTTCCATAAGAGGACATAGCGCTTCGCATGTAGCTCTCCACAGCACCTGTGAGCTGGCTCTCGATTCCTGCTGTATCTACCACACCCGCAAGGCCGTCTGACAATCTCTTCTGCCCGTCCGCAGTACCAAGATATGCGATAAAGTTTTCCCCCATCTTGGCCGGGTCGGGTGCGCCAGTCTGCTGCGCATACTGCTGATAACCCGCCGCCAGTTCCCCTGCCAGTTTACTGATCTGCTCCGAAGTAATGGTTATATTATCAACCACTCCGTTGAAAATCTCATCCGCCCATTTATTCAGTATGCCCTGTGCATCGGCAGTTCCCAGATATTCCTGCAGATATTCGCCGAATCTGGACGGATCGTCATAATTATTTTCCTCTATATATTGTGCAAATCCGGTCATAATCTCACTGAGCATCTCCCGGAGCTGTTCCGTAGTCACAGTGATCCCGGAACCGGACTGAATAATATCTGCAATGTTGTCACGGAGAATCGACTGCGCCGCATCCGAACTTAGATAATTCTGAAAAGCTTCCGCCAATCCGGAATAATCCGCCTCCGGATGTTCCTGAGCATACTTCTGATATCCCTCCATCAGACTTGACGCCATCTGTGCGAATCCATCCGATGACACATTGAGATCAAGATTTCCTAGAAGATCCTCCATGCTCATGGACGGCATATCCGGCAGATCCACCGCGATATCCCCGAGATCCACCAAGCTGGACAGATCAATAGAATTCCCTGCACTACTGAATACACTGGAAAAGTCAAAAGCATCTGACAGATTAGTAAATGCACTCTCATTGAATCCAAATGCTTCCTGCAGTTTTTCTTCATCTACCGTCACAAGGGATTCCATGTCAAACCCGTTTTCTGAGCTGCTCTCTCCGAACTTCTCACCGGTAAAAACATTGACAGACGAATCGGCCAGCTGCTGTTTGACAATCTCCGTATTCTCTGCATACTCAGCTATATGTTTCGTCAAAGAAGCCGGGTAGCAGATACCCGCGCTCAAAGCCGAGGCATTTGCATCCTCGGAGGGCTGGACTACTCCTACGATTGTCAGGTCTTCTCCATTTGCGACCAGCTCTTTCATATAATCTGTATCGCCAGATTTGTCCGTCCATACATTATACTGGCTGTCGTACTGATAATAGTCCGCACTGTTCACCAGCTTAAATGTAATGCCGAGGATATCGTCATACGTATAAGTCCCCATATCATCCGGCGTAGTGATATTCTCTTCGTTGATAAACTGATCCACCATCTCATCCAGTTCAAGGGGATCTCTCAAGCCCAGCGTATAGAGCATGAAATCGCTCATACCTCCGCCGGAAGTAAGGACGAGTACACATTCATTATAATTTTCAGGCCAGCGTCCCGCCTTCACATCGTACTGTCCCTCATAGAGCTGTTCATTTTCCGGCATCTCATAGAATACGTTTGTACTCATCATGGAAGACATGATCCCGGAACCGGACGATGATCCCAAGCCCATGGAGTCAAAGGAATGATCCGGATTAACCTGACGGATCTCGTCTCCATTCTCTTTATAGATCTGTGGTTCCGCATTATAAGAATATTCTATCGCATTTGTATACTCTTCAATCCCGCTGTCACCGCTGTCCAGATATGTTTTCAGGGATTCCAGGTCATTGGTATCCATCGTGGAGAACATATTCGTCACCATCTCTACCACATAGATATCACCGTCCTCCTCGCTGGTATCCGAGGCAGCTCCGGTATCCATGGCAGAAGAAAAATCGAATCCGGTACTCTGAATCTGAAGCGGATACTCGGACAGCGTCTCCTCTTCGATCTTCCCGATATAGTCGTTAACTCCTGTTGACAAAGAAAGAATGAGCGCTATACCAATGATACCAATAGATCCTGCAAAAGAAGTAAGAAGAGTACGTGCTTTCTTCGTCTTCAGATTATTAAAGCTCAAGGAAAGAGCCGTAAGAAAAGACATGGAAGACTTCCCCATGTTCTTGTGTTCCGGCTCCGTAAGTTCCGCCTCATTTACATCGTACGGGTCGCTATCGGATCGGATCTTCCCGTCTTTCAGATTCACGATACGCGTCGCATACTCGTACGCCAGCTCAGGATTATGGGTGACCATGACCACAAGCCGGTCTTTTGCCACTTCTTTGAGCAGGTCCATGACCTGCACGCTGGTCTCACTGTCCAGAGCGCCTGTCGGCTCATCTGCCAGCAGGATGTCCGGATCATTTACAAGCGCTCTGGCAATGGCAACCCTCTGCATTTGCCCGCCGGAGAGCTGGTTTGGCTTTTTGTGGACCTGCTCTCCCAGTCCCACCTGTGCCAGTGCCTCCTGGGCTCTCTGTCTGCGTTCTGCTTTCCCTATCCCTGAGATTGTCAGAGCGAGTTCGACATTCGCCAGGATCGTCTGGTGAGGGATCAGGTTATAACTCTGGAACACGAATCCGATCGTATGGTTCCGGTAGGAATCCCAATCCCTGTCTTTATATTTCTTAGTAGAAATCCCGTTGATGATAAGATCTCCGCTGTCATAGCGGTCCAGCCCTCCGATGATATTAAGAAGCGTCGTCTTTCCCGATCCGCTCGGGCCTAAGATGGCAACAAATTCATTATCTCTCAAATTCAGGCTCACTCCGTCCAGGGCTTTCTGGACCAGAGTTCCGGTGCGGTATTCTTTATGAATGTCCTTTACCTGAAGCATTTCTACATCTCCTTTCACAGTTTCAAGCGTCAAATTCCGCCCCAACCCTCAATGTTGATATTATAGCGAATTACAACGTATTTGTCACTGTGCATAAAGTAAATAAATACGATTCTTTCCTGGCGTTTTTTTCAATTTTACACACTTTATATCTGTGCTTTACCCTTTCTTCCCATTTGTGTGCTATGATAAGAAATATTTCCGACAGAGGAGTTTCGTTATGACTGAAATCTATTTTGTAAAAAACGACGTCCATTTTACAAAGACCGAGAAAAAAATCATCGATTATATCATCGCCAGCCCACAGGAATTCATCCGCATGAGCATCGGCGATGTAGCACGGTGCATCGGCAGTTCAGAGCCGACTGTATCGCGGTTTGCCAGACACTGCGGCTATGCTGATTTTAAAGAACTGAAGAGTGCCGTTCTCCGGCATGTAGCAGAGGAAAATCCGCCGGCCGGGAAGCTGAATTCCACGCTGGGCAGTGAATCCTCCAATACACCGGAAGGATTTCTTCGCCGCCAGCAGTACTGTATTGAAAAAACACTTGAATTTCTGGATGAAAATATGCTCGAAAAAGCCGCAGACACCATTCTGTCATCCGACACAATCTACCTCTATGCAAAAGGAGCGGCAGTTTCCATGGCCGAGCTGCTCAAATTCCGGCTGAACCGCTTCGGAAAAAAAGTCATCCGCCTCCCGGCCGGGAGCTCGGAACTTTTTGAATATATGAATTTCTTTACAGAAAAAGATCTGGTAATCCTATTCGGCTTCCAGAAAACACCGAAAGAGGCTGCCGTGATTCTTGATTATCAAAAGAAGATTCATTATAAATGTATCTTTTTCACAAGTCGTCTGTATCACTCGCTGGAGCAGGAGGCAGTCATCCCGCTGTTCGTCTTCCGGGGCGAGCCGTCGGAATATCATTCCATGGCAGCTCCGGCCGCTCTGCTCGATGCCCTTGTAGTAATGCTGGGAGCAAAGCTGGGTGCAACATCTTCTGAACAGCTGGACTGCCTGTATAAATTAAAAGAACATTATAAAACGGAGATCCCGAGATAGGATCTCCGCTTCTTTATATCTCTGCCCCTTTCAGCAGCACGGATACATAGTCTCCGCCCAGCGCATCGATTTCTTTTAGTGCGCGCTTTAAGATTCCCGCCGACTCTACTTTAAATGCAAGTGAATCAGACATCCGGATCTCATACGCGCCATTTGTAATCTCTGCCGCCAGATCCTGCACCGTATGGACCGTCTGTCTGAATTCGTTCCAGACACAGCCGTACTGGAAAGACTGATGGGTGTCGCTTCCCGCCACCAGCGGACGGTCAAGCTTACGGGAGAGCGCCCTCATTTTCTCCCATGTACCGTCACAGTCTCTGGCCAGGTCTTTGCCGTTTACATCGAGAAAGAAGAATTTCTCCAGCATTTTCTGTGGCAGCTCCGGTATATGCCCGCCGTCTCTGTACGGATGTCCAGCACCGAATATGACCGGATACTCTTCCACCAGCTCAGCCAGCTTTTCAAAGGTCAGGAATTTTCCTTTCTCTTTATTCGGTTCCAGACGCTGGTTCATTTCCAGGATGCACTCCATAGGGCCGATGATCAGTGTATGTCCGCCTTCCGCTATATCTGTCTCCATACCCGGAAAGATGCGGAATCCGCTCTCTGTCACAAGAGAATCTCCTTCTCTTGTACACCGGCCAGATATATATCGGTACACCTCCTGAAAGCCCAGCGTGTTGAAATGCTCTGTCAGGCAGAGTGCGTCCAATCCGGATTTCTGTGCCTCCCGGAAGAGCCAGTCCGTATATTCTTTTGAAAAGGGAAGCTTCTTTGCCAGTTTCCCGTGTGTGTGAAAATCAATTTTCATGTTTCTTTCTCATCCTTCCTGTGTTTCTATTCCACATAGCATCAGCGTACAAGGAGCAATATGCCTGCACACTGATGCTGCTGTCCTTACAGTACGACAGACAGACCGACACATACGCATACCCACGCCGCTGAGATGCAGACGAAGATGATATCCGCCTGAGTCACTTTCAGCATGGACAGCTTCATCTTCTTTACCTCAGGGTTCTGAATGGAATAACGGTATCCCCTCAGCTCCAGCGCCTCCACTGTTGTTCTGGACCGCTTCGCCGTATTGAGCATCAGCGGATAAAATGACTGAATGATCATCTTTACCTGATAGCACAGATACCGGATCTTCCCGATCAGTCCGTTCCTGTGGGGCGGATTGCCTCTGAGGCGGTAGGACAGAAGAATATTCTGGAACTCCTCCATCAAAACCGGCAGGATGCGGTAGGCGAAAGATATACTGAAAGAAAGCTGTCCCGGGCACCCGAACCAGAGCAGACCGTTTGCCAGACGGTCCGGGTCAAGTCCGGAAAATACGGTGATGGACGCAAGGGACACAGCCGCCACTTTCAGCGTCATCACAAGCAATGGCGCAATGGTTTCCGTATTGCCGCCAAAAAACAGTGCCACAATAAAGAGATAACCGGTCTGTGAAAATACGCCGATGCAGAACAAAAAGAGAACCAGCGGCGCCACCTTCGCAGCACGGGTGGTGAGCGCCACAAAAAGGAAAATTCCCAGCAGCAGGACTACATCGTTTAAGAACCACGGAACAAGCCCGAAGAACAGATACCAGACAAGAAGGATGCGCGGATCCATTTTGGCGATCACGGTATCATCATTGCCGTAGGCATTCTTGAGCACCTGATTTCTCAGGAAATCCATAGAAAATTTATCTAATATATTCTCTGAAAGTTTACGCATATTTTTCACCTCGGAAATATTCCATGAATTCATCGATCGTAAAGCACGGATTCTCGATCCCCAGAGCCCGGCCCATATCGCAGATCTGAGGCGGCCGGATTCCCACCTGCTGACGGACATACATATCGGCGAAGATCTCTTCTTTCGTCCCGTCCGCGATCACATATCCGGCAGAGAGGACGATCAGGCGCTCCGCCCAGTCGCACACAAGCTGCATATCATGGGTAGCGATCACCACCGTGTCTGTGATTCCTTTGAGCATCTGCAGCGTCTTCATGATCTCCCGTCTGGTTGCAATGTCAAGATTAGCCGTCGGCTCGTCGAGGAGCAGGATCTCCGGCTGCAGTGCGATTCCGATGGCAAGGGAAGCACGCCGCATCTGTCCGCCGGATAGCAGCCTGCCATCCCGGTCCTGCAGATCTGTGAGTCGGAACATCTCAAGCAGTTCATCCGTCCTCTTCTGATAATCTTCGACCTTTCTTACCATCATAGCGTACTCGATATCCTTGCGAATAGAATCTTTGATAAACATTTCTTCTGGATTCTGATACACCATAGAGATCGTACGTCCCAGTTCCTCTTTCGGAAGATCCGCAGTGGGCCGGTCGTTTAGAAGTACCTGGCCGGATTCCGGACGGATCAGGCCCATCATCATCTTGAGCATCGTAGATTTTCCGGCGCCGTTGGAACCGATCAGGGCTATTTTCTCTCCCTTTCCGATCTGAATGGAAAAGTCGTCAAAGATCTTCGGCGGTTCGCCTTTGACTGCACGGTATTTTACCGTCACATTCTTAAAGTCAACGATCGGCTCTCTCTTCAGCTCCCTTTTCAATGGCTGCTTGTACGCCGGGCCTTTATTTTTAAGATAAGGCGTAAATACGCGGACTCCCTCCGCCACATCCACCGGCAGTTCCTCTTCTTTCTGAAGGAACGGCTCTTTCGGGAGAAGTCCCGCATCGATCATGCGCTCGGCTGCGATTGCTACCTGCGGCGGAAAGATATTGCACCCCTGCAGTTCGTCTGTACGGCGCATAGCTTCTTTTGCAGGCAGTACCCACTGTACACCTCCGTCTTTCAGGAGCATGACGTCCTTACAGTATTTTACTATGTAGTCTGTGTGATGCTCGATCACGATAATGGTCTTGCCGTATTTCTCATTCAGTTCCTTCAACACCTCATAGATGCCGTCCGCATGGGCGGGATCCAGCTGGGCGATGGGTTCGTCGAGAATCAGGATATCCGGGCTTAACGCCGCGGTTCCTGCCAGAGCAAGAAGGTGCTTCTGTCCTCCCGAGAGCTGCCACACATAATCTCCGATTTTGGAAGAAAGGCCGCAGACATGCAGCGCTTTTTTCCCTTTTTCTTCATAGTCCGGCATGGCATAATTTAGACACGCATAAGAGGCGTCTTCCAGCACGGTAGGACATACGATCTGATTTTCAAAATCCTGATAGACATATCCTACCTTGCGGGCCAGCGTGCCGATCTCCTGTTCTTTTGTATTCAATCCGTCGATGATGACGTCGCCGTCCATATCACCGACGATAAAGTGAGGGATCAGGCCGTTTAATGTCTTACAAAGAGTAGATTTCCCGCAGCCGTTGTTTCCAACGATCGCAAGGAAATCCCCCTTTTCAATCACTGCTGATGCATTTTTTAATGTCGGCTCTGATGCCCCCGGGTATGTAAATGTAAGATTTTTGATCTCTATAATACTCACTTGCGGGCACCTTCCTGTTACGTTATCTCTAAATTCGTATACTTTCTGTTACTTATCCTTATGCTGTCTGTCTGTTCTTTGCTCGACTGCGGATCACACCGAACACGATCAGGGCAACAACTGCTGCCACAACAATCGCAATTATGATCGCTGTTGTGCTCTCAGCCCATGCTGCCTCCCAGTCGATCAGCGCATATCCGCCTTTTGCCAGAAGCTGTGCCACGATCGCGACTGCGAATCCCACGAGACAGAGTACGATAGATTTTGCAGAAAGCGCGCTTCCTGTCATCGTCTTCTCATCACGCGGCTTCATGCCGAGCAGCGGCT
>ERZ1643246.2079-NODE-2079-length-20048-cov-9.840494_pt1 | contig 20048 bp, 18 predicted proteins | sample MGYA00579265_ERZ1643246 | MGnify/ENA primary metagenome ERZ1643246 (study PRJEB29033, sample SAMEA4952261) | chicken gut metagenome | biome: Broiler Chicken; feature: Gastrointestinal Tract; material: Caecum | place: Ireland | collected 2018 | study: Broiler...
CTCGGCGGCGTTGTCCTGCTTGGCAGAAAGAAAAAATAATGGCTGACCATCATCTTGCCCTACAGCAGATTGGTCTTTTGGAACAGCTCGCCCTGCGATGCGGGTGTCTGTTCGTCACCCAGCTGCGCGGCGTCTCGCCTTACCGCCTGCGCTGCGCGCTGGACAGCATCGACCCTGACCGCTACAGCTTGTGGGAGTGGAACGAGGCTATGCGCCTTCTTTCCCTCCCGGAGCTGCTCCGGTAACGGGAATCGGACAAAATTTCCCAATCTGATTTCCTGTCCAAATTTTTTCATATATTCCCACATACGAAAAGGAGAGGCTCAACTCGGAGCCTCTCCTTTTCGCTTTCCCTATTCTTTACCCAATTCCGATACACTCCATGCAGATGTTGACCGCCTTGGTCAGCACCAGCTGGGCCTCTCCGCTGAGCGTCCCCGCCACAATCAGGGCCACTGCTGCCGCGATCAGGACAAACGGGACTGGGCCAATCTTCTCTTTCGCTTTCATCTGCTATTCCTCCAGCATCGCCAAGCGGGCGTCGATCTCCTGCTGCCAGCTCGCCTTATCCCGGGCGCCCAGAGTTGCTTCGCCCACAACCTTGCCCTGAGAATCTACAAAATAGGTAGTCGGCACCACCGCAACCTCCTGCATCAAAAATTCCATCAAGTCCGCGTCCGGCACCAGATGGCGGTAGGAAGCGCCGGTCAGCTCGACAATCTGTTTTGCCAGGTCGACCCCTTCCTGCACTGGCTGGCCCTCGATGTCGGTGATGTCGGTGCAGATGCCGATGATCTGTACGTTGTTATCCCCCGCAGCGTATTCGCTGGAAAGCTCCGCCAGCTCCGGCATCTCGCTCAGGCACGGGTTGCAGAAGGTGGCCCAAATGTTAATCATGGTCAGATCGTAGTCCTCAAAAACGCTACTATCCACCTCGTTGCCGTCCAGATCGGTCAGAGAAAGCGTCTCAAAAACGTCCCCGCTTTCCTGCTGCTCCGGCTCCGTCTCCTGCTGCTCCTCGTCAGCGGGAAGCTGTACCGTCTCCTCCTCGACTGCCTGCTGCTGACCGCTGCATGCCGCCATGCCTGCCGTTAACAGGGCCGCTGTTAAAAGAGCTGCGAATATCCGTTTTGCCATATTCAAAAATTCCTTTCCTGTCAAAAATCCATTCTCTGCGCAGATGCAACCACCGGCGCGTCTCCTCCCTTATTATACCCGGGAGCAGCGCCTGTGTCCAGTGCCTGATCTTTCTTTTGTGAAAATTTTTGACAAAAGAAAAAAGATCTTTTCTTTGACCTTTTATTTTGAAGGAAATCCATTCTTTATCCCGTTTTATTGACAGCGCCCAACTTTTTTTGCAGGGGAATATTCAAAAAAACTTTCCTTTTGCATTGATTTTCGACAGGCTTTGGCCTATACTTTTAATTGGAACATTTTTATCACGGGAGGAGAAATATGCGCATCGCAATTTTTACCGAAACCTACCTGCCGCAGATCAACGGTGTGGTTACCCATATCAAAATTTTAAAGGAAGGGCTGGAAGCGTTGGGGCACACCGTGCTGATCGTCACTGCCGACGCCAAGGCACACAGGCACTACATTGAGGACGGTGTGCTGCACTGCCCCGCCCACACCCTCAAACGCATCTACAACATGTGCCTTGCCTCGCCGGTCAGCAGCGCGCGCCTGCATTACCTGCGGGAATTTAACCCCGACATCATCCACCTGCACACCGAGTTCAGCGTTGGCCTGAGCGGCCTTGCCATCGCCAAAATCTTAAAGGTGCCGGTCGTCTACACCCTGCACACCATGTACGATGACTACATCTACTACATCGCGCCCAAGCCGCTGGTTCCGCTGACCAGAAAGCTCTCCCACCACTATTTCCGCATCTTCCCACAGCACACCAACGTGGTCACCGGACCGTCCAAAAAGTGCCAGGAGTACACCACTGAGATCGGCAGCGACAAAAAGGTGGAGGTCATCCCCAACCCTGTCGAGCTGGATGCCTTCCATCCTTCCACCTCCACCCAGGAACAGCGGAACGAAATCCGCAACAAGCTGGGCATCCCGCTGGATGCTACCGTTGCCTGCTTTGTCGGGCGCCTGGGCCGCGAAAAGAGCGTCGACGTTCTGCTGCGCTTCTGGGCACAGGAGATGAAGCCGGAGGACAACATGCGGCTGATGATTGTCGGCGACGGTCCGGAAAAGGAGCCGCTGGAGCAGCTGGCAAAGGAACTGAAGATCACCGACACAGTGGTGTTCACCGGCAAGGTGGTGCACGACGAACTGCCTCCGTACATCCACACCTGCGATATCTATGTCACAGCCTCCCTCTCCGACACCAACTCGATCTCGATGCTGGAGGGCATGGCAGGCGGCCTGCCGGTGCTGCAGCTGTACGATGAGCTCAACGCCGACCAGGTGAAGGACGGCGTCAACGGCTATATGTTCCGCGACGCCAAAGAGATGGGCCAGCGCCTGCGCCAGATCCGCGATATGGACCCCGAGCAGCTGCAGGCGCTCAAAGCTTCGGTCATCCAGTCGGTCAAAAATTCGGGCGCGCAGACACTGGCCAATTACATCCAGACCATCTACTACAACATTTACAAAACCCAGCCGCCGAAAAAACGCCCACTATTTCATATGGCAAGCCTTTCTTCCATGCGAAAAAAATAGTTTTTTACGAATAGTTGTGATAAAAGCTCTGTTAAAAGCAGAGCTTTTATTGTACATGCACAATAAAATGTTTTTCACCTTGCTTTTTTCTTCCAGAAATGATAGAATCAAGTCATCTTATCCAAACAAAAAAGAAAGGTGGTTTTCTCTTGGACGTTTCACTTTTTTGCGACTGCAAGGATCGTGTATTAAAAAATTGCGGTAAGGTTATCGTTGGCAAGGACGAGGTGATCAATCTGGTTTTTACCTCCTTCCTCTGCTCGGGCCATGTGCTGCTGGAGGACGTGCCCGGCACCGGCAAAACGATGCTGCTGCGCGCCTTTGCCAAAACGATTGGCGGCAAGTTTAAGCGCATCCAGTTCACCCCTGACCTGCTGCCCTCCGACCTGACCGGCATTAACTTCTATAACCAGAAAACCGGCGAATTCCAGTTCCGCGAAGGCCCCCTTTTCTCCAACATCATCCTGGCCGACGAGATCAACCGCGCCACTCCCCGCACCCAGTCCAGCCTGCTGGAGGCGATGGAGGAGCGCCAAATCTCGGTGGACGGCACTACCACCAAGCTGCAGGAACCCTTCATGGTCATGGCTACCCAGAACCCGCTGGAATCCTACGGCACCTTCCCGCTGCCTGAGGCGCAGATCGACCGCTTTTTCATGAAGCTCAAGCTCGGCTATATGACCCGGGAGCAGGAGCTGTCGGTCATCTCCCGCCCTTCCACCTCCAAGATTGTGGAGGAGCTGGAGCAGGTGGTCTCGCTGGAGGAAATCGAGCAGCTTAAATCAATGATTCCCCAGATTTCCATGTCCGACGAGGTGGCCGGATACTTGATGGATATCGTGGAACACACCCGCAGCAGCGGCCATTTTGTGCTGGGCGTCTCTACCCGCGGCGCCATCGCGCTGTACAAGGCCTCTCAGGTCACCGCGGCGCTGGCCGGCAGGGACTATGTCCTTCCGGAGGACGTGCGCTACGTGGCCCCGTACGTGCTGTGCCACCGCGTCACCTTCAACGGCCCAGCCCGCACCGGAGATATTGAGGAGACCTTCTCCAGACTGCTTGCAGAGGTTCCCGCACCACTGGAAAATATCCGTCAATAAAAAGGAGATGATTGCTTGATTGTTCTGCTGATCATCTCTATATTGGTTTTGTTTTTGGTGGAGCGATGGTCCATCCGCCACGGTCTGGACCGCATCACCTATGACGTTGCTCCTTCCCAGACCCTGTTGGAACCGGACGAGGAGTTTACCGTTCGGTCGACGATCGAAAACCACAAGCTCTGGTTTGTCCCCTATGTCAGCATGGTCGAAAATTTCCCGAGCGGCATCCAGATTCCCGGCGAGGAGGAAAGTCTTTCCATCGGAACAGTCAACACCAACATCTATGTCAGCTCCAACTCCAGCGCCTATCAGGAGCTGGCCAGCAGCCAGCTGACCACCGCCTTTTACCTGATGCCGCGCCAGCGCCTGACCCGCACATTGCAGGCTAAGCTTCCCAAGCGTGGTCGCTACCTGTTTCTGGGCTGCCGGATAAACGGCGGCGACCTGCTGGGATTGCAGGACGACTACCGCACCCTCTCTCTTTTCAAAGAGGTGGTCGTCATGCCGCGGCGCGCCGCCTCCCCTTCCTTTGACATGCTGCTGGGCGGCATGATCGGCGACATCTCGGTCAACCGCTTCATCTTTGAGGACCCGATGCTGACCATCGGCTTCTCCGACTACACCGGCCGCGAACCGATGCGCGACATCAGCTGGACCCAGAGCGCCCGCCTGGGCAGGATGATGGTCAAAAACTACGACCACACCATCGACCTGTCGGTCACCATCCTCCTCAATGTACAGTCGGTGCTCAACGTCTTTGAGGAGGACGACAAGCTGGAGGAATGCTGCTCCATTGCCCGCTCGGTCTGCGAGCAGCTGGAGTCCAAGCACATCCAGTACAGCTTTCTTTCCAACGCCATCCCCTCCGGCACCACCAGCCTCTACACCGACATCGAGCAGGGGCTTGGCAGCGGCCACTTTTACGGGGTGATGGAGTTTCTGGGCCGTGTCACCCAGGGCGCGCTGGAAAGCTTCTCCTTCACCCTGCAGCGAGCCTGCCGCAACTGTGAGCCGGGACGGCACCACATCATCATCACCCCCAGCCGCAACCCCGCCTGGCAGGATGAGCTGCTCCGACTGCAGGAGCTTTCGGACGGCAGGGTCTTTCTGCTGACTCCGGACGACCTGCATGAGCAAAGCAACGACGGCGACAAGGAGGGAAAAACCGCATGACCTTATTTTTCTTTCTCAGACTTGTAGGAGACCTCTCACTGTTTTATGCGGTGGCCAACGCCTTTTTGTGCATGACCAGCTGCGATGTCGCCTTCCTGCCGCTGATTGTGCTGCCGCTGTGCGGGGCGCTGGCCTACTTTACCGCGCAGAAAAAGGAGGCGCTGCGCTTTCTACCCATCCTGCTGATGCCGCTGGCCCTGATCGGGGTGGAAGATTTGGTTACCGCCCTCATCATCCTGGCCTCGGCCATCTATGTGGCGGTGTGCATCGTCCGCAAAATCTTTGTCATCGACTACGACGACCGCCTTTCCTTTTTATCGTTGGCCGTCAAGGCGCTGATTGCATCCGTCTTCCCTATTTTCCTTTTCATCTGGGACTTCGAGAAGCTGCCGCGCTTTGTCCCCTTTGTCCTCACCCTGGCAATCAGCACGCTGCTGCTGACCCAGGCGCTGCGGCACGACCCCAAGGTGTTCAGTCAGCGCCGCTTCCGCACGGCAAGCCTTCTGGTCACGGCGGGGCTGCTGCTCATTATCCTGATCATCAGTTCCCCGGAATTTTTACGGCTGGTCGCGATGATTCCAGGGTTGATCTACGAATGGATTATCGCTCCCATCATCCTCGTCTTCTCCTATGTAGTCGGCGGGCTGGTCTATTTGATTTCCCGTCCTCTCAGCGGCTTGTTTGCTTCCCGTCCTGATACCAAGCTGAAAACGTTTGAGTTTCAGGACGGCTTTATGGAGCTCATATTCAGCTTTGTCAACACCCCCACCACCTCCATCCTGGATGTAGTGAAGCCCATCGTCACCATCGCGATTGTGATCGCAGTCCTTGTTTTTTTCAGCAAGCTGCTCAAGAGAGGCTACCACCGTTTTCGATACAACTCGATCAAGGAGACCCGCTCCACCATCACCGAAAAACGTAGCTTTCAGGAAGAAGCGCCTCTGGACCTCTTTCCCCCTGCCGACCCGCGCAAGGCGGTGCGCTACTATTACCGGCAGTTTTTAAAGATCTGCCGCCGTCACGGATATGTCCTGGAAAAATCCGACAACAGCGCCATCGTCGAGCATAGTGCAAAGTATATCTTCCGGCCGGAGAATTTTTCTATTCTGAGCCACCTGCGCCAGATCTACATCAAGGCCCGCTACAGCGAGCACCATGTCACCGATCAGGATGTCGAGCAGATCAAAAAGGACTATGAAGCCCTAAAGCAGGAGAGCGGTGAACTGGACAGCCGGATGTAAAACTTATTTTCACACACAAAAAAGAGGAACCCTTTTGGGTTCCTCTTTTTTTATGCTTAGCCTCTGATCTGCAGCAGCTTCTGCTTTAATTCTTCCTCGATGCGTCCCAGCTCGACCTCGGCGTCGCGGCGCTTCTGGCGGCCCTCCTCCTGAATCTTCATCACTTCGTCCAGGGTGGAAATGAGCGACTCGTTGGTCGCCTTGAGCGTCTCGATGTCCACGATGCCGCGCTCCGATTCCTTGGCGGTCTCGATGGTCGCCATCTTTAAGGTCTGCGCGTTTTTGCGAAGCAGTTCGTTGGTCATATCGGTGACCTCCCGCTGTGCCTGCGCCGCCTGCTGGGAATGGGCGACGCCCAGCGCCAGAACCATCTGGCTCTTCCAGAGTGGGATGGTGTTGACGATGGTGGACTGGATCTTTTCGGACATCAGCGTATCGTTGTTCTGCACCAGGCGCAGCTGTGGGGCCATCTGGATGGAGATCATGCGGGTCAGCTCCAGGTCGTGCAGCTTCTTCTCAAAGCGGTCACACATCGCCGACAGGTCGTTTGCCGCCTGTGCGTCCTCAGGGAGGTTGGTCTGCTGCGCCTTCGCAATCAGCTGGGTCAACTGGGTGGAGCGCACCTCCTGCAGCTTTTTCTGTCCGGCCAAAATGTACATCGACAGCTCCTTAAAGTAGGTCTTGTTGATCTCATACATCTTGTCCAGCATCGCAACGTCCTTGAGCAGGGTCATCATGTGTTTTTCCAGGCCCTCCACAATCTGGTTGACATTCGCTTCCGCCTTGGCGTACTTGGCCTTCATCGAATTGAGCTTGTTGGCGTTCTTTTTGAAGAAACCGAAGAATCCTTTTTCTTCCTCTTCGTCAAAGTTTTTCAGCTCGGTCACAACGCTGGAAAGCATCTCGCCGATCTCGCCCAAATCCTTGGTGCGCACATTCTCCAGTGCGCTCTCGGAAAAGTCCGCCATCTTTTTCTGGGCACCTGCGCCGTACTGGAGGATGACGTTGGAGTTATTCAGGTCGATCTGGGCAGCAAAGTCGTTGACCATCTTGCGCTCCTGCTCGGTCAGCTGGCTCTCATCAAAGATTGGCTTAGGCTCCTCTTTTTTCTCCGCTGGCATCTGGGCTTGCGGCTGCTCCATCGTTGGAACCTCCTGCGCAAAGGGGTCCAACGTCAAGGTCAATTCCGGTTCCTTTGTCGGATCGTATGGGTTGCTCATCTTGCTTTCCTCCTCCAAATTCTGCTTTTATTTGAGATCAAATTCCGAGCCGGTCAAGCCTTCCTGCTTGAGCATCGTCTCCAGGACCGAGATGTCCGAGCTGACGTCCAGCACCTCATCGGTAAAAAGTTTATCCAGCAGATTCTCAAACGCGATGTTGATGGTGTCCAGCGTCTGCTCGATCTGCTGTTTTGCCGTCTTGATATTTTCGCCCTGTACCGGCTGGCTGTCAAATTCCTCGTAGGCATCCAGCAGCTTTAAGGTGGTGGGCAGATAGTAGTTCATCAATTTGCGGATATCCGGCAGCTTTTCCGGGTGCTCCTGCACCTGTTCGAAAATCTTCTCTGCAATCTGTTCCAGGCGGTCCATCTTGGCAGAAACTTCCTCTCCCTCGATGCGGTCGTTGGATTCTCGGATGCGCCGGATCATCTCGCGGCCCTGCCGGATGGTAGCGGCAAGCTCGGGATTGCCCGCGAAGGCCTGCTCCTCCTGCTGGCGCTGCTGTTCCTGCTGGCGCTGTTGCTCGTCGCGCTGGCGCTGCTCCTCCTGCTGGCGGCGCTGAGCCTGGCTCTGCACATACAGGTACTGCTGGTAGATCTCGTCGCCCAGCATCAGGCAGGTCTTCTGGTCGTCGATGTGCGCGTCGGGCAGGACGCGCTTCTGAATCATCTTCTGCAAATCCTTGAGCACAAAGGCGTGGTCGAATCCACTCTCCCTCACCAGCATATCGATGGGACAAAACTGGCTGCTGCCTACAATTTTTAAGTACTTTTTCAGCCGGCTGGTTCGCTTGAGCAGCGAGATCCCCTTGGCCAGCATCCAGATGGAAATTCCTGTCAGGATCAACAAGACGATGCTCAAAAACAGATACGGCATCCCGAACATATCGGTCAACAGCGTGAGCCCAGTTGTCATCAACAGAAAAATCAAAAAGACACCCAGCCCGATACCGCCAAAAACGGTAAAAAGAATGCCGGCCGTGCTGACCGTCTTGTATTTGTTTTTGGGAGCAACCGAAACATGTGAATTTCCCTGCCGATTTGTCCCATACTGATTTTGGGCGCTGTACTGGGGACGGCTTTGCGCATCGGTGTAGTCGCCATCCGGATGCGGCTGGCCGTTATCCTGGCGCCAGCCACCGTCCTCATCATTGGGAGAAAAATCCCCTCTGCCCTGATAGGACGAAAATTCCCGCTGAACATCCTTTGCCATATTCCGCAGATCGCGCTGGATATTTTTCATCTCCGGCGAGCAGGCAATGCCGCGCGACAGTTCGCGGACCATTCTGCCTATCATCCGAAAAAAATAATCGTACAACCTGGGGACACCTCCATTCATCCTCATGTTTACTCCTATTATAGTGCATTTTTCGCAAAAGTACAAGAAATTTGTATTGCCGCAAAAAGAATTCAAGATTTGTTTAAAATGTCAAAATCGACGCCTGCCAAAAGGCGCAAAATCTTCTTGCCGCTATCAAATTTCCCTGCTATATTTTTTCCCCCGCTGTAAACATTAAAAAGGACAACTAGGTCTTGACCAAAACAACAGCGACGATTCCAAATCAAAAAACTTTTAGAACTGCGAGGAATCCAACGGTGAAACAATCCCATATCCTTTCCAAAAAATTTTTCTTTCATGCCTACCGCGCACTGGCCGCGGTATTTTCCTTTGTGGTGATGTGCGGGCTTGGCTTTGCACTCTATCTCTCCGCCGAGCTGCCCGACCGATACTATCTGGCAAAGGGAGATGATTTTTCCATCGGCGACAACCGGCTGATTCAAACTGCCGGCAGCAGCCGCTCCTACCCACTTTCGGTCTACTCCTCTGCCGGGAACACCTTTCAGATGAAGCTGCGCCTGCTGGGGCTCATCGACATCAAGGATGTCAGCGTCCAGGTGGTGGACCGCAGGGTGGTGTCGCTGTGCGGCACCCCGTTTGGCATCAAGATGGTGACCGACGGTGTCATGGTCGTGGGGACCGGATCGGTGACCAACCTGCAGAACCAGGCGGTGAATCCGGCAGAGGATGCCGGCGTCCTGGAAGGGGACGTCATCCTCTCGCTGAACGGGGAAAAAATTTCCTCCAAAAAACAGCTGACCCAGATTGTCAGCGCCTGCAGCGGGCAGCCCATCTCGATGGTCATCCGCCGCGGCGACGAGCTGGAACAGCTCACTGTCTCCCCTGTTAAGTCCTCGCTGGACAACGACTACCATCTGGGGCTTTGGGTGCGGGACAGCTCGGCAGGCATCGGCACGATGACCTTCTATGATCCGCAAAACGGCTGCTTTGCCGGGTTGGGACATGCCATCTGCGACGTGGACACCGGCCAGATCATGCCGCTCTCCCAGGGGGAAATTGTGGAAGCTTCCATCATCGGGGTCGATCCCGGTTCCTCCGGCGATCCCGGCCAGCTACAGGGGGCTTTTGTGGCGCAGAAGGTGTCGGGTCTATTGTATGCCAACAGCTACAACGGCGTATACGGACAGCTGTTTGACGCGCCCGCCTATGCGCAGACCATCCCCATGGCACAGAGCCAGGAGGTGACCGAAGGTCCCGCCCAGATTCTGACCACCATCTCTGGGGAAACCCCCGCCTATTTTGACGCCTATATCGAGAAGGTTTCGCTCTCCCAGGAGGAGCCGACCAAAAACATGGTCATCCGTATTACCGACCCGGATCTGCTGGAAATCTCCGGCGGCATCGTGCAGGGGATGTCCGGCAGCCCCATCATTCAAGATGGGATGCTGGTAGGGGCGGTGACCCATGTGTGAGTACGTCCACGATACCTACAAACCCTCAAATTTTAGGGAGTCGAGGATAAAGATCGATGACAATCTGTCCGTCGGCTCCCTTAAAATATTCAATTCGTTCCAATATTTCCTTTAAGAGTTCGTTTCGTTCCTGGTTGGTCATATGGTCGTAGCTTGCAAGCAGTTCCTCTGTTTGAGGAATCAGGCTTGCTTTGGAGGATTGGCTTTCTTCCAGCCGTTGTACTTTCTTTTGGAGTTCTGCTTTTTGAGCTTCCAGATCTTCCATCGAAAGGACAAGCTTTGCTCTTCTGTTCTGAAATACTTCGAAGGAATACACACCCTGTTCTACCAGATCAAAGGTATTTTCCAGCTGTTTGGATAACTTTTTAAGCTCCTGCTCGATTTTCATCAGCTGTTTTCTGGTAATCTCGATATCGTCTGTATAACCGACCGTATCGATTTTAACTTTATATCCCTTCAACCAGCTTTTCAGTGCTCCAATAATCTCCTTCTCCACCACATCAAAGTATGCGCTGCAATTATGACAGTTCCTTGAATTGGTGCAGCGAAGGCGCGGAGCATGATTTCTTGCTGCTGTCATGGTTGTTCGACCGATTCGCTTGCCGCATATTGAGCAGAAAAGCAAACCGGAAAAAGGATTCATCAGCTGATATTCTTCCCGAACCGGTGCTGTTGGTTTTCGGTCCAGCCGGATTTCCTGCGCTTTCATAAAGTCTTCTTCGCTGACCAGCGCTGGATGCAATCCATTATAAATATCGTAAGAGTTCATATCCTTTTTGCGTTTGATACGCTTTTTAATCTCTCCGTTTTCGATGCTTTTGACCTGCCTGCTCCATCCTCTTCGAATCTTTCCCATATAGACGGGATTTGTAATAATCTGAGAGATGGTCGAATAGGTCCAAAGATCGCCATGCCGGGTTGGAACTTCGCGGTCATTCAGATAGTTTGCAATCATCTTGGTTCCCTGATGATTGAGATACATCTCAAAAATCTTCTGAATAATCGGTGCTTCCTCCGGGTGCGGCTCCAAGGTATAGCCTTTTTCATTTGGAAGCTTAACCCGATTATATCCATAGGGAGCGATGCTTCCAATCCACTTTCCTTCTGATGCACTGCTGTCCCGTCCGCGAATCAATCTTCGGTTGATGGTCTTATACTCCCTTCGGCTCATAAACAAGCCAAACTCAAAGTACTCCTCATCAAATTCGTTGGATGGGTCATAGATCTTGGTCGGAGTGATAATCTTTGTTCCGGAAAACTGAAACACCTGGCTGATATATGCCTGATCAGCTCCGTTTCCTCTTGCCAGACGCTCAACATCGACAACAAGGACTCCGGCATAAAATCCGGCATTCACCTCTTCCAGCAGCTTCTGAATTTCCGGTCTTGCGGCGATTGACTCACCAGAAACGACCTCATAATAGGTTTTTGCAATATAATACCCTCGCTGTGCAGCCAGCTTGTCCAGAATTGCTTCATGCCGCTTGAGCGTTTCCTCAATGCTCAGCTCTGCATAATCCCTGTCAAAACGCGACTTACGAAGATATTTTACATATTGCTCCATCTGGGGCCCCCTTTCTGGTTTCATTATAAGGTGAAACATATTTTCCCGTCAATGATACGGATCACGCTAAATTCTGGAAAAATCCGCAGCTTTATTGCGAGACGGTATTTTCATCTTGAACAGCAACCGCTTCCTCTGTCGTATTCCTTCTTTTGTAGTAATTGCTTACAATCTGATTAAGATGAGAGATACAGCCTTCGCTTGGAGCGTTGCAGTACTCATCGTGGATGCGAACAATCGAAGATTTTGTTTTGATTTCAGTTCTAATCATAGCTTCTCCTTTCGACGAAAGAAAAAAATCCTGCAATAACAGTATGAACCACCACAAACAAAACTATTCAAATATAGGAAACAGCCACACCTTGAACCAACATTTTGAAAGTTCCGGTGTAGCTGTTTTATCTTCTTATTATATGTATCGTATTCTTGCTCGTCCCCCGATACTGGGAATATGCAGGCTTGTCTGCGGCAACAGACACCGTGATATCAGTTTTTTACCGACACCCCCTTTTACCCTGCGGTACGGGCTTTTTACGGTCCTCTTCATCATAGAGTCATGGCGTATCCGACCTGCCGGTGCCGGAGTATAAACGTTCAGGTTATCGCTCTTACCTTTGATATCATTGATTTGGCGGATCAGTGATTGAATCATTTTCCGCAGGTAGTCGTCGCGTCTGCGCTTATTTCGCTTTCTGTTTGCAATACAGGCCATGATGAAGTTATAACCTACATACTGATGTAAGCGGCCTTCTGCCACTGTTTATCAAAGTACATGAGAATGAAAATCCTCTCATATACTTCCCCGTTCAGAAGGCTCATTTACAACCAAATATCACTTTAAAACTCATAAAATTCTTTCAGAAGTTTTCTTAATTTTATCACCACTGCCTGCTTTCTTTTGTTCACTGCCTGCTGGGAGATATGAAGTAGTATTCCTACCTCCTGTTCTGTTTTTTCTTGATAAAACAGCAGGTTGATCAGCTCCTTCTCTTCTGGGTTTAAAAACGACAGTGCCTTCTTGACAATCTCTCCATCCAGAAGCTTCTCAACCTGAACCTGTACGCTTACTTCCTGAATCACAAACTGCTGGTTTGCCTCCAGCAGACGTTCATAGGAGTCTTCCCTACTTGGGAGAAAGGATGCTGTTTTCCTACTAAATTTTTCTGCTTTGAGGTCATAGGTGAAATACTCCTCTTTTCGCTCAAAGTGTTTATAAACTCGGTATACTTCTTCGCTTACTGGAACTGCTTGTCCATTTATGTAGACATTGTAGTTTGCATGATTTTTACACATTTTATTTTCTCCATTTCAATTCAGTTAGTAATTCATAAATTGAAATAGAGAGGAGGCGCGCGGGATTGATATTCTATATTTTTACGGAGTAAAAATATAAGCATAATCATTTGCATATGTAAACAAATGATTATGCTTATGAATACCTAATATTCATACGATCACCTCAATGGGTGTTCTATCCTAAAAGTGTTGTTTTACGAATGCTTAAAACCGGATATCATCTCGGTAGTGTCAAGTATTTTTCGCAAAATGGTTTGCAGACTCTGGTATGAGTGAAGTCAGCCGGCAATGGAGGTGTCCTCAAGGGCAACCTCCAGGTGCTTCATGTTCATGTACCTCTTGTTACCCCACTGGGTGCCGGCCACATGGCGCAGTCGGGCGCAGACCAGCATGAGGGCGGAGTTGCCATCCGGGAAGCTGCCCACCACACGGGTACGGCGGCGGATCTCCCGGTTGAGTCGTTCAATGATGTTATTGGTACGGATGCGAGTCCAGTGTTCACTGGGAAAATCGCAGTAGGTTAGCGTTTCCTCAATGCCATCCTCCACCTTCTTTGCGGCCTCTTTCAGCTTCATGGAGCGCAGTTGCTCTACCACAACTTTGGCTTTCTCCCGGGCAGCTTTCTTGCTTTCCTGTGCGTGGATCGCCTTGAGCATCTTGGCCACCAGCTTTACCTTGGAGCGAGGCGTGACTGAGAACACATTGCGGTAAAAGTGGACGGTACAGCGCTGGTACTTGGCTTCAGGGAATACTTCTCCCACGGCCTCCAGCATACCAAGGCACTTGTCGCCAACTACCAGTTTCACCCCGTCCAGGCCACGGCTGCGCAGCCACTGGAAAAAGCTTACCCAGCTGGATTTGTCCTCTTTCATGCCTTCGGCGGCACCCAAAACCTCACGGTATCCGTCTTCGTTCACCGCGATCGCCACCAGAATGGCTACATTCTCAAACTCTCCGCCCCAGTTACGGCGCAGGTAGATTCCGTCCACGTAGACATACGGGTAATGTCCACCATGTAAGGTGCGGTTCCGCCAATCCTCAATGTGGACATACGCTTTCTTGTTCAGCTCACTGATGGTGGAGGGCGACACCTTGCTGCCCCACAGAGCTTCCGTAATATCCTCCACGCGCCGGACGGATACGCCTGCCAGGTACATCTCGATGAGGGCTTCTTCCACACTGCTCTCCCGGCGGCGATACCGCTCTATGATGGCGGTCTCAAAGGAGATCCCTTTGAGCTTGGGTACCTTGAGGGTAACGTCCCCGGAAGTGGTGGTGAGGTTGCGGCTGTAGTGGCCGCTGCGATAGCCCTGTCGCTGCTCATTGCGCTCGTACCGGGCCGCCTGGGTCAGTTTCTCTGCCTCTGCCTCCAGCAGTTCGTTGAGGGTTTCCTCTACGCTGCCGCGCACAAGTTCTTTGATTTCGCTCTTGATTACTGCCTCATTTAGTTGTACAATTTTCTCAGACATGGTTTGCTTTCTCCTTTCGAATGGTTAGTGTCGCAACTTCATTCTACCAGAGTTCTGCAAACCATGTCTCTTTTTATCTTCTTTTTAATTTGCGAAATTTATTGTACCTTATCACACCATATATTTTGGATACTTGTTTTACAGAAAAGTCTTTTAGAAAGATATATTTGATAATGTCAGCTTGATAAGGTGTCAGATTGCAGTCTAGGAAATTAGTGATTATTATAGGGTATTCGTCCGTAGTTGAATAATAGTGATCTAATTTCTGTTTGATTCCTGATAAATCAGAGTTTTCGAATTCCGACAAGCTAAGGGATGGGATTACAGAAGTGTGTGAAGATTGGTAAAATAAGTTATTTGAAATATTCTGTACGAGTTTTTTTATGTATTTTAGCATACTGTTATCATCAGTGGATTTTAAAGTATTTAAGTTTATTTTTTGTATTTTTTCAATAAATCGTACAACTATGTCAGCATAGGCGTCTTCATACCCAAGTTTGTATGAATATTTTCGGATTAATGGGTTAAATTTTTTAATTAGTTGGTACATCTGTTCAGAGTTGTTTTGTGCATCAAGAATATTTTTATAGATAGATACATTCATTTTGTCTTTCCTCCTTTTTGAGGAGAAAGACAAAAAAATTGAAAGAAATCTAAACACTATCTATAATTTATTTTTAAAACAAGAATGATAAATCCTATTAATAAGAATTATAACGTCATTCTCAAAATAAAAAAAGAACAGTATAATAAGTTTGGGGTGAACAATAATGCCAGTTGACATCTTGAAACATCTGGGAAACTGTTTGAAGCAAGCTAGAAAAGAAAGACATTTAACACAAGAAGTCCTTTCAGAGAAGACAGGAATATCTGTTCGACATATAGCGAAAATAGAAAAAGGTGTAATGAATCCTTCTTTTGAAGTTTTATATGCTCTAGTCAATACACTGGAAATTTCAGCAGATTATTTATTTTGTCCAGAAGCTCCTGATGAAGAGCAAAAGGTACAACAATTAATTAGCTGTTATAATTCGTGTAAACCTATAGATAGAGATATACTATTAGATGTGATAGAGTGTCTTTCATGTTGTTTAAAAAATAGGTAATATATTTATTATATATCCTATTTATATAAAAATAATTAATGGTGTAAAACTTACAATTTTATTGAAAGATTTACACCATTTTTGTTTGAATACAATAATATATAAATATTCATATAAGCTTCTTTTGGTATAAGATATTTTATTGGTTAATTTTATAATGACAAAATTATAAATTATGCTATAATAGAAAGGAAAATTTGAGAGGGTAAAAATCGTTTATCGATCGACATCTAGGAGGATTTTTAGTGAAAATTTATCGGAAAATCAGTGGTAGATTACCACTTCCAAGCGATACCTCTAAGATTTTAAAAGTATTGCTGACTTGATTCGTCTGGCAAAGCCCAAGTCAATCTTCTTTATGGAAGGATAGTATTGTTGTCAAAATGTTTCTAGACTGGCAAATTTACTTACGTTCTCATTGGATTTATTTTTTCAATTTGTGAAGATGTCCCGCTGACTCATACTTCATCTCGTTGCAGCAGATCCATTTCAGCTCTAAAACATCTTGGTGGGTGTAATCATAAAGGTGTGGATAATTTATATATTTTTGGACATTGTTTTTGCAATAGCCCTCAAATCTTTGCGTTCCTGTGTAGGGAATTCCTGATGTCCATAAGAAATTTTCATCTGATATGTAATGGCTTCTGGAATAGAGTTGTTAGATTCTTGATTCAAGTTAGTTCTAGTTAGTATATCAACTCTCGAATTCATATTGCATACAGAATTGTAGGTTTGTCAAACATCTTAAACAGACAGAGAAGAAAAGAATGCAGCAAGTTTTTCTTCAGGAGAAGGCCAACTAAGGGGAGGCCTAGGTAAGTTATTGGGGTGATTTTGGTGTGCAGTTCGCTGCACACCAAAATCGGCAAGAGAGAAGAAACAATGTGTATCGTAGAAACGTTTCTGGTCTTCGCAGTGTCTGCTTTCCACTTTGCCGTTGGCCGGGGCGTGTATGGACGGATCAGCCTGTGCTGGATTCCAAGGCGTGCGGCGGTCAGCTTAAAGCGTGTGGGAATCTCTCTTCTGTTATTGGAGAATCGGCTAGTGAATTCAAATCTGTTATTTGTCTGCACACATTCTACCTGTACACCATGGTGCTTGAACCAAACTACCATTTTTTCCGGCATCTTGTCAAGTCAAGTGCAGAAGCATATTGGAAAATATTTCAGAGGGGGAGTTTTTATGCTGTCTATTATAATTTGTGATGATAGTTATGAGATAAATGATGATTTGTTTGCAATCATTGAAAAGTACTTTAGACAAAAGAAAATGCCAGTGGTAATTCAGCAGTATTATGATTCTCAAAAGCTAATAGAAGACAAGCCGCTTTTCGACATTATGTTTTTGGATATAGAAATGCCAAAATATAATGGAATAGAAGTGGCGAAGGTATTTCGAAAAAAATCTAGTTGGGGACAAATTGTCTATGTTACAAATTATGCTCAATATGCGCAAACAGCTTATTCTGTACATGCTTTTGGATATATCACGAAACCGATAAATGAAAACAGCATTAGCAATATTCTTGATGAAGCTTTAAAATATTTGGAAAAGAAATCCCCGCATCACCAGTTTAGCTTTATGACTGAAACAGGTGTAAAACATGTATTGATAGAAGATATTTACTATTTTGAAACCTATGAACGAAAGATTCGGGCCGTTTCAAAAGAAGGGAAATATGTTTTTAAGGGGAAAATGGAAGAACTTTTTCGAAAAATAGACCAATCAATGTTTGGATGTCCTCATCAAAGTTTTTTAGTTAATTTTTTACATATTGATTCTTTAAAGGGTTATGATATTTTTATCGACAATGGGGACTTGATACCCTTGTCGCAAAAAAGAACGGTAGAATTTAAGAGGAAATATTATGACTTTCTGGAAGATACTTATTATATGATTTGATAGAAAGAAGAGGATTTGTATTCTATTTTTTACAACACTCATTTCCACTGTGTTGCCAGTATTTACGGTTACAGGAGCATCTTGCTATTTCATGGAGAAGGTATATGGACGAAAAGATAAATATCCAACAAGAATCTATTTTCTGTTATGGTCACTTTTTGCTTTGGGATATATTCTAATTATCTCTTTATATAAAAATTCTTTTTTGATGACAACGTTTGGTCTTCTTTCGATGATACTTATTAGCTGTTTTTATCGGCAATATAAGAATAAGCTGGTTTATACATCTTTTTTCTATTTATATTTAGTGATTTTAGATGTAAGTGCACTACCAATTGTATCGTTACTTTTTCAAATTGAAACTGAAAAAGCTCTGCACATAGATTTTTTTAGACTTTGCATGCCAATAATTAGTAGCATTTTAATTGTAGTAACAGTAAGATTAATTGTTCAATATATTAATCGTAATCAATGCAAGAAGAGTAGATTAGATATTAATGTGGTATCGTTTATTGCTCTGTTAGTAGAATTAGTTATCTTGATATATGGGATATTATTGTCAGAGAGAAGATCTGCAAACCTGGAAGTTTTGTCTATTACATTGTTCTTTTTCCTGGTATTCGACCTTCTTGGAATTTATCTGTATCGTCTTCTTCATGTAGAGGAGCAGCTGAATGAAGAGCTGATGCTATCCAAACAAAAGGATGAATTGGAATATCAACATCTGCAGCAGCTCCAGGAAGAGTATGAAAAATCCAGAAAAATATTACATGATATGAAAAATCATATTTTAGCGATAGAGAGTTTGAGTAACAATAAAGATCCGAGAGCGAAGGAATATATCAACGAAGTGATAGAAAATATCGATAAAAGCAACTTTGAGTTTAAGACGGACAACAAAATTATCACAACCTTGGTTAATAGCAAGATTGAAAAAACAAAGACAGAAGGAATCAGCTTTCATGCGGAAGTACAGGACATGAGCTTCGATTTTATCAGTGATTTGGATTGGGTCATTATTTTAGGGAATATTTTGGATAATGCGATAGAAGCATGTCAGCAGATCAAAGAAGGGGAACGAAAAATAGAGTTATATATCCATCAATATAAGAAAATGTTAATCATTCGATTGGAAAACAGTGTAGGAAATAGACCCGATTTTCAGGGTGGTATATTGCGCTCCAATAAGTCAGGACATTTTGGAATAGGATTATCAAATGTTCAGGATGCTGTAAAGAAATATGAAGGAGATATTGAGCTGGAATTTAATGATAACTGTTTCAAAACAAGAATTATCATTCCGGTTAAGAGATAATATGCTGTATTTTTTCCCTCTTTCCTGTAAGTGATTTAAAGTTTCTTGTCAAAATATAGTGTGAATTGTATACTTAAAAAAAAGGAGAATGACAAATGCAATTTAAAAGACCAGTTTTACAAGTAATGAAAAAATTAGTATGGAAAGAAGTAGAGAAATCAGCAAATACAGCATGCCCAATGCTGAGTTATCAGCCCAAAGAACCCAAGCAGATAAAAAAATTGCGTAAGTTTTAATGGAAAAGATAATCAATGGCATCTGTGAGGAATTAGTAAAAACACAAATAGTTTCGAAGCAAGATGTTCCTATTTATCAATATGGTTTAAAGATGTTATTGTTAAAGGTTGTATATATAGCAAGCTTTATCATATATGCTTTGTTGGTGGGAGCATTAAAAGAAACGATATTGTTTCTCATTACCTATTCACTCTTAAGATCCTATAGCGGAGGCTATCATGCATCAAGCATTTTAAAGTGCTATATTGTAAGCCTATCTACGGTTATTTCGAATTCGGTATTGTGTAAGGTGAGTATTACAGGTAATTTATTTAAAGCAGATATTGTACTTTTAATATTATCAAGTATTTTTATCTTTTTATTTAGTCCTGTAGATAATCACGAAAAACAGTTAGACAATCTTGAAAAGAAAGTTTATGGTTACCGCGCAAAAATTTGTGTTGTGTGTTGTTTCACTTTGTTTATAGTATTCAACATGTTAAATATTACACAGACTATGGCTATTGCTGTTAACAATGCAGTTGTTTTGGAATCCGTTATGATGATATTAGGAATGATAAAAAACTTAAGGTAGTAAAAATAAAACCTCCTGATAGGAGGTTTTATTTTTGAGTTGTTTTAAGAGTTAGATAATGAGATGATGATAAGGTACAATAAATTTCGCAAATTAAAAAGAAGATAAAAAGAGACATGGTTTGCAGAACTCTGGTAGAATGAAGTTGCGACACAAACCATTCGAAAGGAGAAAGCAAACCATGTCTGAGAAAATTATACAACTAAACGAGGCAGTAATCAAGAGCGAAATCAAAGAACTTGTGCGTAGCAGCGTAGAGGAAACTCTCAACGAACTGCTGGAGGCCGAGGCAGAGAAACTGACCCAGGCGGCCCGGTACGAGCGCAACGAACAGCGCCAGGGCTATCGCAGCGGCCACTACAACCGCAGCCTCACCACCACCTCCGGGGATGTCACCCTCA
>ERZ1643246.2080-NODE-2080-length-20017-cov-8.462980_pt1 | contig 20017 bp, 19 predicted proteins | sample MGYA00579265_ERZ1643246 | MGnify/ENA primary metagenome ERZ1643246 (study PRJEB29033, sample SAMEA4952261) | chicken gut metagenome | biome: Broiler Chicken; feature: Gastrointestinal Tract; material: Caecum | place: Ireland | collected 2018 | study: Broiler...
AACGGCACGTACGGTGGTGTGAGAGGGACTAGTGATTAGTCTCTACTCGATTTCATAGCGTTTCAGCGTATCCTGCAGAATCGAAATGACTTCCTGACGAAGATCAGCGGGCTGCAGGATCTCGCAATAGCGCGCATATTGCAAGGCGAGATAGACAATGCCTTGACGGGAAGCGTGCAGGTGCGCGAGGAAATGCTCATCGTCCGCCGGCGCCAGGCTCAGCGCGCTGCCAAACTGGTCGATGAGGTCGTCAAGCATGCGCAGATGACAGCGCAGCGTGATCGTATCGACCGCGTCGCTGTACATGAATTTGCGCTGCGCAGTATAGGTATATGGATCCATGTCATCATCCAGCGGCGGGATCGTCTCTGCGGTCATATCGATATCCGTGATCTTGTCCACACGGTAATGCGCGAAATGCTCCGGATGCGAGGGGCTCTTGCACAGCAGATACACATTGTCGTTTTCCATGACCATGAAATATGGGTAGACATGATATGGCTTCTGCCGTTTGGGGACCAGCTGCTTGCGCAGGTCATAATGCAGATAAGCAAAGGTAACGGCCTTGCGTTGCTGTATGGCAGAGAGCAGTTTCTCGATGTTTTGGAGCAGCGCCGGGCTGTTGATCTTGCGGCGGTTTTCCAGATGTACGCTTTCATGAAATTGTTTTTCGAAGCTGCGGCTCTGGGTGGCCAGCAGCTTGCGGATCAGCGCTTCTGACTGCGCCGAAGAGATGAAATGCGCGGAATGGACCGCGTTGCTGAGCAGATATACTTCGCTTTCCTCAAACTGACGGCCAGCCAGATATCGTCCGCCGGGCACAGCCGCGATGCGGATGCCGAAATCATCCAGCGCATTGAGGTAACTGCGCAGCGTGGTCCTGGTGAGGCTGAGCGAATGCTCTTGTTTCAGCAAGGTGCGGATCTTCTCTATGCTCAGCGGCTCTTCGCGGGAGCTGAAGCGGCACAGGACATGATAGAGCGCAAAGATGGCAGAACGACTGTTTTCCATGATGATCACCACTGCCATTATATCATGCGTTTTTTTGATATTTTGCGCATATGGTTAAAATATTGACCATCATGTCTGTTATACTGCAGTCAAGAGAGGAGGAGTCATCATGCGCAGTATCGTCATTACCGGAATCGACCATTATTATGGCGCCACGTTTTTCTATGTCGGACAGCGGCTGAAGATCAGAAAAGATCCGGACAACCGTTTTGACAGCGAAGCGATCGAAGTGCTGGGCGCGGACGGAAACCGCTGCGGCTATGTGGCCAACAGCGTTTCTACCGTAGGCCGGGGAGCCTGGAGCGCCGGAAGGATCTATGATACGTTCGATCAGGAACAGGAAGTGATCGTCCGCTTCATCATCCGCAATATCGTGATCGCGGATCTGATCGATGATGCGCACGCGCGTTCGTGACTGGCTGCTGCGCCTGTGCTTTGCGCTGATCCGCTGGCTTCAGGATGAGCCGGCGCAGACGCTGCAGCCTGGTGATGTCGTCTGGTGCAGGATGCCGCTCGCGCAGGGACAGCTGGAAAATATCCCGGCTGCGCATCAGATCCGGCCGTATGTCGTATGTCAGGAAGATGAACAGGGGATCCAGGCATACGCATGTTCTTCACATCCTTTTCCTCGGGTAAATGAGCGCAAGGTATGCCGGATCAGCGGATCAAAATATGGGATCGGCAGAGATACGTATGTGGATACGAGCAGGATGTGGAAGATCCCCGGCGCCAATCTCTATCAATATTATTTTCGGATCGACCCTGCGGATCTTGAACGCATCTCGCGCTGCCGCGCTGCCAAGGCGCAGACCCAGACCATCGGCGTTGGCTGCGTGGTCAGACGGCAAGATGAGGTATATTATATTTATGCGGTGCACAACGGGCATTTTCAGGCTTTTGCGATGCATCGCTCGCAAACCGGAAAAGGGCTGATGGTATCCTGCCATTCTGTGCTGTATGCGCTCGAACTTTCACGGACCTTCAGCCTCGATCTGCCGCTGAAGCTCTTGCAGCAGTTTTCCTTGTCTGAGATCTCCCGGATCGCGCGGGCCTGGCGCAAGCATCAGCGTCAGGAACAAGATCGGATCGATCCGAAGAACTGCCGCTTTGATCATCCGGTCGGGCAGATGTTCTCGCTGAGCGGCACGCTGTATTTTGTCTATCTGTATTCTCTGCGGCAAAGGATCTATGGCATCCGGCTAGATGAAGAAGGCTGCACCGATTACCGCCTGCACCGAGAAAAGCATTTGGACTGCCTGAAGCCGGAGAAGATCTGTACGTTTGAAGATCTGCAGGACGCGGTAGCGATCATGCAGGAAGATAAGGTGCTCAGCGAAGAAATGGCCCGCGCGCTGCTGAGACGAAGGAGGGATGGATGTTGATCGATGAAGGATTCGCCTGGCTCATCCTGGAGATCGTCAGGGAGATCCCATGCGGGAAGGTCGCGACCTATGGGCAGATCGCAAAACTGGCCGGACATCCCCGTCATTCGCGGGCTGTCGGACGTGTCCTCGCTCACGCGGAGCATTTCGGCGATTATCCATGTCACCGCGTGGTCAATGCTTCAGGAAGGACGGCTCCGGGCTGGACAAAACAGCGCGCGCTGCTGGAAGCAGAAGGCGTGACATTTTTGCCAAACGGCAATGCTGACCTGAAACACCATCAATGGAAGCCATGAAAAGAGCACCGGGGAAGACCGGTGCTTCGTCATTGTTCGCGGATGTCGTGGGGATCGTCGTTCAGATATTCTTCGTGGTCGTTGGCGAGATAATCATCCACGGCCATTCGGACATCTTCCGCAGAATTGCCGATGATGCCGCTGACGCCCATGCGCAGATAGCCGAGGACTGAGTAATATTCATCGACGGTCCAGATATAGACCGGGATGCCGTTGTTGCGCGCCTGCTCAAGAAAGCGGGTGTTGGCCTGGCTCTCCTCGATAGCAAGGAAATCGACGTTCCATGAAGTGTCCACTTTTCCCAGCGCGCCGAAGATGCAATAGCCATTCCACCATGATGGACGCTCTTCTTCCATGATCCGGACGATGGGCTCATTCATGGACATGAAGATAGCCTGATCTGCAAAGTCATTTTTCTCGATGAGGGCGATTGTCTTTTCGGCCATCTCTTCCTCCTGCCCATCTTGGGGCTTGAATTCGATGAGCAGTCCGACCTGCGCTTCCTTTGCCTTTTGCACAGCTTCTTCTAACGAAGGAATGGTGAAGTGCTCTCCGCGAGAGACTAGATCGAGCTGTTTGAGCTCAGCGAGCGTGCTGTCCGCGACCGTGAGGTCCTGCTCACACAGCCGCGATGTCGAGCTGTCATGGAAGACGGCCAGTTCGCCGTCCTTAGTCAGCTGAATGTCGATCTCCGCGTAATCCGCGCCGCGCAAAGCCGCGCTTTCAATGCCTTCCAGGGAATTCTCAGGGGCATAGATATCGCCGCGATGGCCGATGACCAGCGGCCGGTGCATCAGTGGTTCCTGATGCAGATACAGCATCATGACCAGCGCGATCAGCGGGCAGAGCAGCAGCGAAAGCAGCTTCTTATGCGGAAAGGCATCCAGACGCTCAGCGGTCTTATGTCCATAACGGCGCAGCTGGCTGCTCGCCCAGGTGAAGAGACGCGAGGCAAAGAATGGCCGCGCCTTGATCTGTTCGATCTGGATGACTTCATTTTCTGATTCACAGATACGTATGATCGCCCACAGGAAGAAAACAGAAGACAGGCTCAGGTAGATCCACCACAGGATCGTATACAGCAGCTGCTGACGAAAAAAATGCGAATGATATAAATAACGGAAAAGATAGACGTTGAAATCGCTGCCGCTCAGAAAGGAGACCGTGGTGCTCCGGGTGATCTGCCAGCCGATCAAAAACAGGCCCAGGATGAGCGCGGTGAGCAGCGCCTTTTTTTTCAGCGGCAGCGCGAGCGTCTTCTTCACGCTTTTCTTTGCGGCCTGCCAGAAAGAGCAGCGCTCCTGAAACAGATACAGCGGCGTGAAGCAAAGCAGCGCGAACAGCACGAAAGCCATGAGATAAAAAGCGATGGCCGCAAGCTGTCCCGGCAGCGTAAGGGTGATCTCTCCCAGGATGAAATTGGGGATCTGCAGCGTAGGCATATAAGAAGAGACATAGCCGATGTGTGTCAGCGGCAGCAGCCCCATGAAATAAAGAAATGCCAGCAGCGTGGAAGGATGCCGCAGACAGGCCAGCCGCGCAAAAGCCGTGGAGTACAGTGAGGAAGGCGTGTAAGGCACCTTGTGGATCATGCATGAGGTCATCATGATCAGTACCATTGCTTCAAAGACGATGATGCAGATGGCGCTGCCCAAGATCACTGCCATCACGAGAATGCCGGGGATGCTCAGAAAGTCAAAGAACATGCTGAAATTGGACAGTGAGGAATGCACCGTATTCGTGGTGATGTACAGATTGATGAGCCAGTTGCTCAGCGGATAGACGATCAGGATGATGAAGAGCCGGTAGAACAGCTCAAAGCGAATGATGTTCCTGATCCATGTGCGTATAGGATGATATTGTTCGTTCATGAGACTGATTATACATGAATTGCCGGCCGGAATCAAATCCGTGCACACAGACGTGATATGATATACTAAGAGAGAAAGAAGAGGGAGATATGGGAAAAAAAACAACCGATACGCTGGTGCGGGAAAAACAGGAGCAGCGGATCCTGCAGATCTCTTTCTGGTCCGGAGCAGGGTTCGTCATCGCGGAATTCATCATGACATTGTATTCTCATTCACAGTCCGTGCTGACCGATACGGTGTTTGACGCGGTCGAGCTTTTGATCATCGCGCTGACGATGTTCATCGTGCCGCTGTTCTACCGGCCGGTAAGCGAGAAACATCCCTTTGGGTATTCGCAGCTGGAAAGCATCTTCATCCTGCTGAAGGGATTCATGTATATCGCGGTCATGATCACATTGATCGGCAACAATGTGCAGCTGATGCTCAATGGCGGCCACCGCGTCGATCATCTGCAGATCTCCACATTTGAGATCATCCTGACCGTGTTCAGCTGTCTGATCCTGCTCTTGCTCATCCGGCTTGGCCGCGGTCTTTCTTCACCGACCGCGGATGCGGAAATCTATGGCTGGAAGCTTGATGTGGCTGGCAGTGTCGGCGTATCGGCCGTGTTTTTCATCGCGTCTTTCCTGGAACAGACCCCGCTGGCATTCATCGGTCCGTATTTTGATCAGGGAACAGCTATCCTGCTGACGCTGGCCATGCTGCCGGAACCAGTGCGCATGATCCGCGGCGCCATGCGCAGCATCGCGCTGTTCTCTCCGGATGAAGCGATCATCGATGATATCCGCGCCCGTACCGGAAAGGTGCTCGAAGGATACCCTTTCGATCCGGTGTTTTATGATGTGACGATGACCGGGCGCAGGCTGTGGGTCTCGATCTATTTCACCACTAGCCACGATCTGATTTCTTTTACGGAACTGGAGCTGGCAAATGCGCAGATGCTCAGCGAGCTGCAGCAGCATTACGAAAACTGCTTCGTGGAGCTGATCCCCGATGTGCGGGCAGATCCGCCCCGTCCTTATCGCAGGCCCTCATCATGAGCGCCTGCTTTTTAAATAGATGGGTTAACATGAATATGGAATATTTTGACATTCTAATTGCGATTGAATGCGTTTACATGCTATACTCAATATAAGGATGTGCGTGAAAGCGCTGTCTTTAAAGAAAAGGAGAGGAGTATTATGAAGAATTGGTGCAGCCGGGTCGGCAAGCTGATATTGGCCGCATCCATGTGCATGGGTGCGATCAGCGTTCCGATCTTGGCGAATCAGCCTCGGGCAACTGTGTCTGAACCGGAAGATGTCTATGTGGACATCATCGCTTCCGGGGAACGTTCCGCTTTGTTCAATGACAATTGGAAATTTTATCGCGGCGATATGGATAACGCCGCTTCACCGTCATTGAATGATTCGAGCTGGGAGAGCGTGGATCTGCCGCACGATTACAGTATCGATCAGGCGTTCACGACTTCCGGAGAAGCAGAAAGCGGCTTCCTTCCGGGAGGTATCGGATGGTATCGCAAGACCTTCGTCGTGCCGCAGAAGTATGAAGACAAACAATTGATGATCACTTTTGACGGCGTGTACATGAATGCAGAGGTTTACGTAAACGGTGAGAAACTGGGCAGTCATCCATATGGCTATACGCAGTTTGCCTTTGACATCACCGACGCGATCGTCGCCGATGGTGAAACTGAAAATGTCATCGCGGTCAAGGTGGATAACAGCATCCCGTCAAGCCGCTGGTATTCTGGCAGCGGCATCTACCGCGATGTGACGCTGACTGTCACTGATGAGGTGCATGTTGGCTACAATGGCGTTAAGGTCACATCGAAAGATCTGGCAGAACAGTACGCCGGCGATGTAGATGTGAACGTGGAGGCCACTGTCGTCAACGACAGCGATGCAGCTGTCGATGTGACCGTGCGCAGCACGCTGTTAGACGCAAGCGGCGCCAGCGCGGCCGTTTCGCAGGATACGGCGTTAAATATCGAGGCCGGCAGCGAAGCGACCGCACAGCTGAGCATGGTCGTCAACAAGCCTCATCTCTGGGGAATCGATGATCCTTATCTGTATTCCGTGAAGACCGAAGTGCTGGTCGATGGCGAAGTGGTGGATACATACGAAAATGATTATGGTTTCCGTTACTACAGCTTTGACAACGAGACCGGCTTCTCATTCAATGGTCAGATGATGAAGCTCAAAGGCGTCTGCATGCACCATGATCAGGGCGCGCTGGGCGCGGTAGCCAACCGCGATGCCATCGAGCGTCAGGTGAAGATGCTCAAGGACATGGGCTGCAACGCCATCCGTGTGACGCATAACCCGGCCGCATCCGTATTGCTTGACATCTGCAACGAATACGGCATGCTTGTCATTGACGAAGCATTCGATGGCTGGACCGAATACAAGAACGGCAATTATAACGATTACACGACTCACTTTGAGGACACCATCACCGCGGACAACCAGATCCTTGATGGCGAGACCGGCATGCAGTGGGGCGAATTCGATGCCCGTGCCATGATCAAGCGCGGCATCAACGAGCCATGCATCATCATGTGGTCCATCGGCAACGAAATCACCGAAGGATGCTACAACGGTTCTGTCGCGCATTATGATGAACTGTCTCAGGACATCATCTCCTGGATGCTCGATGAGGATGATACTCGTCCGCTGACGATCGGCGACAACCAAAAAGGAAATAATTCCATGCTGAACAACATTCAGGATCAGCTTACGGCAGTCGGCGGCGTCAATGGCATGAACTATATTTCTGGAGATAGACAGACTGGAGTGACTCCGGATGCACAGCTGGACGCGCTTCATGCGGCTCATCCGGAATGGACGCTGTATGGCGCAGAGACGGCTAGCTCCATCCATACGCGCGGTGAATACGCGACGATGACACAGGATAACAACCGCCTGCAGCTGTCCGAGTATAACAACGACAGCACGAAGGTCGGCTGGGGCCTTTCCGCCAGCGATGCCTGGGAACTGGTCATCCAGAACGATTACAATGCCGGTGAGTTTGTCTGGACCGGATTTGATTACATCGGCGAGCCGACCCCGTGGAACGGTACTGGAGTCGGATCGGTAAGCGGTCAGGGCGCAAAGCCGAAATCGTCTTATTTCGGCATCGTGGATACGGCCGGCTTTGAAAAGGATATCTATTATCTGTATAAGAGCCTGTGGGATGAGGACAGCAATGTCGTGCATCTGATGACCAACTGGAATAATGATGAGATCGTCAAGGTCAACGGCCAGGTGCAGGTCGATGTGTATACCAACGCGCATAAGATCGAACTCTATCTGAACGATGAGCTCGTCGGCACCGATACGGCGACGACGCACAGAACGGATGCCGGATATACGTATCAGACTTTCTCGAATGGTGAATTCTATCCGACGTTCTATGTGAACTGGCGTTCCGGAACGCTCAGGGCGGTCGCTTATGATGAAAATGATCAGGTGATCTCCAAAGATGTGATCGAAGGCAATCAGTCTGTCACGACCAATACGGACGCGTCTTATCTGCGCCTGACGCCGGAAAAGACAGAGATCCAGGCAGATGGAAGCAGTCTGTGCTATATCGAGGTCGATGTCATGGACAGCAATGATGAGATCGTGGCCGGTGCGGATGATCGCATCACATTCAGCATCGAAGGAAACGGCACGATCGTCGGCGTGGACAATGGCGACCCGACCGATACTGACAGCTATAAGGGCACTTCGCGCAAGGCCTTCCATGGCAAAGCGCTGGTCATCGTCCAGTCTACTGAAGACGCTGGCTCCTTTACGCTGAGCGCCTCTGCTTCAGGATTGACGTCAGCTAGCACGAGCGTGATGACGAGCGAGCCGGAAAACAGCGGCGAGACTTATCTGGAAAGCTATCGTATTTCTCGAAACTATTATGTCGACATCGATGAAGAGCCGCAGCTCCCGCAGAGCGTGACAGTGACTTACAGCGATGGATCGACTGATGAAGTCAATGTGAACTGGGCGGATTATGACCGCGGACAGCTGGCACAGCCGGGCACCTTTACGATCAGCGGGCAGCTGGAAGGACTGGATGTGACCGCGACCGTGACCGTCCATGTGATCGGTGAGATCGTGGCAGTGGAAAACTGGTCCGCAGCGACCAATGCTGGCGTGATGCCAGATCTGCCAAGCACGCTGCGCGGCATCTATGCGGACGGTTCTTACAGTGAGCCATTTGCGGTCAGCTGGGACATGAGCGAAGCAGATTTTGCACAGCCGGGCACCGTGGTCATCAACGGATCGGTAGAGATCCTGGGACAGACCTATGAGACGCAGGCAAGCGTTCGCGTGGAAGAGGCAGTGGCCGAGAGCGTGGATATCGCTTCCGCAAGCAGAGATGACGCACCGGTGTTCAGCAATGGTACATTACGTAATGGCGTGGCCAGTGATCCGAGCACGACAGCGATCTCCGATTCACTGCTGCAGCTCAATGATGGCATCACCAATGATTCTGAAGATACTAACGCAAGATGGACAAACTGGGCCCTGCGCAATGAGGCAGAACCAGTAGATACTTATGTGCAGCTTGACTGGGAAGGTACGTATACCATCTCTAACATTTATCTGTGGCACTTCACGGATAGCGCGGCAAGCGTGCTTCCGGGCGATAGCAATGTGCGTTTCGAATATCAGGATGAAAACGGCGATTGGGTAGAAGTTGAGTCTACGCATATCACGCAGGTTCCGTATACTTCCGGATCGACTTCTTATGGCCTGATCCGTCCGGTAACGACTTCCGCGCTGCGCATCTGGCTGAAAGCGCCGCGAACCGGCACTTGCATCGGTCTGACCGAAGTACAGGTGTTCGACTATCACGAAGCAGTGACAGCGAACACGAGCGCGGAGCTGAGCAGCATTACGCTGGATGGAACGAATATCACGGAATATCCTGGCTACGCGGGCTATGATGAAGCATCACGCACATATACGGTCAATGTCGATGGCGCGCTGCCGACAGTCAATGCGACAGGAGCTGACAATGCGGCGGTACAGGTGCTGCCGGCATATGACAATACCGTAAAGATCCTCGTTCGTTCTGAGGATGGCAACACCTTGAATACGACCAACGTTAAGTTCAATGTCGAATCTGAAGCTGTGGATAAGGAAGCACTGAACGCATATCTGAACAGTGAGGCGGTACAGAATGCCCTGACCAACGAAAGCAGCTACACGGAAACGTCATTTGCGGCATTCAAGAGCGCATATGACACAGCCGCAGCGATCCTGACTGATGATTCAGCTTCTCAGGATGCGGTCGATCAGGCATATGCGGCACTGGTGAGCGCGTTTGAAGGCCTCGAGGAGAATGCTGGTACAGAAACTGATCGTTCCGCCTTGAACGCAGCGATCGCCAAAGCTGAAGCACTGAATGAAGCGGATTATACAAGCGCTAGCTGGGCTGCTTTGCAGGAGGCGCTGAACGATGCCAAGAATGTTGCGGCCGATGCGGATCAGCAGACGATCGACGCAGCTGCCGAAGCGCTGAACGCGGCGATCGAAGCACTCGAGGAAGTCAGCGAGCCAGACGATCCAGCCAGTGACGCAGCGATCCAGGCATTGCGGAACATGGTCGACAAAGCCAATGCCCTTGGCTCTGACGACGCAGCGTTGAATGCAGCGATTACTGCTGCTCAGGCTGTCCTGGATAAGGACGCGCCGACCTCCACTGAGGTCGTGACCGCACTGCTCGATCTGAGCGAAGCGATGCAGGCCGCGAATGCCGGTGAAAGCGTCAATGCCCTGCGGGCTGACCTTGAGGCATCCATCCAGTTCATCAAAGAGAACATCCTGACCAATGCGGGCAACATCCGTCCGGGCAAGCTGCAGGCACTTACCAATGCCATTCAGGCAGCACAGAGCGTGCTGGATGATGAAGGAGCAACCGCTGATCAGCTGAAAGCCGCCAATGAAGCATTGACCAAGGCAGCCCAGGAGCTGTGGGAGATCGTGACGAAGGCAGAGCTGGAAGCACTGATCGAATCTGCAAATGGTTACCTTGACGGTGACTACACCGCAGAAAGCATCGCGATCCTGCAGGATGCGATCACGAATGCACAGGCCGTAGCGATCAATGATGACGCAACGACGAGCGAGGTCACTGACGCTATTACGAATCTGGCCAATGCGATCGCGGGCCTGGAGAATGAAGCAGGCGTGAACAAGAGCGCGCTCGAATATGAGATCGAGCTCGTCACAGAGATGATCGCCAACCTGGATGATTATGTGCCTTCTACGGTAGAGGGACTGGCCGACAAGCTGGCAGCTGCACAGACAGTATATGATGACGCAAACGCTGATCAGGAAGCAGTGGATGCGGCAGTGAGCACGCTGCGTGAAGCGCGTCTGAACGCGAGAACGCTGGCGGACAAGAGCGCGCTGGACGAAGCGCTGAGCCTGTACAGCGGCTACAGTGAAAATGACTTCACTCCGGCTACCTGGACAGCATTCTATGCGGCATATCAGGATGCGGCAGCAGTCTATGCCGATGCGGAAGCGACACAGAAAGATGTTGACGCAGCAGTGGAAGCACTGAACACCGCAGCGCAAGCGCTGGTCGAAGCACCAGCAACGCAGGAACCAAGCGCAGACGCGCAGGTTACCGAAAAGCCTTCTGTATCTGCAGGCGGCGCTGGCACCGCAGCGAATGCGGCGGCTGGCACAGCAGCAGCTCTGCTCGTTCTGGGCGCAGGCGCAGCATGGATGCTGAAGCGCAGAAAAGACCAGACGAACGCTTGATCCGTCAAGGTCGATTGACATGAACAGGGACACCGCTTTGGTGTCCCTTTTTCACAAGGAGCTTTACAAACGCAAAGCATCGTTGTATACTGATAACGCATAAAATAAAACTTCAGGGCAGAGTGAAATTCTCGACTGGCGGTAAACTCCGCGAACCTACGGGCCGAACCGGTGCGATTCCGGTAGCAACAGTTAAAGTCTGGATGGAAGAAGTTTGATGAATCGTTTTTCTGTGCTTTTCATATTGGAAAACCGCATCATGAACGTGTCTGGAAGCTTTATTTTAGGCACGTTTTTCTTTGTTGATCAGGAGGTGCGGTCTTATGAACATGACTACAAAGAAAATCACGACGCTGGGCATGCTTTGCGCCCTGGCAGTCATCGTCAACCTGCTCATTCACTTTCCGCTGATCCCATCTGTGGAGTTTCTGAGCTATGACGCGAAGGATGTCATCATCGTCATCGGCGGCTTTATCTACGGTCCCGGCTCCGCGTTCATCATGAGCGTCATCACTTCTTTGCTGGAGATCATGTATCGCGGCGGCAATCTGCTCGATGTGCTCATGAACGTGATCTCGACATGTACTTTTGCCTGCGTGGCCGCGTGGATCTATAAGCGTGACCATACGCGCAAGGGCGCATTCATCGGATTGGGCGCTGGTATCGTATGCTGCGTCCTCAGCATGCTGCTGTGGAATTATATCGTCACGCCGATCTATTTCGGCATGCCCAGAGAGGCGGTCGTCAGCATCCTGATCCCCGGCATCCTGCCATTCAATCTGCTCAAGTGCGGACTGAACACCGGATTGACGCTCTTTCTGTACAAGCCGATCGTCGGGGTCTTCCGCCGGACTTCGCTGGTGGAGCACAGCAGCGGCGGCGATCATGCCATCACGAAGGGAACCGTGCTGATCGGCCTGTTCATCTGCGCGTCAGTCATCTGCTTCATCCTGGGATTCCAGGGCATCATCTAAAGGAGGAACGAACATGAAAAACATCGATTTTAAAACGGCAAAGGCCATCATGGACCAGAAGCTGGGAGAATGGAAGATCATGGCGCTGGCGAGCTGCGCGGATGATTATCCGATGGTGCGCAACGTCAGCTGCATCTTCTACAACGACAAGATCTATTTCAAGACCGACAAAAATTTCAGAAAGACGCAGCAGCTGTTTGTCAATCCTCGTGTCGCAATGTGCTTCAACGGCGTTCAGGTGGAAGGTATCGCTGAAAACAAAGGCTTGGTCATTGAGGAAGAAGGCCGCGTGTTCGAACAAAAATATAAAGAATATTTGTGGCAGAGCTACAACGCATATTCCCATGAAGACAGTGAGATCCTCATCGAGGTGACACCGAAATTTGTAGAGATCTGGGACGAAGATGAGGATCGCAATGCCTTCCAGCTCTTCCTTGACTTTGAGAAAGAAAGTGTGGAATATCGGCCATATGACTGAGAAAACGGGTGCTATCCCGTTTTTTTTCTTTGATCCGCATCGGACAATTTCAGCTGGATGTGAGTTGTATTTCCGCATGCAGAGTGCTACTATGTCTCTGTTCAACACTTGAAGAGAGGAGCCAATCATGCTTGAACTGAAACAGATCGTAAAAGATTATGTAAGCGGCAACGAGACCGTGCACGCGCTGCGCGGCATCACGCTTTCATTTCGCAAAAGTGAATTTGTCTCCATCCTGGGACAGAGCGGATGCGGCAAGACGACCTTGCTCAACATCATCGGCGGGCTGGATCAGTATACCAGCGGTGATCTGGTCATCGATGGCCGATCCACCAAAGATTTCAAAGATAAAGACTGGGATAATTACCGCAACCATTCCATCGGTTTCGTCTTCCAGAGCTACAATCTGATCCCGCATCAGAACGTGCTTTCCAATGTGGAACTGGCATTGACGCTTTCCGGTGTATCCCGGGAAGAGCGCCGCCGCCGCGCCATCGAAGCATTAGAGAAAGTAGGCCTGAAGGATCAGCTATACAAAAAGCCCAATCAGATGAGCGGCGGACAGATGCAGCGTGTGGCCATTGCCCGTGCCCTGGTCAATGACCCGCAGATCCTGCTGGCCGATGAGCCGACCGGCGCGCTTGACAGTGCGACCAGCGTGCAGATCATGGAATTGCTCAAAGAAATCGCCGAAGACCGTTTGGTGATCATGGTCACTCATAATCCGGAACTGGCGCAAAAGTATTCCACCCGCATCATCCGGCTGCTTGATGGCGAAGTGATGGATGACAGCGATCCCTTCGATGGAAGCCAGATGAATGAGACCGAAACGAAAGCGCCGGGCCGTCGCACATCGATGTCATTTGCGACCGCGCTCTCTTTGAGCCTCAACAATCTGATGACCAAGAAGGCTCGCACGTTCCTGACCGCGTTTGCCGGGAGCATCGGCATCATCGGCATCGCCTTGATCATGTCTTTATCCAGCGGTGTGCAGGCCTATATCAATGGGGTGGAGCGCGATACTTTATCCGCTTACCCGATCACCATCGAAGGCAGCTCGATGGACATGAGCGCCATGATGGAAGCAATGCTGGGCATCAGCGGCGATGAGGAACGTGCCGATGATGGAAAGATCCATTCCAAGCCGATGATCAATGATATCTTGGAGACAATGTCGGAAACGATGGAATCCAATAATTTGGAAGCCTTCCGCACTTATTTGCAAAGCGATGATTCTGCGATCAAAGATCATGCCAAAGCCATCGAATACGATTATCCGCTGACGCTCAATGTGTACAATGAGAATGGCGAAGGCGGGCTGGTACAAGTCAGTCCGAACACCCTGATGGATGAGCTCGGATTCGGAACCATGAGCGAGATGAGCGCATCTTTCATGGGGTCACAGGCATCTTCACAAAATGAAGTATGGAACCGCCTGCCAGACAACGAGACCCTTCGTGATGAAGAATACCATCTGGTGAACGGCCGCTGGCCGCAGGAATGGAACGAAGTCGTGCTGGCAGTCGACGAAGATATGGAGATCACCGATTTTGCCCTGTACTCACTGGGACTGATGGATCAGCAGGAAGTCGTGGATAATTTTCACGCGCTGCAAAATGGCGGGGAAGTGAGCGATGTCGAAGCCAAAGAATATACGCCGGAAGAATTGCTGGGCATGGAATTCAAGCTGGTGCTCAACAGTGACCTGTACCAGAAAAGCGGCAATCTGTGGATCGATATGAGCGAGGACGATGATTTTGTGGCAGAAGCGGCAGCGCAGGGCGAAACGATCCGCGTCGTCGGTATCATCCAGCCAAGCGAAGGCACGTCCAGCGGACGTGAGCTGGGCGGGGTTTACTATACTTCTGCCATGCAGCGATATGTGATCGAGCAGGCGGAAAACGCGCAGATCGTGCAAGACCAGAAAGCCGATCCGGATACCAATGTCTTTACCGGAACGGAATTCGGCGCGGACGATACGCTGGACATGTCTTCGCTCACGCCCGAACAGCGCATGCAGTTTGCGGCGATGAGCGAGCAGGAGCTGGCGCAGTTCATGAGCGATTACAGCGAGAACATGAACGCCACCTATGAGTCAAACCTCGAAAAAATGGGTGCCATCGATCTGGAGAAGCCCAGCGCCATCAGCATCTATGCAAACAGCTTTGAGGACAAAGAAGCCATTTCTGAGCTGATCAATGACTACAATGAGATGCAGCAGGAAGCAGGCAATGACGCAGATGTGATCACCTACAACGATGTGGTCGGCACGATGATGGAATCAGTGACTTCGATCATCGACATGATCAGCTATGTGCTCATGGCCTTTGTCAGCGTTTCCCTGATCGTCTCCAGCATCATGATCGGCATCATTACTTATATTTCTGTGCTGGAGCGCACGAAAGAGATCGGCATCCTGCGATCCATCGGCGCCAGCAAGAAAGACATCTCGCATGTCTTCAATGCCGAGGCGTTCATCATCGGACTCATCTCCGGCCTGCTCGGCATCGGAGTGACGCTGCTGCTGAACATACCGATCAGCGCGATCGTTGAGGATCTGAGCGGTGTGGCGAACATCGCGCAGCTGCCGCTTGCCGGCGGCGTGATCCTGGTCATCATCTCATTGCTGCTGACGACCATTGCCGGACTGATCCCCTCACGGATCGCGTCCCGCAAAGATCCGGTCGAAGCGCTGCGTACCGAATAAAAAACATGGCCGGGAACTTCCCGGCCATATCCTTATAGTTCATGTTCTGTGTATTCCACATCGATCACATCTTTCTGCTTATGGGAATGTGACGCGTGCGAGGCGCTTCCTGTATTGCCCTGTGGTTCCTGATAGCCGCCGCTGTACGCCTTTCGCGTACGTCGGTACTGCACGAACGAATAGACAGCATAGAGGACGACGACGATCAGCAGCAGTCCAGGGATGCGAAGCAACAGGCTCTGCAAGAGGAACACGAACAGCAGCGGATAAATCAGATACACACGATCACCTTTCTTTCTTCTTTTGTCATGATTCTTATTATACTGGAAAACACAGATTATGCACGCAATTTGCATGATTCACATAATTTCGCAAAATCGTCGGGTTTTTAAAGGGAAACGCAAGATTTCGGCGTATAATGATTACAGAGGTGATGGAATGAAACTGCTGAGATGGATTTCTGCAGAAGAATGGGGATGGCTGCTTTGGTACCGTTCATTGAGCCAGGATCAGCGCAAAGCTTTTCGAAAGCTGGCACAGTTGCTGCAACAGATCAGCAGATGACCGATTTTTCCCTTATCTCTGCCGGTTTTGCCGCATAGCTTGTCTGGGTCTTGCAGCGTGCTATAGTGTAAGCAGATGGTGAGTGCAGAAGGCAGGTGATGTGACAGATGAAACTGTATCTGAACATAACGAGGCGAATCCTCTACATTTAAGCGCGATATGCATAGGTCATATCATATCATGAAAAAATGATCCCGATCATATGGGGTCACAAGATCTTGAGCTTCAAGCAATGTGGGACGGTGACGTCCCACATTGCGTTATGTTTCGTGAATAAGGCATGGCAGCCTTATTTTCATTTGCATCGGATCAGCCGCGCGAAAGAACGACCAAGGCGTGATCTTAGTGCCATATAATGGGGAGGAACGATGAAAGATAAGATCATGGTCCTGTTTGCGATCCTTCTTGCCATAAGCGGCTGTGTGAGCACAGATACGCTTGATCTGACAAGGTATCAGATGATGGAAGTGAAAATGACTTCAGCACAAGGAGTCAAAGAAGCGGTCGGTGATGAAGAAGACATTGATGAACTGAACGAGCTTTTGCATCAATTGGACCTCAAGGAGACATCAGCGAGCATTGAAAATGGATGGCAGATTTCTTGTACCTTGTCAAATACAGAGGGATCACTTGACGTGTCAGTGTTGAATGACCATATCATGATAGGAGATCGCTGTTACCAAGTCTCTCGTGATGAAGACCGGCTAAGATTGGTCAGCTATTTTGACGCTATGTTCAATGAGAAGACATGAAAAGCTTTAAGCTGCTTCTGCCATCTGCGAAAAAGAGATCCGGGGCGAGGATCTCTTTTATTGCGCTACATCAGCGCGTCCATCTCTTCCTGCGCATGCATCAGCTGCTCAAGGATATCCGCCGCAGTCTCGACTGTCGTCAGACAGCGCGTGGTCTCATTGAATGCCCGCGGCCGGATCCTGGCGCAGGTGCGGGCCTGGGCCGCCTGTTCGAACGCGGAGATCATCTGCTGTACCAGCGGCTGCAGCGCGGGACAGTCATGGGCCTTCGTGCGCACGATCTTCCGGGAGATCACGCATACGGACGCCGTCAGCGCGCCGCAGATATCGCCGCACTGCATGCCGGCGCCGAATCCGGAGACCAGCCGCATGTCCGCTTCGCTCAGGCCCAGCTGCCATTGCTCATTGGCCGCGTGGAGGATGCATTCTGCGCAGTTGTATCCATCCATATAATATTCGGCAGCTTTTTCCTTCAGCGTGGCCATCGTATTCGTGTTCATGTTTACCTCCTCGTTTTGAATATACCTCTTGACATCGTTTCTTGTCAATGAAATAGTTTTTCGCTATGTCTTCCTATTCGATATAAGTATTTGCGATGTCATGCCAACTGATCTATACTGAAAAAGAAAGGCAGGGAAACAGTGATGCGGGACAGAAATCAGGAACGGCAGCTGGCTGAAAACCTGCGTGCCGCTGGCTGTACAGAAACACGGATAGAAACTTTCTTGCGTTTGTTCCATGCGCGTGATGAAGCAGGCCAGATGGTGCTTTTGGCAGAACAACGGCATTTGCTGTTAACAGAAGTTCATCGGGATGAAAGATGTCTCGCGCGGCTGGAGTCCTTGCTTGAAGAGCGGAAAGAATGAAAAGAAAGGGGACATTTGCAATGGAATATCGTACGCTGCCACATGACGACGCGCGCATCAGCGTGATCGGGCTGGGGACGAGCTCGATCGGCGAAGCGGATGAAAAAGAGATCATCGAAACGATCCGCATGGCGCTGGATCATGGCATCAACTATATCGATATGGCAAGCGGACATGCCGCGGCTTTTTCCGGCGTAGGGAAAGCGATCGCGGGGCGTCGTGATCAAGTGTATCTGCAGATCCATTTCGGCGCTGATTATACGAGCGGAGAGTACGGCTGGACCACCGATCCAGATAAAGTGAGAAAGGCGGTCGCTTGGCAGCTGAAGATGCTGCAGACCGATTACATCGATTTCGGCTTCATTCACTGCATCGATGAAGAGAGCGATCTGCGCACCGTGCAGGAAAACGGCATCATCGACGCCATCCTTGAGCTGAAACGTCAGGGCGTGGTCCGTCACATCGGGCTTTCTTCCCATACGCCGGCCCTTGTCAATCAAGTGCTCGACATGGGGATCCTCGACATGGTGATGTTCAGCATCAATCCGGCATATGACAACCGTCATGGCGAATATGCATTTGGCGAAAGTGACGAACGGCTGGCGTTGTATCAGCGCTGTGCCAAGGAAGGCGTGGGCATCTCGGTCATGAAGCCCTTCTGCGGCGGGCAGCTGCTGGATGCCGAAAAGTCCGTCTTTCCTAAGGCGCTGACCAGGATCCAGTGCCTGCAATACGCGTTGGATCAGCCTGGTGTCATCACTGTCTTGCCGGGGGTGCGCGGCCGCGATGACCTGAAAGCACTGCTGGCATATTGCGACGCCTCCCCTCAGGAAAAGGATTACTCCATCTTGGCTCAGTTTGACGCGGTCAAGCAAAAAGGCCGCTGCGTATACTGCCGTCACTGTCATCCATGCCCGGCGGGACTGGACATCGCGCTGATCCATAAATACTATGATCTGGCCAAGCTGGGCGATGCTCTGGCTGCAGATCATTATCATCATCTGGAGAGGAAAGCGTCTGATTGTGTCCATTGCGGGCATTGCACGAAGCGCTGCCCCTTTGGCGCGGATCCGATGAAAGAGATGGAGACGATCAGCGCTTATTTCGGCGAATGAAGAACGGAGGAAAACAAATGAAACAGAATTTGAAAAACTTGACGCTGAGCGCCATGTTCCTGGCGCTGGGCCTGATCCTGCCTTTTCTGACGGGACAGATCCCGCAGATCGGCAGCATGCTTTTGCCGATGCATATCCCTGTATTTCTTTGCGGACTGATCTGTGGCTGGCAATATGGCGGCCTGATCGGCGTGATCCTGCCGCCCCTGCGCTATGCGCTGTTCGGCATGCCGATCCTGTTTCCGACCGGGATCGCAATGATGGCAGAACTGGCAACATATGGCATCGTGGCCGGAGCTTTATATCAGCATTCCTGCTGGCAGTGCCTCAAAGCGCTGTATCGTTCGATCCTGACCGCTATGGTGAGCGGCAGAGTGGTCTGGGCGCTGGCAGAGATCGCATTGCTGGGCATTTCCGCCAATGGGTTTACCTGGCAGATGTTCATCTCCGGCGCATTGCTCAATGCGATCCCGGGCATCATCGTCCAGCTGATCCTGCTGCCGGCCATCATGGTCGCGCTGAACCGCACTGGTCTGGTCCGCTTCCGCAAAGATGTCGCGTCACAGACAGAGTGATCGCTTGCAGGCATTTGTCTCTTCAGGCAGATGCCTGTTTTCAGCATCCGCGAGCAGAGATCTTTTGTGATCATCAAGAAGAGAGGAGCGATGGACATGAATGATATTCAATTTCGCGAGGCAGCTTTGGCAGATGTGCCGCTGATCTTGCGCTTTATCCGGGACCTGGCCCGCTACGAGAAACTTGAGCACGAAGTGGTCGCCGATGAGGCAGTGCTGAAGGAATGGCTGTTTGAACGAAAGAGCGCGTCGGTGTTCTTTGCCATGTACGAAGGGACAGAAGCCGGATTTGCTTTGTATTTTTATAACTTTTCCACATTCCTGGGCCGCGGCGGCATCTATCTGGAAGATCTGTACGTGAAGCCGGAATACCGCGGCAAAGGCATCGGCACAGCGATATTTCACCATTTGGCCAAGATCGCCTGTGCGCAGGGCTGCGGCCGGCTGGAATGGTGGTGCCTGGACTGGAACCGCCCAAGCATCGACTTTTATCTTTCTTTAGGTGCGGAAGCGATGGACGAGTGGACCGTATACCGCATCAGCGGTGATACATTGAAGCGAATGGGGGAAAATCATAATTTTTAGCACTCCAGGCTTGACGGTGCTAAAGGATTGCGTTATACTTTTAGCAGACTTTGATATAGAGTGCT
>ERZ1643246.2081-NODE-2081-length-20016-cov-4.551024_pt1 | contig 20016 bp, 14 predicted proteins | sample MGYA00579265_ERZ1643246 | MGnify/ENA primary metagenome ERZ1643246 (study PRJEB29033, sample SAMEA4952261) | chicken gut metagenome | biome: Broiler Chicken; feature: Gastrointestinal Tract; material: Caecum | place: Ireland | collected 2018 | study: Broiler...
GCCCTCGATCCTGATACCATGCTTCTCCGCGTAATCCCACAGAGCCGCATGGATGGCTTCTTCCGCCAAAAGGGAACAGTGTACCTTCACCGGCGGCAGGCCGTCTAATGCCTCCATCACCGCTTTATTGGTTACCTGAAGGGCCTCCTGGATGGTTTTGCCCTTCACCAGTTCTGTGGCCATGCTGCTGGTGGCCACCGCGGCGCCGCAGCCGAAGGTTTTAAACTTGCAGTCGCGGATCACACCGTTGTCATCCACATCCAGGTAAATTCTCATGATATCGCCGCACTTGGCATTTCCCACAGTTCCCACGCCGCTGGCGTTCTCGATTTCTCCCACGTTTCTCGGATTCTGAAAATGGTCCATTACTTTTTCACTGTACATCGCTGTTTCCTCCGTTTCTTATCCCCGCCGGTCCTTCTCCGGCCGGGGAATTCTGATAATCTGTTATTTCTGCTTTTTAATAAAATCTTCGTAAAGGGGAGACATATTTCTCAATCTCTCCACGATCTGTCCGATCTTCTCCACCACAAAGTCCACATCCTGCTCGCTGATCTCCTCGTTCAGAGTCAGCCGCAGAGAGCCGTGGGCGATCTCGTGGGGAAGTCCGATGGCCAGAAGCACATGGGAAGGATCCAGGGAGCCTGAGGTGCAGGCGGAACCGCTGGACGCGCAGATTCCTTCCATATCCAGCATGATCAGCAGAGATTCTCCTTCAATGAACTGAAAGCTGAAGTTTACGTTGTTGGGCAGCCGCAGGGTGGGATGACCGTTGAGCCGGCAGTAGGGAACCCGCTCCTGAATCTTTGCGATCATGTAATCTCTCACCCGGCGCTCCTTCGCGGTCCGCTCCTCCATCGTAGCCGCCGCCCTCTCGGCGGCTTTTCCAAATCCCACGATCCCGGGGACATTTTCCGTTCCCGCTCTTCTCTTCCTTTCCTGGGCGCCGCCGTGAATGAAGGAACGGATCTTCACGCCGCGGCGGATATACAGACAGCCGCAGCCCTTGGGGCCGTTGATTTTGTGAGCGCTGGCGCTGAGCATATCGATGGCGCACTCCTCCACATCGATGGGTAGCTGTCCGAAAGCCTGCACCGCGTCGGTGTGGAACAGGATGCCGTGTTCCCTGGCAATCATGCCGATCTCTTTATACGGCATCACGGAACCGATCTCATTGTTGGCCGCCATGATGGAAATCAGGATCGTCTCCGGGGTGATGGCACGTTCCAGATCCTCCAGACGGATGATTCCATTCTCATCCACGTCCAGATAGGTAACTTTTGCCCCCTGCTTTTCCAGCCACTGGCAGGTGTGCAGCACCGCATGATGCTCCACTTTCGTGGTGATGATATGGTTTCCTTTCTCTTTATAGGTTTCATAGGCCGCCTTGATGGCCCAGTTATCCGCCTCCGTGCCTCCGGCGGTAAAATAAATCTCATTCTCTCTGGCGCCGATGACCTGGGCAATCTGCCGGCGGGCTTTCTCCACCGCTTCCTTGCTCTTTCCCGCCAGGTCATAGACGCTGGAAGGATTCCCATAATACTCCGAAAACCAGGGAAGCATGGCCTCCACCACCTCCGGGGCGCATTTGGTTGTCGCTGCGTTGTCTAAATATATCATATTCGGATCCTCCTATCTTTCACAGGTTCTTTCCGGGCCTGGCTGCTCCTGCAGGGCTTTTCCCTGGCTGGCCAGCTGGGAAATCCAGATGGTATCCACTGCCTGTCGGATGCTTTCGTTGACCCGCTGCCAGACGTAACGGGTGACGCAGGAGCCGGAATTGGCGCATCCGTCTTCTCCTTCTTCCTCTGCCGGGCAGGCCACTGCCCGCAGATCTCCCTCCAGCGCCCGCAGCACGTCTCCCACGGAAATCTCCTCCGCAGGTCTGGCCAGACGGTATCCGCCCTGGGCGCCTCTGGTGCTGGTCACAAGCTTCGCCTTCTTCATCGCCCCCATCAGCTGCTCCAGATATCTTTCGGAAATATTCTGACGGGCCGCGATACTCTGGATGGACACCGGCGCGTCCCCGCTGTGGATAGCCAGATCCACCAGAGCCCGCAGGCCGTACCGGCCTTTTGTTGACAGCTTCATCTGTTCCTCCTGTCTAATTCCTAGTAATTTACTATGTTTTCTTGTGTAGGATACCATGTCTGCCAGGTTCTGTCAAGGGAATTTTCGGAATATACTTTCAAAAAGCGCTTCTGGAGCGTCCATGTCATCCAACAAAAAATATTCTCTTATCTTCGGTGCGGCCGTCCTGACAGCGGCCGGACTGCTGAGCCGGATTACAGGCTTCTTTTATAGGATATTCCTCTCCCATACCATCGGTGCCGAAGGGATGGGAATCTACCAGATGATTTTCCCCGTTTACGGTTTCTGTTTCGCTCTGGCGTCCTCCGGCCTGCAGACTGCCATTTCCCGCTGCTGCGCCGCATACTGGGCTGCCGGACATCCCCGGAAGGCAAAAACCTGTTTTCTTTCCGGATTTTTCCTGTCCGTGGGGTTTTCGCTGATGATCGCCTTCGCCCTTCACCGATATGCCGCGCAGCTGGCAATGCTGCTATCCATGGACAGCCGCTGCATCCCTCTGCTCCGGCTGATTGCTTTCGGAATTCCCTTCGGTGTGGTACACGGCTGTATCTGCGCATATTATTACGCCCGGAAGCAGACCGCCATCCCCGCGGCTGCTCAGCTGCTGGAACAGTTCTGCCGGGTGGCCGCTTCTCTGGTCATCTGGCAGATTCTCCTGGCGGAAGGAAAGGCCGTCACATTGCAGATGGCCGTGGCCGGGCTTTTGGCGGGGGAACTGGCCTCCTCCCTTTTCTGCAGTATCTGTATCCTTCTGCATTTTCAGGATCCCGTCTTTCACAGGGGCGCGCCGGGGTCCTTCCTTCACTGCCAGAAGGAACTGACGGTTCTGGCCCTTCCTCTTGCCGCCAACCGGGTACTGCTGACGCTTTTGCAGAGCGGAGAAGCCATCCTGATTCCCGGCCATCTGGTACTGTCCGGCATGGCTTCCGGGGACGCGCTGGCTCTGTTTGGCGTTTTTTCCGGAATGGCAATGCCTTTTATCCTGTTTCCCTCTGCCATCACCGGTTCCGTCTCCACGCTGCTGCTTCCCACCGTGGCGGCGGCCAAAGCCAGCAGGAACGAACAGGAAATCCGCACCGCCACGGAAAAGACCATTCAATACTGCCTGCTTCTGGGAATTCTGGCCGCGGGAATTTTCTTTTTCTACGGCGGCGCGCTGGGTTCCGTTATCTTTCACAACAGCCAGGCGGGAATTTTTATCCGGATTCTTTCTTTTGTCTGTCCTTTTCTCTATCTGACCGGTACCCTTTCCAGTATTCTCAACGGTCTGGGACACACCGGTTTATGCTTCTGTCAGAATATGGCCGGTCTCCTGATCCGCATCGCTTTTGTGGTGGCTGCCGTCCCCCGTTTCGGCATCCGCGGTTATCTCTGGGGAATACTTGCCAGTCAGCTGGCCATCACCGCTCTGAATCTGATTTTTCTGCGCAGGCAGTTCGAATTTTCCATTTCCGCCGCCAACTGGATCCTCCGTCCGGCCGCGGCGCTGGCCGGCTGTATGGGAATTTCCCTCTTCGTCCGTACACTGCTGGGCCGCTTTCCCCTGCCCGCTTTCGCAGTGCTGGCGGTCTCTCTTTCTGTGGCTGTCCTGAGCTATCTGGGACTGCTCAACAGCATGGGGCTGCTTCCCTCATTCCCGCCGTTTCCCGGCTTCTTACGGCAGCAGAGACGAAATAGAGGGTGACAGCGGAAAAATTTTGTATTATAATAGGGAGCGTGATTTTGTCTCAGGCCTTTTTCCCCGATTCCAGGCGGCAAAACGGCCACGGAAGTTCCAAGGAATTCCGAAAAAGCACAGATGAGGAGTTTATTATGAGTATTAAATTTTTAAAGACCCTGCCTACACCGGAAGAGATCAAGGCGGCTTACCCGGTGACAGAACGGATAGCCGCCATCAAAAAAGAAAGAGACGCGCTGATCCGGAAGGTATTTACCGGCGAATCCGACAAATTTCTGGTGATCATCGGTCCCTGTTCCGCGGACAACGAGGACGCCGTCTGCGAATACGTCAACCGCCTGCCCCGGATCCAGGAAAAGGTGGCCGACAAACTGATCCTGATCCCCCGGATCTATACCAACAAACCCCGTACCACCGGAGAAGGTTACAAGGGACTTCTTCACCAGCCGGATCCGGAGAAGCAGCCGGATCTTCTGGACGGTCTGATCGCCGTGCGCAAGCTTCATATGCGCGCCATCGAGGAGTCCGGACTGACCGCCGCCGACGAGATGCTTTATCCGGAAACCTGGCGGTATCTGGATGATATTCTCTCCTATGTGGCGGTGGGCGCCCGTTCCGTGGAAAATCAGCAGCACCGCCTGGTGGCCAGCGGCATGGATATCCCCGCCGGCATGAAGAACCCCACCAGCGGCGATCTCTCCGTCATGCTGAACTCTGTGGTGGCGGCTCAGATGAAACAGAATTTTATTTACCGGAACTGGGAGGTGGAAACCACCGGCAATCCGCTGGCCCACACGATTCTCAGAGGCGCGGTCAACAAGCACGGCAACGCCATCCCCAACTATCACTATGAGGATCTCCAGCTTCTGATGGAAAAATACATGGAACGGGATCTGAAAAACCCTGCTGTCATTGTGGACGCCAACCACTCCAATTCCAACAAACAGTTCAGGCAGCAGATCCGTATCGTCAAGGAAGTACTCCACAGCCGCAAGCTGGACGCTGACATTCATCGTCTGGTTAAAGGAGTGATGATCGAGAGCTATCTGGTGGAGGGAAATCAGAAGATCGGATGCGGCGAGCATATCTACGGAAAATCCATCACCGATCCCTGTCTGGGTTGGGAGGATTCCGAACAGCTGATTTACACCATCGCGGAAATGTGCTGATATTTTACAGCTATAAGGAAAACAGAAACGCGGAACCGACTGACTGGTTCCGCGTTTCTGTTTTTCAGTTTCTGGGATGGGTCTTCGCGTAGACGTCCCGGATCTTATATACATTCATGTTCACATACATCTGGGTGGTGGAGATATCGGAATGTCCCATCATCTCCTGTACACTGCGCACATCCGCCCCGTTCTGAATCAGATGAGCCGCGAAGGAATGGCGCAGGGTATGCGGCGTGATATCCTTTTCTATGCCCGCCGACGCGGCATAGCCCTTCAGGATCTTCCAGAACCCCTGGCGGCTCATGGGTTTTCCGGAGCAGTTGGTAAACAGCACCTCCGTTTCCCCGTCTCCCACAAAGACCTTTCTGGCATCCGCCAGATAATGCTGAAGCGCTCTTCTTGCCACGCTTCCAAAAGGAATCACCCGCTCTTTTTCCCGGTCCCTGCAGGTGATATAACCCATGGGAAGGTTTACATCCGGCCACGTCAGATGAATCAGCTCACTGACCCGGATGCCCGTGGCATACAGAAGTTCCAGCATGGCCTTGTCCCGGATCCCTTTGGGCGTTTCCTGGGAGGGCTGGGCCAGCAGCAGGTCCACCTCCCGCACAGTCAGCACCTCCGGCATCTTCTTCTCCACCCGGGGCGGCTTCAGATGTTCCGAAGGATCCGCAGCAATTCGATGTTCTCTTGTCAGGTACTGAAAAAAAGCTCTCATGGAGGCCACACTTCTGGACACCGTGGACGGGGCAAAGTGCCGGTTCTCCAGATATAACATGTACGAATTCAGATTCGTCTCGGTAATCTGGGATACTTCCGTGATGTGCTGCTCCCCTTCAAAATACCGCACCATCTTTCTCAAATCTCGCTCGTAGGACACCTCAGTATTTCCGGACGTTTTCTTCGTATTATGTAAATAAGATATAAAATTTTGTATTTCGTTTTCCATACTAAGCTTTGTCCTCGTTACTCTCGTTTTTTCGTCAAGTAATCTACCCTTCAAACTTAATATAACTCTTATTATAAGCAGATTCAGCCAGAAAATCAAATGCTAATTTTCCCGATTTTCCGGCTCTTTGCGAGGCTTTTCGGACAAAACACAAAATGTCGGACGGGACAATTTTATGTCTACCATATCTTGTGATCAGAACCAGCTGAAAAACCACCGCAAAAAGTACGGATTTCCAAAAGATTCCAGAAATACCCCTGCCAGAAGGCCTGCCGCGCACAGAAAGCCTCCCTGCAGATACGTTTTCCACTGGCCGGTACGCTGCCTAAGAATGCTTCCGCCTTTCTGCTCCATGAGAAGCCAGAGGGAAAGAAAAACCGGACAGTAAAACAGGTACTGGGGAAATCCTGCCGCCGCGAAAAAGAGCATGCCCCGGATTCCCGTCTGCAGAAGCGCCATGCTCTGCGCGGCGCCCGTTAAAAATCCGGCCGCGGCCGCCCCCAGCCAGACTGCCGGTCTGGCCGCAGCCGTCATACCCGCCAGGAAAAAGCAGAGAAATCCGCATCCTCTTCGTTCCAGCAGATAAAGAAAATATGCTCGGGAGGGAACAATGCCGTCCCGGATCCTGTCAGACAGATAGGCCGCCAGCACCTCCGCAGAACCATCCCGGAAGGGAAATGTCAGATTGGCAAAGAGAATCCCCGCGGCAAGCCCCGCCGCGTACAACGCCAGCAGCGTCATCAGGGAAGCCCGTATCCTGCTGCTTGAGATATTTTTCATAGACTCCTCCTCTTCGTTATATTCTATGTGTCATTGCTTTTGAATATGTGATATGGTAAACTGAACCGTAGCAGTCCGGCCTTTTAATAGGCGGAAGAAAAGAGGTTGCCTATGAACGAAACAAAAATCCAGGATCTGCGCGAGCAGCGTCCCCACGGCACTGTTCTTTTTCCCTGTGCCGTGTACCGCTGCTTCGGCAATAAGGGGACTCTGCGGGTTAAGCCCCACTGGCATGAAGAAATCGAAATCATCTATCTGAAATCAGGGAAATACAGTCTCACCATCAACATGGAGCCCTTTGAGGTCAGCAGAGAATGTTTCTTTTTTATCAACCGGGGGGAACTGCATCAGATTTCCTCTCTCACCGCGGATTTTCAGGAGATGGCCATTGTCTTTGATCCTCAGCTGCTGCGGTTTCAGACCTATGACCCCACCGATGAATATATCATCCATCCGCTGATTGCGGGGACTTTGACCTATCCCCGTTATATGAATTCCTCACATCCGGCTTTTCTCCGTTTCCGACAGGAGTATGATCGTATCATCCAGGCTTTCTGCCGCGGCCAGCAGGTGCCGCCCACCGGGGAGCAGGTATATACTACGGATACGGTGTCTCACCTGCAGACCAAAGCTTCGCTTCTGCAGATGCTGGCGCTCCTTTCTGAGTACGGGATGATGGACGGCACCCGGCGCCCGGAAAATCACCGGGTAGAATCCGTCAAAACAGTGCTGACCTACATCGGGGAGCATTATCAGGAAAAACTGTACGTCAGAGATCTTTCTGACCTTGCCAACATGAATGAACAGTATTTCTGCCGGTTCTTTAAAAAAGCCGTGGGAAAATCCCCCATCGATTATATCAACGATGTGCGGCTGACACAGGTGATCCGCCTTCTGGAAAGCACGGAACTGCCGGTGACTCAGATCTGTCTGGAATGCGGCTTTAACAATATCGGCAATTTTCAGAGGCTTTTCCGCCGGAAAACGGGAACCACCCCGCTGCAGTACCGGAAAACTTTTTTCTCCAACAAGTCAAAATAACGTATTTTTTAATCATATTTTCGATAGAATTCCTCTTTTTCTTCCCGTATAATTGCGGATAGAAAAAGCGAAGGGGCGCCGCCCCGGGGAATCTGCGGGATTCCGGCGGCGCCTGTCTGAAGGAGGTTTTTTATCATGTTGACAAAGAAATGGTGGCACGAAAAAGCCGCATATCAGATTTACCCCAAGAGCTTCTCGGATTCCAACGGAGATGGAATCGGCGATCTCGGAGGCGTCATCAGCAAGCTGGATTATCTGAAAAATCTGGGCGTGGATATCATCTGGCTTTCCCCCATCTACTGTTCTCCTCTGGCAGATCAGGGCTACGATATTTCCGATTATTACAACATTGATCCCCGGTTCGGAACCATGGAGGATATGGATCAGCTGCTGGCTGAGGCCAAAAAACGGGATATGTCCATCGTGATGGATCTGGTGGTAAATCACTGCTCCGATGAACACGAATGGTTTAAAAAAGCCTGCGAGGATCCCGACGGACCGTACGGAAAATTTTTCTATATCGAGACGGTAAAAGACGGAAAGCTTCCCAACAACTGGAGATCCTACTTCGGCGGATCGGTATGGGATAAGCTTCCCGGACATGAGGACAAATATTATCTGCATGTGTTCCACAAAAAACAGCCGGATCTGAACTGGGAAAATCCTGCCATGCGCAAAGAGATCTACAAAATGATCAACTGGTGGCTGGACAAGGGCCTGGCCGGTTTCCGGATCGACGCTATCATGAATATCAAAAAACCGGATATTCACACCTGCTACCCGGCGGATCGGGAGGATGGCCTGTGCTCTATTCAGAACATGCTGCATGACGCAAAAGGCATCGACGAATTCCTGCATGAGATGCGGGTAGAGACCTTTGACAAACATAACGCTTTCACGGTCGGCGAAGTATTCACCGATCGCCCGGACGCCCTGAAGGCATTTATCGGTGATGACGGTCATTTTTCCTCCATGTTCGATTTCAGCGAAACCGTTTTCGGAAAGAGCGAAGATGGGTGGTATAAGAGCCAGCCGGTAGTATGGGGCGATGATTACAAAAAATGTGCGTTCGACGAACAGCGTAAACTGGGTGATATCGGATTTATCTCCAACATCATCGAGAATCATGATGAGCCCAGAGGAGTAAGCCACTATATTCCCGCAGAGGATATCAGCGATACCAGCAAAAAGATGCTGGCCGCGGTGAACATGATGCTGCGGGGACTGCCCTTCATCTATCAGGGACAGGAGCTGGGCATGACCAACGTGGATTTCACCTCCATCGACCAGATCGATGACTGCAGCACCCTGGATGAGTACCAGGTGGCGATGGACGCGGGACTTTCCCCCGAGGAAGCTTTAAGAAGCGTAAAACCCTTCAGCCGCGACAACGCACGGACTCCCTTCCAGTGGGATGACAGCGAAAATGCCGGATTTACCACAGGTACGCCCTGGCTTTGCGTAAATCCCAATTACAAAGAGATCAATGCCGCGGATCAGGTGGGACGGAGCGATTCCGTATTCTCCTGGTACAAGCAGCTGATCGCCCTCAGAAAGAATCCGGAGTATCAGGAGGCCGTTGTGTACGGCGAACTGATCCCCTACCTGGAGGAGCAGAAAAACCTGATGGCCTACTTCCGGACAGGTCAGGAAAAGACCCTTCTGGTAGTTGCCAACTATCAGAGCCAGTCTCAGGACATGGTTCTGCCTTCCTCCTATAAAAAAGTTCTGATGAACAACTGTCCTTCTCTGAACCAGGAAGGTGATGTTCTCCATCTGGAAGGCTACCAGGTGGTAATTCTGGAGCTGTAAGTTTTCTGCCGCCTTCCCGGCTCTTTTGCCGGGAGGCGCTTTGCGCAGCCTGCCATCTGGCGGCTGCTGAATACATACGGCATTTTCTTCCGGATCCGTTACCCCGGCCGGAGGTAAATGTAAATACATACCCAAATCCTATGATGTTACACAGAATGGGCCGCTGCGCTGCTTTCCTGCAGTGCGGCGGCCCATTCTGTATACCGGTCCCTGCAAGGTATTTTGCAGCACGCGTCTGTGTTTTGGCCGTTTTCACCTTTCCGGATTCTCACAGCCGTATCCGGCCCAGCAGATAGCCTGCCGCTTTTTTCAGGGCGTCTCCGTAACCGGCTTTTTTCACGGACTGACTGCTGAGCAGGCGGACGCTGCCGATTTCCCGGCCATTCAGACGGTAGACAGCCCTGCCCACTGTGTCGCCTTTTTTCACCGGCGCTTTCACCTGCTGAAATTCCAGTTCTTTTTCCACGCTATCCAGAGCTGCCCCTTCGGTATCCAGATAACGGAAAGGTTCTTCATACTGCCAGGAAACCGTCTCCTCCACTCCCCCTTTCACCTCCACCGGATCGCCGGGAGCAGTATCCTCATCCACATAGAGCCTGCAGCTTCCAAATCCGTAATTCAGCAGAACCGCCGCGTCCGCAAACCGCGTTTTCGGATCCGGCGCAGCCATAATCACCGCCAGCATCGTCATGCCATCCCTCTGAGCCACCGAGGAGACACAGTATTTTGCCACGCTGGTACTTCCTGTTTTCAGTCCCACACACCCCTCGTAGGTCCGCACCATCTTGTTGGTATTGGTGAGACCGAATTCAGAGGTTCCCTGTCTGGTTTCATGGGTGATCGTTTCCATCCAGATGGAGGAATATTCCAATACCTGTGGATAGTTGTTTACCAGATATCGGGACATCTGCGCCACATCCGCGGCGGTTGTGTAATGGTTTGCGGATTCCGTAAGCCCGCAGCAGTCCTCAAAATGCGTGTTTTCCAGTCCCAGGCGCTCTGCCTCCCCGTTCATCCGCTTCACAAATTCCGCTTCGCTTCCGGCGATATGCTCTGCCATCGCCACAGAAGCATCATTCCCGGAGGCCACCACGATGCATTTGATGAGCGTTTCCACCGTCTGCTGCTCTCCTTCCTCCAGATAAACCTGAGAGCCTCCCATGCTTTTGGCATACGCGCTGGTGGTCACCATCTCATCCAGCGTAAGATTTCCTGCCTCCAGTTCCTGAAAAATCAGCAGCAGTGTCATGATTTTCGTGATACTGGCCGGGCTGCGCGCCTCATGGGCGTCCTTTTCATACAGAATTTTCCCCGTGGAAACCTCCATCAGAACCGTGCTGGGAGAACCGATGGCCAGATCCGGATTCTGCGGACTCTGGACGCCATTCTCCCCGGACGCGGACTGGCCGGGCCGTGCGCCGCCTCCTTCTTCCTCCTGTCCTTCATTCCTTTCTTCGCTCTCTGTGTTATTCTCTCCGTTCTCCGCCTCATTTTCCGTCTTATTTCCGGTCTCCTCTTCTGTCTCTGCCACTTCCGCAGTCCTGAGCGCTGCCGACGAAGGAAGAACGGTCATCGTCAGGCAAAGGATAAAAGGAAGGATCAGGCAACCGATTCTTTTCTTTTTCATTTTCGCCCTGAAATGCATTCTTTTTATCACTATACGGGAATCCGGCCTATTTTATGTGCGGCAGTTGGATCCCCTGACAACTTCTTTTTCCTGGCGCGGCAAATCCTGCTTTCTCCCGATTCTTGCCTTTTTTGACAGTTTTCGCTATAATAGACCCGGACAGAACCGTTCATGGACTTTGTCAGACGCTGACAGCGAACGGTAAAAAACAGAAAATCCGGCGGCTGCAAGCCGATAACAAGGATTGGAATAGACGAGGATAAGAATATGAAAGAGGAAACCTCCAGACAACGGGAAGCCCGGCGGAGACGGCAGAAGCTTCTGCGGCAGCGGCAGGTGCGGCGGCAGAAAATCCTGCTGGCCACGACAGGTGCTGCGGCGGCAGCTGTTGTACTTCTCACCGTGGGGATCTCATCCTTTCTGCACAGCCAGGCCAAACGGGCAGCGCAGGAAGAAGCGGCTCAGCAGGAAGCACTTCAGGAGGAGCAGAAGGAAGAAGAGGCAAGAAAGCTTGCGCAGGAGGAGGAAGCCAACACCATACACTTTGTGGCGGTGGGAGACAATCTGATTCACGAAAAGATCTATGAATCAGGGATTCAGGCAGATGGAACCTGGAATTATGATCACCTGTATACCCATGTAAAAGGCCAGATTTCTCAGGCGGATCTGGCAGCGGTAAATCAGGAATGTATTTTTGTGGCGGATCATGAGAATGTCTCCTCTTACCCCGCATTCGGTTCGCCCACGGAGATCGGTGACGCACTGGTAAATGCGGGATTTGATATTGTGGAGAGCGCTTCCAATCACACTTTCGACAAAGGCACGGAGGCCATTGGAGAGACGATTCAGTACTGGCAGACCAGCCATCCGGAGATCGCCCTGCTGGGGATTCACGACAGTCAGGAGGCGGCGGATACCATTTCCACCGTTACCGTCAAGGGTGTTACCTTTGCCCTGCTGAATTACACTTCTCAGATCAATGGGGACGCCTACGACCAGTTTCCGTCCTATATGATCGATCTGCTGCGGGCAGAGCGGGTGACGGAAGATGTGCAGAAGGCCAGCCAGATCAGCGATATGACCATCGCTTTTCTCCACACAGGAGAAGAATATGCCCAGGAGCCCAACGAAGAGCAGAAGAATTTTCTTCAGCTTCTGCTGTCTCAGGGTGTGGATATCGCGATCTGTTCCCACCCTCATGTGCTGCAGAATTATGAAACGCTCCGGGATGATCAGGGGCATGAGATGCTGGTCTACTATTCGCTGGGGAATTTTATTTCCACGCAGAAGGAGCCCAGGTGTCTGCTGGGCGGTATGGCGGATATTACCATCACTGTGGATGACGGTACCGGTAAGCCTGCGGTTACCGGATCCGATCTGATTCCCCTGGTGACGCATTATGACTACGACGCCGGCGAATACACCGTCTACCCGCTGGAGGATTATACGGAAGAGCTGGCTGCCAGCCACAGCGTCCACCAGGAAACCACGGAAACATTCACGCTGGAATCTCTTCGGCAGATGTACCAGTCGGTTCTCTCCCGGAACTACCAGATAATGGAAAACAATCAGAACGTATAGAAGGTTTGCGCAGCTCCAATCTAAAAAGTCCTGAGGCGTACACAGAAACTGTGTATTCCTCAGGACTTTTCTTATACCCCCCCGGGTACTGCCGGCTTCACCGGCACCCACAGGCTCCCTCAGCGCATTCTCTGGAACAGCTCCGCCATCCTTACCCGGATATGCTCCAGGGAATCCGGCAGACGGTTTCCATGTCTTGCCAGAAACAGATGCATCATAAAATCCACACTGTAAATCAGAATCACGGTTCCCGCCAGAAACATGCCCGCGGAGACCGGATAGCTTCTGGCCGCCGTCTGCACGAAACGGTGAAGGAACGCAAACATAAACACGGTATAAAATCCCCAGGCGACGGTGCTCTCCAGACAGATCACACCCCGGTAATTCAGGGGCTTGTCCCGGTAATCCCACCAGACGGTACCGAAAAAGCCTTTCATCACCACGGCGGTCACATACTCCAGCGCGGTGGCCAGAACTGCGCCTGCCAGATAGAGAAGCAGCCAGTTGTCCGACAGCGGCTTTAAAATGGCATATACCGACAGTGCCCCCACCGCGTAAATCGGGCAAAACGGCGAACACGCAAATCCCCTGTTTGTAAGCTTCCGATTGCAGATGGACATATAGATGGATTCCACCAGCCATCCCAGAAAGCTGTAAATGATAAACCACTGGACAAAATGATACAGATCCGTTTCATAGGCCAGTCGTATCAGACGTTCCATTTTCCCAACCCTCACATTCCTTTTTTCTGAAAGCTAAGGGTATTCTACCACAGGGCAGGCGCGAAATCCATCGAATCAGGGAATTGTAAAGAATTCTTCAGGAATTATTTTCTCCATCCGGATTTTTCACGGATTCCAGAGGTTTTCTTACAGTATACAGCTCATTTCATGCCACTGTTCATCCCCCCAGGTGGAGTTGGCGATGCCCCGATCCTCAAATCCAAACTTGCGGTACATCTTTACCTTTTCATCGACGCAGGTCAGCAGGATCTGCTTTCTACCCCGGCACCACTGGCGCCTGAGATACTCGTACATCAGCTCCCGGGCCAGCCCCTGGCCCCGGTACTGAGGCAGCACGTCCAGTCCCAGAAGCATCACCGTTTTTCCCTCGGGATCATACAGATCCGCATTGGTGAAAAATTCGTCCCGGAAAGAAGTTTCCCCGGTGGACAGCCCGTTTAGAAATCCTGCCAGTTTTCCCAGCCGGCGGTCACAGGCCACCAGAAACAGTTCCGGCGCTTTTTTCACCCGCTGATACATCATATCCCGGGCGCAGGCTTCGTTGGGCGGAAAGCAGATCTGCTCGATATCAGCCGCCTGTTCCGCCTCCTCCTGACGGATCTCACGAAATTCAAATCGCTGCCAAAGTCCCTGGTCGGGAAGATGATACCGTTCCAGAAGCGCCCGGGCTCTTTGGCTGCCCTCCTCCGTCAGATACGCCGCCTTTCTGCCCTGAATAATATAATTCTTTTCTTCCAGACGATCCATCGCTTTAAAGTCATAATTCTTCCATGCCATTTCCCGGTATCGGCAGAATCTTTCCCGATCCCGGAACCGGTTCAGATACAGCAGCATCAGGGACAAATCCTCAACGGCCGCATCCAGACTGATTTGTTCTGTCATTCTTTTTTCCTCTCTCTGTTGTTTCATTTGTTTTCCTGACCCGCTCAGATCATCGGACCAGGAATTATTCTTCTGTCCTGTTACGGCGAAAACGTTCTGACCGCAGGGCTTCCGCCGACAAAAATAACCGGAAAGCTAACGCCTTCCGGTCATTCTTTGCACATTAATTATATTTACGTTTTCTGGCAGCTTCAGATTTTTTCTTACGACGAACGCTGGGTTTCTCGTAATGCTCTCTTTTACGGATTTCCTGCTGAATGCCTGCTTTGGCACAGCTACGTTTAAATCTACGTAAAGCACTATCTAAAGTCTCGTTTTCTTTTACGATAACGTTTGACATAGCCTCACACCTAACCTCCCTCCAGTTGTAGATTGTGCAGAATACAACTGTTTGGGTATTTTTTTGCACTGGATTAATTATACCAGATTTTTAGATTTCGTCAACCAATTTTTCACAGATTTTTCATATTTCTACGAAAAAAAGCACAGACGGCGGGGAAATGTCGGCGGAACCGGACGTTAAGCTTGCTTATAAGTCCGGTTTTGACGTCATTTCCGCATCGGATGCCAATCCGATGCTTCCTGCCGGGCGCAGCCCGGCAGGAAGACAGCCGTCGTCCGCCCTGAACAACCCCAAAAATTACCCCCTTAAAACCGCTTCCCGGATAGGCCGTTTTCTTTCGGCAGTTTTCTTTCGTCCGTTTTATTTCAACTGCCCTTCCACCAACTCCGGAATCTTCGCGATGGCTTCCCCGATCTTCTCCGGGTTCTTTCCTCCGGCCTGGGCCATATTGGGACGGCCGCCTCCGCCGCCTCCCACGATAGCTGCGGCAGCTTTGATCAGGTTACCCGCATGGGCTCCTTTTTCCATCGCGCCGGGCGTTGCCATAGCCAGCAGACTCACCTTGCCTCCCATGGAGGATGCCAGAACCACAACGCCTTCACCCAGTTTCTCTTTCAGCTGATCGCCCAGATCCCGCAGGCCGTTCATGTCCACGCCTTCCACAGCGGCGGCCAGAACCTTTACGCCTTTTACCTCTGTCACCTGATCAGAGACGTCTCCCAGAGATTCCTGGGCCAGTTTGCTCTTGAGGGATTCGTTCTCACTCTGCAGCTCTTTCACCTCTTTCAACAGATGCTCTGCCCGCTCGGAAAGCTCCGCAGGAGTGGTTTTCAGCGTCTTTGCCAGCTGGTGCAGGTTCTCCTCCATCCGCTGATAATACTGTATCACATTTTTTCCGGTCAGCGCTTCAATACGCCGTACGCCGGCAGCCACACCGGCCTCGGAAATGATTTTAAACAGCGTAATCTGGCTGGTATTGGCCACATGGGTTCCTCCGCAGAGTTCTTTGGAGAAATCACCCATGGAAACCACCCGGACTTCCTCGCCGTATTTTTCACCGAACAGCGCCATGGCGCCGGATTTCTTTGCTTCCTCAATCCCCATCACCTGGGTTACCACCGGAAGCGCCGCCTGGATCTCCTGGTTTACCAGCGCCTCCACCTTCTGGATTTCTTCTGCCGTCATGGGCTGGAAATGGGCGAAGTCAAAGCGCAGGCGGGTAGGAGTTACCAGGGAGCCCTTCTGCTCCACATGAGAGCCCAGAACGGTTTTCAGAGCTTTCTGCAGCAGATGGGTGGCACTGTGGTTCTTGCAGGTGTCCGCGCGGCCTGCCGGATCCACCTGGAGGGTCACCTGGTCATTTACGGAAATCATACCGGATTCCATCACACCCACATGGCCGTATTTCCCGCCCCTCAAATGGATGGTATCCTCCACACGGAACACGCCGTTCTCAGTGCGGATCACGCCGGTATCGCCTTCCTGTCCGCCCATGGTGGCATAGAAGGGGGTCTTCTCCACGAAAATAGTTCCCCGCTGTCCTTCCATCAGCGCATCCACCAGCTCATCCTCTGTGGTAAGCACTGTCACTTTGGAAGTATCCTCCAGTCGGTCGTAACCGGTAAATTCGGTGGTGACAGACACGTCAATCTGATCGTAAACCGTTGCGTCCGCTCCCATGTAGTTGGTTACCTCACGGCTCTTTCTGGCACGGGTCCGCTGTGCCTCCATCTCCTTTTTGAAGCCTTCTTCATCGATGGAATAGCCTTTCTCCTCCAGAATTTCCTTTGTCAGATCCATGGGGAATCCGTAGGTATCGTACAGTTTAAAGGCATCCTGGCCATTCAGCACGCTCTTTCCGGAAGCTTTCATCTCCTCTTCCATGTCAGAGAGAATCTTAAGACCCTGGTCGATGGTCTTGTTGAACTGGCCTTCCTCATTGTTCAGCACGTTGACAATAAAATCTTTCTTCTCTTCCAGCTCCGGATAACCGTCTTTGGAGCCTTCAATCACTGCCAGCGCCAGATCAGACAGGAATTTCCCCTGAATTCCCAGCAGACGGCCGTGACGGGCAGCCCGGCGGATCAGGCGGCGCAGCACATAGCCCCGTCCCTCGTTGGTGGGCATCACGCCGTCGGAAATCAGAAACGTGGCGGAACGGATATGGTCTGTGATCAGGCGGATGGAAACGTCTGCTTCGTGATCCGCTCCGTAGGTCTTTCCCGCGATCTCGCAGACCCGGTTTCTCAGGGCGCAGACGGTATCCACGTCGAAAATGGAATCCACGTCCTGTACCACCACAGCAAGACGCTCCAGTCCCATACCGGTATCGATATTCTTCTGTTTCAGGGTGGTGTAATTGCCCTCCCCGTCATTTTCAAACTGGGTAAATACGTTGTTCCATACTTCCATGTACCGGTCGCAGTCGCAGCCCACGGTGCAGTCCGGTTTGCCGCATCCGTATTTTTCTCCCCGGTCATAGTAGATCTCGGAACAGGGGCCGCAGGGGCCTGCCCCGTGCTCCCAGAAGTTGTCCTCTTTGCCAAAGCGGAAAATCCGCTCCGCAGGAATTCCCACCTCTTTATTCCAGATATCAAAGGCTTCGTCATCCTCCAGATACACGGAAGGATACAGACGGTTCGGATCCAGTCCCACCACCTGAGTCAGAAACTCCCAGGACCAGGTAATCGCCTCTTTCTTAAAATAATCGCCGAAGGAAAAGTTTCCCAGCATCTCAAAGAAGGTGCCGTGGCGGGCGGTCTTTCCCACGTTCTCAATATCACCTGTCCGGATACACTTCTGACAGGTGGCCACACGGGTTCTGGGCGGAATCTCCGCTCCGGTAAAATACGGTTTCAGAGGAGCCATTCCCGCATTGATCAGCAGAAGACTTTTGTCGTTCTGGGGAACCAAGGAAAAACTCTTCATCACCAGATGACCCTTGCTCTCAAAAAAATCCAGAAACATCTGACGAAGCTCATTTACTCCATACTTTTTCACTGTTTGATCCTCCTTAGGTACATAACCGCCGAAGATGGATTTCTCTGGTTTCGCCGCGGACCATCCCGGAGGACGGACCGCTGCGGTAAATCAGTCGACGGCGGCATCACATTCTATTTATTTTATCACACATGATGCTTTCTGACAATAGACGGTCCGTGTGGTTTTTCATAACAGCAACCCTTCAGCCTTCCGTTTTCACGGTCACAGCTGCTGTATGCAGACGGATCTGTTATTTTTCCACACAGATTTTTTTGAATTTCTTCTTTCCTCTCTTCAGCACCATTCCGTCCTCGGGGATATCGGTTTTCGCCACTTTATGGTAAATATCCGCGATCTTTTCCCCGTCCACGGAAACTCCGCCCTGCTGGATGGCTCTTCTTCCCTCGGAGCGGGAGGTCACCAGTTCCGCCTTGCACAGCAGAGAAATCAGGTCGATGTTCTCCTCCTCGTCAAAATCTTCTGCTTTCAGAATGGTGGTGGGCATTTCAGCGGCATTTCCTGTTCCAAACAGGGATCTGGCGCCTTCCTGGGCTTTCTTCGCCTCTTCTTCCCCGTGTACCAGGGCCGTCAGCTCATAGGCCAGGATTTCTTTTGCCTGGTTCAGCTGGCTTCCTTCCCATTTGTCCATCTCGTCAATCTGCTCCAGGGGCAGGAAGGTCAGCATCCGGATGCATTTCAGCACGTCCGCGTCCGCCACATTTCTCCAGTACTGGTAGAAATCGAAGGGAGAAGTCTTGTTGGGATCCAGCCATACAGCGCCAGACTGGGTCTTACCCATCTTTTTGCCCTCAGAATTCAGAAGCAGCGTGATGGTCATGGCGCAGGCATTTTTCCCCAGCTTTCTCCGGATCAGCTCCGTACCGCCCAGCATGTTGCTCCACTGGTCATCGCCGCCGAACTGCAGGTTGCAGCCGTATTTCTGGAACAGCATGTAGAAGTCGTAGCTCTGCATGATCATGTAGTTGAATTCCAGGAAGCTTAGTCCCCGCTCCATCCGCTGTTTGTAGCACTCCGCCGTCAGCATCCGGTTTACGGAGAAATGCGGTCCCACTTCCCGCAGCAGGTCGATATAATTCAGATCCAGCAGCCAGTCCGCGTTGTTGACCATCAGGGCTTTTCCATCGGAAAAGTCAATGAATCGCTCCATCTGTTTTTTAAAGCAGTCACAGTTGTGCTGAATGGTCTCCGGCGTCATCATGGAACGCATATCCGTCCGGCCGGAGGGATCGCCAATGTAGCCTGTTCCTCCGCCGATCAGGGCGATGGGCTTGTTTCCTGCCATCTGCAGCCGTTTCATCAGGCACAGTGCCATGAAATGTCCCACATGAAGGCTGTCCGCCGTGGGGTCAAAGCCAATGTAGAAAGTGGCTTTTCCGTTGTTTACCAGTTCTCTGATTTCTTCTTCGTCTGTCACCTGGGCGATCAGGCCTCTGGCCTGAAGCTCTTCGTAAATCTTCATATCGTGTTTTCCTCCTTCATTGTCTGCGGCCCTGACGGGCCTTACGGGATTTCTTTGACGTTCTCTGTGTTTCTTTCTGCTCCGGGTCCGGCATTATCCGGTTCCGCTCTTTTCCGTTTCCGGGCTTTGCCGATTCCAGTCACAGAGCCGCCACAGAATCCTTCTTCCGAATTGTTACATAAAAACGGGACCTTACGCCCGCCCTTTTTAGGACGGGAACAAGATCCCGTGTTACCACCTAAATTCACAGAAAGCTCGCGCTTCCTGCCTCAGTAAGTACCGCCTCATCCGGCTATACTCTGACCCGTATAACGGAGGTCCTTCCGTCGCAGCCTACTGGTCTCCTTTCGGTGCGAGGCTCCGAGATGTATTCACAGCAAGCACTGCGCGGCCCTCTCACCAGCCGGTACCTCTCTGTGCGCTTTCTTCCTGCTACTTCTTCTCTTCGCTGCCTTTGTTGTTTTTGTCTGGCAGTAAATGCTTCTGTTCCGGTTTTATTGAGTACCGGTTTTACTGCTCAGGTAAAAGTATACAAAGGGATTTTTCCATTGTCAAGAGGGAGATTTCGCTTTGTTGGAGGCTTTTGAGAAGATTGTAGATATGTTCAAACAGATCTGCCGGGTGGCCCAAAACACATCTTTGATCTTTCCGGCATGGTATTGGGACTTTTTACGGTGGGGGTTCCGTTTTCTAATTTTTCAATAATAATATTTGACCTTATATACCGTTGGATTTGGCATTTCTGCTTTCTGAACCGTAGTGGCCGACCGGTTTGTACCGCCGGTTTCTCCATTTCTGGGTTTTCAACCGTACGGAATCGACGGTTTGTACCGCTGAATTCCCCATTTCTGGGTT
>ERZ1643246.2082-NODE-2082-length-20009-cov-6.334369_pt1 | contig 20009 bp, 17 predicted proteins | sample MGYA00579265_ERZ1643246 | MGnify/ENA primary metagenome ERZ1643246 (study PRJEB29033, sample SAMEA4952261) | chicken gut metagenome | biome: Broiler Chicken; feature: Gastrointestinal Tract; material: Caecum | place: Ireland | collected 2018 | study: Broiler...
CGAAGGTATTGGTCTGGGCCTTTACCGAGGAGAAACTGGTAAAGTCATGGGTGCCCACGAGAAACTGCGCGCCCTGACGCATCCGCCCCTCATCCAGGGGATGGCAGTAAAAGAGAGTGTCCCGCCGCAGCGTCGGCATCGGGAATTTCCGATTGAGAATCTTATACTCGTAGGTCTTTTGGCTGGCTGCAAAGCGGGGATGAAAATCCTCCGGCACCTCGCAGGAATCCTGCACCACGATGTCCTCCGGCAGCCGCTGGTTGATGGCATAGGAAATCTTCTCCGCCGGCATCCGGGTGTCGGTGTCGAAGACCGCCACATTTCCCAGAGAATGCACGCCGGAGTCGGTGCGGCTGGCGCCGGTTACCGTGATCTCCTCTTTAAGCAGCCGGGAAAGTTCCCGGTTCAGCACCTCCTCCACGGTAATCCCGTTGGGCTGCACCTGCCACCCGCAGTAATCGGTTCCGTCGTAGGCCACCACCAGTTTCACTCTCATGACTTGTTTTTCCTCCCACTGGGCGTCGTCCCGTCCGCCTTCCTTTTCTGATACTCCTTCAGGGAAGCCAGGGCCTCGCCGGACAGGGGATAGAGAACAATCAGGTTGAAGATCGTCATCAGGCCGATGCCCACATCTCCAAGATCCCAGACGAAGGTGTAGGCCGCCAGCCCGCCCACAAAGAGCATCACAAGAGCCAGCACTTTGTACAGGGTCTGGTAAATCCACTTATCGCCGAAGAGGTAGGTCACATTGGACCGGGCGTAAAACAGCACGCCAATGAAGGTGGAGAAGCTGAAGAGGGCCAGAATCCCGGCGATGAAAATCACACCGAACTCCCCGAGATGGAACCGCATGGCCTCCTGCAGGAGTCCCATGCCCTCCAGTCCAGCTGTCTGCTCCTGGGGCACCAGCAGAATGATGAAAGCCGTGCAGGAGCAGATCACGATGGTGTCGATAAACACCCCCAGCGCCTGGGCCAGTCCTGCCTTTGCCGGATGATCGCAATCCGCAGCCGCCGCGGCACAGGGCGCGGAGCCCGATCCGGCCTCATTGGAGAAAAGCCCCCGCTTGACGCCGTTCATGAGCACCGCACCGAAACCGCCCGCCACGGCCTGCCGCAGACCGAAGGCCTCCGAGAAAATCCGCTCGAACACCATGGGAAGCTGATCGATATTCAGCAGGATAATCACAACGGTAATCACGAAATAGCAGCCCGCCATAATCGGCACCATCACATCCAGCACCTTTACCGTGGCGTTTCTCCGCAGCACGATCACAGCCGCCAGCAGCGTCAGCACCACCGTGGTTGCGATGGGCGGAATCTGAAAGGCATTGTTGAAGGCCGATGTCACGGAGTTGCTGGTAACCTGGCTGATGCCGCACCAGCAGATCAGGCCGGATGTGGCAAAGAGCACCGCCAGCACGGAGCGGCGGATCTTTTTGCCGCCTCTGATCTTCTCGGCAAAATGATGAATATAGTAGGCCGGGCCGCCCCGGTATCCACCATACAGGGGATCCTCCTGCTTGTGAAGCTGGGCCAGCGTGGCCTCGATAAAGGCCGTGGAGGACCCCAACAGGGCGGTAATCCACATCCAGAACACCGCGCCGGCTCCTCCCGCCGAGATGGCCGCCACCACGCCCACCAGATTGCCCATGCCCACCCGCGTGGCCGTGGACACAATCAGCGTCTGAATGGTGGAGAGACTGTCCTCCTTATTTTTCCGCTCTGTCATGGCGCGGATCATATCGGGAAACAGCCGGATCGGCAGCACCCGGGTGCGGATCGTAAAGAAGATTCCCGTGGGAATCAGCAGAATAACCAGCAGAGAAAGACCCACGCTCCCCCCGCCAGGCAGAGGAAGCGTGATCAGATCTCCCCAGAGAAAATTGTAAACTTTTTCAATCAGTGTCACTATCATAGACTCATTCTCCTGTCACACATACCGCAGCGCGATGACCCCCGCAAGATAGCACAGAACCGCCACATAGGCGATGGCATCCCGCCGGGCATACGTCAGCGGCTTCATCTTCGTGCGGCCGTCGCCGCCATTGTAGCAGCGGGCCTCCATAGCCAGCGCCAGATCGTTCGCCCGACGAAAAGCCGAGACAAACAACGGCACCAGAAGGGGCACCATGTTTTTCGCCTTCTTCAACAGGTTTCCGCTCTCAAAATCCGCTCCTCTGGCCATCTGGGCCTTCATGATCTTGTCCGTCTCCTCGATCAGCAGCGGGATAAACCGCAGGGCGATGGACATCATCATGGAAATCTCATGCACCGGCACATGGATTTTATTCAGCGGCCGCAGCGCTTTCTCCATGCCGTCCGTCAACTGGTTCGGCGTGGTGGTCAACGTCATGACTGAAGTCCCGACAATCAGAAAGACCATGCGAACAGTCATCAGCACCGCGTTGCGAAGGCCGGTATCCGTGATGGTCAACGGTCCCAGGGACACCAGCGCCTCCCCCGGCGACAAAAACAGGTTGAAGGCGCCGGCGATGACCAGCAGAATCACGATGGCCCGAAGCCCCCGCAGCATATAGGAGAGGGGCACTTTGCTCATCTTGATGAAAACGCCCATGAACACCAGAATCAGCGCGAAGCCCAGAGGCCCCTTAAAGCAGAACAGGCTGATGATGAAAATCAGCGTCGCGAAGAGCTTGACTCTGGGGTCCAGCCGATGGATCACGGAATCCGCCGGATAATATTGTCCTAAGGTAATATCTTTTAACATAACTTCAAAATCTCCGCCTTTGCTTCTTCTATGGTGGTAGCGTCGCAGTCCACCGGGAACCCTTCCTCCTTCAGCTCATGCATCAGGTAGGTTACCTGGGGAGCAGCCAGGCCGATCTCCTCCAGCTTCTGATAGTGCCGGAACACCTGCCGGGGCACATCGTCGTAGAGCACCTGCCCGTCATTCATCACAATGATGCGTTCCACATAGTTTGCCACATCCTCCATACTGTGAGAGACCAGAATGACCGTGCACCCGTAGTTCCTGTGCATATCCGCCACCAGGTCCAGGATCTCGTCCCTTCCTCTGGGATCCAGCCCTGCCGTGGGCTCGTCCAGGATCAGCACGGAGGGCTTCATGGCGATGACGCCGGCGATGGCCGCCCGCCGTTTCTGGCCGCCGGACAGTTCGAAGGGCGATTTGCCGTAGCAGCTCTCATCCAGCCCCACGCTCTTTAAGGCTTCCCTTGCCCGCTCCTGCTGCTTCTCCTTAGACAGGCCCTGGTTCTTCGGACCGAAGCATACGTCCTCCAGCACCGTGGCCTCGAAGAGCTGATGCTCCGGGTACTGGAACACCATCCCCACCTGGGTGCGGAGACCGCGCAGATCATATTTTTCCTGATAAATGTTCTCGCCGTTAAAGTAAATCGCCCCCTCGGTGGCCTTCAACAGTCCGTTCAAATGCTGTACCAGGGTGGATTTCCCGGAACCGGTATGTCCGATAATGCCGATAAACTCCCCGTCCCCGATGGACAGGTTCACATGGTTTAACGCCGTGATCTCATAGGCAGTTCCCTGACTGTAGCGGTAGGTTACATTTTCCAAAACAAGTGACATGGCTCTCCTCTTTTCATCTCTGCCTGTTTTTCGTTCTGTCTGTTCTTTATCCTGTCGGCTCTCTATTCCGCCTGTGCTCCGACGTGTTTCTTTCCGACTGCCTCCTTGATGGCCGCAATCAGTTCTTTCCGGGTCAGAATTCCGTCGGGCAGATCCATGCCGGCCTCCTTCAGCTCGTGAGCCAGCAGGGTAATCTGAGGCACATCCAGACGGTGGGATTTCAGCTCCTGTACATGGGAAAAGATCTCCCTGGGCTCTCCCTCCATCACAACTTTTCCCTGATCCATCACAAAGACATAGTCGGCATCCACCACTTCCTCCATGTAATGGGTAATCAGGATGACCGTCACACCCTTGGAGCGGTTCAGCTCATGCACTGCCTCCAGCACTTCCTTCCGCCCGTCAGGGTCCAGCATGGCGGTGGGCTCGTCCAGCACAATGCACTTGGGCTCCATGGCCATGACGCCGGCGATGGCCACCCGCTGTTTCTGGCCGCCGGACAGCTTGTTGGGGGAATGTTCCCGGTACTCCCACATGCCGACCGCCTTCAGGCTCTTCTCCACCCGCTCCCAGATCTCGTCGGTGGGCACGCCGATATTCTCCGGCCCGAATCCCACATCCTCCTGCACGACGCTGGCGATAATCTGATTGTCCGGGTTCTGGAACACCATGCCCGCGCTCTGGCGGATGGCAAAGATATTTTCCTCATCCGTCACGTCCATACCGTTGACCCAGAGGCTTCCCCCGGTGGGCTCCAGCAGGGCGTTGACGTGCTTGGCAAAGGTGGACTTTCCGGAACCGTTATGGCCCAGCACAGCGATGAATTTTCCGGGCTTTACCGTAAGATTCAGATGGTCCAGGGCCATCAGCGTCTCCTCGATATTCCCCTCCTCGTCCCGCCGCACATATTCATGCATCAAATCTTTCGCGTCTACAATATTGGTCATAGCTTCTCTCTCATATTCTCCTGTTGTTTCCCGTCTCACGTCCATATCCCGCTCCTGTATTTTGTTCCGGCTGCCCGGGGCCGTTCATTGGCCCGCAGACACTGCATTCTCTTGCAGATGAGTGCGCCCGCGGCCAGAACGGCTGCCGGGCAGTCGGGACATCTACCACTGCAGCCGGTGCAGCTCCCCGGTCCGTCTCAAATCGGCAAAGTCCTGCTGCCGCAGGGCCTCATAGAGCACAATCGCCACAGAATTTGCCAGGTTCAGGGAGCGGGTCTCCCCCAGCATCGGAATGCGGATACACTCGTCGGGGTGCCGCACGAGAATCTCCTCCGGAATCCCGGCGCTCTCCTTGCCAAACATGATATAGCAGTCCGGCTCATAGGACACTTCCGTGTACACGTGCTTCGCCTTGGTGGTTGCCATATAGATTTTTGCTCCCGGGTTTCGCTCAAGAAAATCCGTCCAGTCATCATACCGGGTCACATCCAGATGTTCCCAGTAGTCCATGCCGGCCCGCCGCACGGTCTTTTCATTGAGCCGGAATCCCAGCGGCTCGATCAGATGCAGCCGCGTCCCGGTAGCCACACAGGTCCGGCCGATATTGCCGGTGTTGGATGGAATTTCCGGCTCATAGAGCACAATGTTCAACCCTGACATTTCTTCTCCGCCCTCAGTTCATTCACAAATTCTTCCAGCCGGTCCAGCGCCACCTTCAGATCCTCCAGAGAGTAGGCGTAGGAGATCCGCAGAAATCCCTCGCCGCAGTCCCCGAAAGCTGTCCCCGGAACCACCGCCACCTTCTTGCGCTGCAGGAACTCCGTGGCAAACTCCTCGGACGTCATATCAAACTCCTTAACGGAAGGGAACATGTAGAAAGCGCCGAAGGGCTCGAAGCACTTCAGCCCCATCTCCTCAAAGCGATGCATCAGATACCGCCGCCGGGCATTGTACTGCTCCCGCATCTGGGCCACGTCCTCGTCACAGTGTTTCATCGCCTCCACCGCGGCATACTGGCTGGTGGTGGGGGCGCACATGATGGCGTACTGATGGATTTTCAGCATCTGCTCGATGATGGGCGCGGGCGCGCAGGCGTATCCCAGACGCCATCCGGTCATGGCATGGGATTTGGAAAATCCGTTGATCAGAACGGTACGCTCCTTCATTCCCGGCAGGGAGGCGATGGATACATGGTTGTCCGTGTATGTAAGCTCCGCGTAAATCTCATCGCTCAGCACAAAGAGATCATGCGCCTTGATGACCTCGGCGATAGCCTCCAGATCCTTCTGTTCCATGATCGCCCCGGTGGGGTTATTGGGGAAGGGCAGCACCAGAATCTTGGTCCGGTCCGTGATCGCCGCCTCCAGCTCCTCCGCCGTCAGACGGAATTCATTTTCTTCCTTCAGGTTGATGACTACCGGCACACCTCCTGCCAGAATCGTACAGGGCACATAGGAGACATAACTGGGCTGGGGCACCAGCACCTCGTCCCCCGGATCCAGCATCGCCCGCAGGGCAAGATCGATGGCCTCGCTGCCGCCCACGGTAATCAGCATCTCTTTGACGGGATCGTACTCCAGGTCAAATCTGCGCTTCAGGTACTTGGCGATCTCCACCTTCAGCTCTTTCAGGCCCGCGTTGGATGTGTAGAAGGTCCGCCCCTTTTCCAGGGAATAGATGGCCTCGTCCCGCACTCTCCAGGGCGTGTCAAAATCCGGCTCGCCGACGCCCAGAGAAATCGCGTCGTCCATCTCGTTTACAATGTCAAAAAATTTCCGGATACCGGAAAAGGGAATCTCTGTGATGGTTTTGGACAATGGATTTCTCATAAGGTCACCAGCTCTCTCTCATCTTTGTGCTGCTCCGCCATCACAGCCCCGTGATCCTTGTATTTTTTCAGGATAAAATTGGTCTTCGTGCTGAGCACCGCGTCCATGGAGGAGAGCTTGTCGGAGACAAATTCCGACACTTCCCGCAGAGTCTTTCCCTCGATGGTTACCATAAAGTCAAAACCGCCGGAAATCAGATAGACGGAATTTACCTCCGGATAATTGTAGATGCGCTCGGCCACCTGGTCAAACTCCATCCCCCGCTGCAGAGTTACCCGAACCTCGATCATGGCAGTTACCTTCTCGATGCCGGCCTTCTCCCAGTTGATCAGCGTGTGGTATCCGCAGATAACCCCCTCCGCCTCCATCTGTTCCAGCTCGTTCATCACATCCGCCTCCGGCGCATCCAGCATAACCGCCAGATCATGCAGTTCCATTCTGCTGTTGCGCTCGATATAATTCAAAATCTTCTCTCTCATTGTCTGTCCTCCCGCTTTTTACAAATCACATTACCTGATAGAGCTGATCGGTTTTGGGCGGTTCCAGAAAACGTTTTTCCTCGCCGCTTCGGATGGTCCGGTCATTTCCCTCCGTCGCCTTTCCGATGATGGTGGCCGGGATGCCCGCCCGCTCCAGAGCCATAACCAGCCCGTTTCCGTCGGGCGCCGCCATCAGCATGCACCCGCTGGAAATCAGCTCATAGGGATTGATGTCAAAATATTCACAGATCTCCACCGTCTCCTGACGGATCGGGATCTTTTTCAGATCGATGTCAAGTCCGACGCCAGATGCCTCCGCCATCTCCCAGAGAGCTCCGAAAATGCCGCCCTCGGTCACGTCGTGCATCGCCGCGACGCCGGACTTCACGGCGACGGCGGCCTCCGGCAATACGGAGAGATACTGATCCAGCCCCGCAGCCGTCTCCACCAGCTGTCTCGGAAAATGGCTGCAGAGTTCCTCCTTCTTCTCCTTGGCAATAATGGAAGTCCCCTCGATACCGATCCACTTGGTAACCAGAATATCCATGCCCGGCCGCGCGCCGCCCGTGGTAATCAGATGTCCGGCCTTTGCCTTTCCCACGCCGGTCACGCTGACCAGCGGCTGACTGACCACCCGGGTAACCTCCGTGTGGCCGCCCAGGATCTGAAGATTGGATGCCTCGCAGGCCTCCTCCGCCTGCTGCATGATCTGCCGGAGCACCGGCTCCTCGGTATTTTCCGGGAGAAGCACCGTCAGCATGACGCCCACCGGCTCCGCGCCGGCGCTGGCCAGATCGTTTACCGTAATCTGTATGGCAAGTCTGCCCATATCTTTCGCCGTCCCGGTAATGGGGTCCGTGGAAATCACAAAAATCTCGTCCTCTCCCAGCTGCAGGGCGCTGCAGTCCTCGCCGATGCCGGCTCCCACCAGCACTTCCGGGCGGGTGCTCTTGAGCTGACGCATGACCGATCTCTTCAAAACGCTCTCCGGCACTTTTCCTACTTTCATCCTATCCTCCGTATCTGTCACACAATGCCATTTGGGGCTGCCCCCGATTTCCCCCGGAGACAGCCCTCTGCCATCATCTTTCCCCCTGATGTTTTCTTATTTCGATTGCGGCCCGCCTGCCGCCCGGATCCGTCACTGAGCCGTCGTCTGTCCTCCGCTCTGATCCGTTCCCGCAGCCGGATTTCCGGCTGTCTGGCCGCTGGTATCCGCGGCCGGCGCCGTAGTCTGAGGCGCCTGCTGCGTGGTCTGGGGCGCCGTGCCCCCGTTTGCCCACTGGCTGACCGTCGCGCGGATCGTATCTTCATTCTGGGTGGCGATGGCGTTATTGATCGCCGCTGCCGCCTCCGGGCTGGCATTGGCCAGACCCACCGAATAGATCTCATTGGAAGCCTTGTAGGTGCTGTTGTTGTATACCTTGCGGCTCTCCTCCACGCCGTCCACCGTCACGATCTTCCAAAGCCGGGCGGTATATCCGGTGTGGGAGGACTGCGTCTTTTTGATGGTGCCCACCGGCAGATCCTGGGAAGCCACAAATTCTCTCACCGGATCCGTCTGGCTGGTCACTTCGCTCTCGAAGGTTACCTTTCGGTTATCGGGGCGGGTCTCCTTCCCGTAAATCCGAAATCCCAGCGTGCCGCCGTTGGTGTAACCCTCAATATAAATCGGCGTCTCCTGGTTGTTCTTGAACTGGAGATCCTTGAAGGTTCCCGCGATCGCCGCGTCCATGGAGGGTTCCACGTAGGTCACGATCATGGAGTGGGCCGACCGGGTCACAATCTCCAGCTCCGCCCGCATGACTGCATTGTACAGCGTCGTGGAAACCTGACAGATACCTCCGCCGTAGCTGTCCACCGTTGTGCCGTTCTCGTAGGAGGGAGCCAGGGCATAGCCATTCTCCGCGTCGAAGGGCGAAACCGCCTCGTAGACCGACAGGGTATCGCCGGGATACAGCACAATGCCGTTGAGTTTCTCCGCCCCGGTCCGCACATTCTTCTTCCGGGCGGAGGAGGAGGAACTGAAATCCGTCTCAAAGCTTCCCAGCACATCCTGCACCTGCGCCAGCTCTTCCCGGGTTCCCTTCGGTTCCGTTACCTCCGTGATCAGATCGATGGTCGCGTTCTCCCCGCTCCACTGCGCGGAGATGTAATCGGCAATCAGCACGGCGGACTGATCCGTCAGCACCGTCACGCCGGAACTGCCCTCCACATAGGTAAAACTGCCGTTTTCCCGCTTCAGGCCGTTGTTGACCGCCTTGATATTCAGCTCGTCACTGTTCTCGTCCAGATAGGTCTTCGCAGTGTTGATATCTGCGGTCAACGAGATGGCAAAATCCTTCTTGCCCCCGTTTTCCATATCTTTATTGGCCTTGTATCTGGATACCAGATTGCCCTCTTTGCCGTAGTTCAACGCGCGGGTTACCACGTCGGCGTTCTTGGCTGTCAGGCCGATATCCTCCCCGTCCGCCGTGACGCTCTTCTCCCCCGCCTGCAGGGTAAATTCCACGTCGCCGTACCGGGACAGATAATCCGCCACCACCTGATTGGCTTCATCCGCCGTCATTCCGGATACATTCTGTCCGCTGATAAATATGTTCTCGGGAATCGTGCCGGTCTCCGCGGTGTCTTCCTGAGACGTCTCATCTGCCGTGCCGGAACTCTCCTGGGCTTTTCCCGTGACAGGGCTCAGCAGAAGAAATCCGGCCGTCCATAATGCCAGAAACAGCGGCAATCCTCTCAGCCGCCTGATTTCCAAACTCATCGTCATCTTCCTCTCAAACGCTCTCTGTCTTCTCGCTGCTTTATCTAAAATATTTTATCATAAACATGGGCATTTTCAAGGTGCATATCCACGAATATCCCCGGCGTTCTTTCCGGGAATTTGTGCGATTAGATCAAGACCTGCCCGTCAGATAAAGGACGCGATCAGCGTGGTTGCCAGCATGCAGCCCACCAGCACAACGACAATAACCGCCGCCGCGATTCTCTTTTTCCTGGATTGTTTGTAATATGACATGTTCTTATACCTCGTTTCTCAAAATTGCGTTTTCTAATCGGTTCCACTCCCGCATCCGTCCGGCGCGGGACCGGGCTCCCCCTTCAGAGGCGTGACACGCGCCCGGCGGTTCAAGGGATCCCGGCTGTCGTAATCGAAGAGCGCCCAGGCCCCCGGACGGTCCTTCCAAACCGCTTCTTCCAAACTGCCGAAGGTCTCCAGAAACCTCCAAAACTCCCGGATAAACCACTCCAGATGGCGGCTCTTTCCCCTCTCCTCCCACTTCCGGCGCAGCTCGCGGGATGGCGGCGGCCCAAGGGCGAAGGATGGACGGGCCTTGGCATTTTCCCTGCTGTAAATGTCAAAGGTCAGCGCCTGCCGCAGAATCTCCTCCTCCGGTCTCCGGCGACAGACGCCGGCAAACTGCCGACTGGAAGCAAATTCCAGCAAAATCTCACACCGGCGCGCCCGGCTGTGGCTCATGTCAAAGTAGCCCCGCTCCCGGTAAAAATCGCCCATGGCGTCGTACAGGAGAAAGGCGTCCTCCGAGGCTCTTCCCAGAAGCTCCACGGAAGCCGGAAACTGTCCGCTGTTGTAGTACACCTCCACCATCTCCTCCACCTGCTTCAGCCGGATGACTTCCCGGTAGGAAAGCCAGCGGGTGGACAGCACCTCATAGGGCGGAAGACTGCCCGACAGCAGGTCGTAGGACTTTCGATTCTCATAGATGTAAGAGCCCTTCAGCACCTTCAGAAAACCAAGCTGCAGTTGATCGGGCCGCAGTTCATAGATCTCGTTGAAGGACCGGTGGAAACTCTCAAAATCCTCCTCCGGAAGTCCGGCGATCAGATCCAGGTGCTGATGGATATTGCGCCCACGGCGGATCTGCGCGCAGGCCGCCTTTACCCTGGTCAGATCCATATGGCGATGGATCTGCGCGATGGTACGCTCATTGACGGACTGGACGCCGATCTCCAGCTGCACCAGCCCCGGCCGCAGTGTCCCGAGAAATGCCAGTTCCTCCTCTGTCAGAAGATCCGCCGAAATCTCAAAATGGAAATTGGTCACGCCCCGGTCGCGCTCACGGATAAAGCGCCAGATCTCCATGGCGTGCCTGTGGTTGCAGTTGAAGGTGCGGTCCACAAATTTGACCTGGGGCACCCTGTGGTCGATAAAAAACTGCAGTTCCCTCTTTACCAGATCCGTGCTCCGGAACCGCAGGCATTTGTCCACCGATGAGAGACAGTAACTGCAGGAAAAGGGGCATCCCCTGCTGCTCTCATAGTAGATGATGCGGTTAGAAAAATGCTCCAGATCCTCATAGGGAAAGGGAATGTCGTCCATCGCCATCGGTTCCCGCTCCCCGGTGCGCACCAGCTCTCGTCCTGCCCTTATATCCGTGCCTTTCCCGGTCATCTCTTTTTCGGCCATGCCGTCTCCGGCAGCCGTTTCCGCCGCAAACTCCTGCCGTCGAAAGACCAGGCCCCTGATATCCTCCAGGTTTTTTCCCTCCGGATGCTCATAGAACGCCATCAGCTCGCAGAAGGTCTCCTCCCCCTCGCCCACCATCACGCCGGTCACTTCGGGATGTGACAGGAGAAAATTCTCCGTCTCAAAGGACACCTCCGGCCCGCCCAGCCAGATAGGCGTTTGGGGCAGCAGCCGGGCGAGATCCCGGATCAGTCCCTCAATATAAGTAATATTCCAGATGTAGCAGGAAAAACACAGAATCTCCGGCTGTTCCAGGTAAATTTCCTCCAGCACATGACCAGCCGGCTGATTGACGGTAAACTCCCGCACATCCACAGAAAGGCCCCGCTTTTTCGCGCAGGCCCGGAGGGAATAAACCGCCAGATTGGAATGAATATATTTCGCGTTGACCGCCGTCAAAAGTATTTTCATGATCAGAACCAGTGCAGAACCGCCCGGAGCAGAATCTCCACACCCGCGATCCACAGAAGAACAGCGCCGCCGTAGTACAGATACGACTTATTGTCGAAACCGAAGTGGTAACCGGCGTAAACGCCGCCCACCGTAACCAGGACCGAACAGATCAGGATAACCAGAAGCATGACCCACACGGTAACGCCCACAAGGCCGCAGGCACATCCGGCAGCCAGCGTACAGAAGCTGGTCACGGTAATGATGCCCACATACTTGCGCACATTCAGATCATCCTGTCTCCGCTCGTGGATCAGCTCCTTTTTGAGCCCCTTGACCAGCAGTTTGATGCCGATAGCCGTAAAAACAATAATCGAAATGATATAGCCCCACTCCTGGGCCCTTTCCAGAATACCGCTCTTTACCAGATGATAGCAGACAAAATAGCCCGCAAAATAGAAAATCATCTGCAACAGCGCAACCAGGGCGCCCGCGATGATCAATGTCTTACGCTTTACCACCGCAAGCATTGCCCCCTCGATCTCCATAGCGGCAAATATATCCAGACTGATGCCCGCGACAATCAGTATATTTTCCAACAAATTCATGGCAGCCTCCCAAACTGTATCCAACAGCCATAGTTCAGTATAGGAGAATTTTGATTTCTTTTACATATGCAAAAGATACTCCCTGTATGATTTTTCTATACATTTTTCCGAAAATGTATAACAGTCGGTCCCTCTCAGTTTATTTCCCGCAGCAGACTGGCCAGCGGTTTCTCCAGCAGCATCAGATAGATCTCCGTCAGCTCCGCAGCCGAAGCCGTCATCCCGCCCCTCGCCCAGGACACCGCCACATAGCACAGCGACTGGGCATAATAGTCGGAAATCCGCTCCGGCGTAAGCCAGGAGAAGGGCGCGGCGCTCTTCAGCTTCTCCTCATCCACATAGTTCACCACCAGCTGCGTCACGTTCTTTTTGAGAATCTCCGGAAAAGAATTCTGCCCCTCCAGCTTCGCGGCCTGCACATAGAAGTCCCGCTCCCGCTCCATGGTGGTTACCATGAACGCGATACCCTCCCGCATCATGCCGTTGTCCAGCAGCGGACGGGCCGGGCCGATGAGCTCATTTTCCACAATCCACTCCAACAGCTCATACTTGTCCTGAAAATGATTGTAAAAGGTCGGGCGGATCACGCCCGCCCGATCCGTTATCTCCTTTATGGTAATCTTGTCAATGGGTCTTGTCGCCGCCAGTTCCTTCAGGCTCTCCGCCAGTACCAGATCAATGGCGTTTTTTCCCTGATTTGTCATACATACACCTGTCTTCTACTCGTCAAACTCCACTGTCACAAAATAGCCCTTGGGGGTCTCCCGAACGTCCACCACCTTGCCTTCCCGGGATTTCAGCCGCTCCGTGGACTTGTAATTGCCCGACATGGCATAGGCGTGGCCCAATGTGTAAAAATAGGAGTTGGGCAGCTTGTACTCCGCCACCGGCAGGGTCTGCCCCACTTCCAGCAGCCCTGTCCGCTCCATCTTGAATTCCATCTGTCTCACCGTGACGCCTCCTGTTCTTCTCTGATATCAGTCTTCCACATCTTCCTCGCGAAGGATATCGGCATCCAGCACATTCTTCTCGGCCCGATGCACCCGGGAGACAATCAGCATATCCGTCACGCCATCGTAAATCAACATCAAGCCGATCAGCACCATGGTCAGCTTCGCTATGCCGAAAGCGTTACAGATGCAGATCACACCGAAAAGGATGCTGACAGCTCCCAGCACGGCGGCCACCTTCCATCGGGGCGCCTCGTACTGCCGCAGCTCCGCCGCCATTACCACATCCTGGATCCCGTGCACCAGCAGAAACACGCCGATGACAATGGGAATGATCGAGGCGATGATGGTCGGGCTGAGGAACAGCCAGAGCCCCACCAGAAACAGAATCCCGGACCCGATCACGCTCCAGAGACTGACCGGACGGGCCGTTATGCGTCCGAGAAAAAGCACTGCCCCGGCAATCATAACCGCCGCCGCGAGAATCCTGGAAAAGAATATCGTAATCTGCCCCGGCCACACCACAAACAGCACGCCCAGCAGCACCGCCAGCACAGCGGTAAAGGTCACATCAATCCTGAGATTCTTCCATTTTTCCTTCATTCTTCACACCCGCCTTTCCTTTTTCCCCGGCCTTTTCACTTCCCGGCCTTTCTCTTCCCAGCCTTTCTCTGCCCGGCCTTTTTCTGTCACTTCGCTTTATCCTGCTATTGTAACCGCCTGGGCCCGTTCTGTCAATTTTTCACAAAAATGACGGTGCCCCTGTTGGCGGGAAGATCCACCGAAAGGCGGCCATTTTCCATAGATACCTGCGGACAGGCAGCCAGATTGCCGTGATCGGAAGCGTCCTTTGCTCCCGCCGTGCGGTAAATCTCGTCGTGAAGGGCCGCCAGGTCCCGGATGCGGCTGGGCAGATCCGGAATCAGGCAAAACTCCTCCAGGTCCTTCTTCGCGTTGACATGACCGTACATTTTCCGAAAACCGTCGTCGATCTCCGCTGTCAGCGCGATGGCCTGATTGACCTTATCCAGAATCTCCGGCGTGCGGTCCTCAGGTTCCTTTTCCTGCTCCCGGGGCAAATCCTCCGCCAGAAGATCTACGGCCACAGATGCAGCGAAAGGCACCGGGATCTCCAGATGAGCCGGAGCGTCGTCGTTGTTTAAGGCCACAATCACACCGCTGTTGTCAAAAAGCCGCCCGAAGGCAAACTGCCGGTTGGTCAGAAGCAGCTCCTGGTACCGCCCATCGGTCAGCTCCCGGTACTCCTTTTTCAGCCGTCCCAGCTTCCGGCAGAGTTTCGTGACCTCATTGGTCTCCATGGCATCGCCAAAATCAGACAGATGCAGGCAGGGCCGCAGACTCCAGTCCGATCCCTGCTCCTTTCTTCCCTCCACGCAGAACTCGGACCCGTAATAGATGGAAGGAATCCCCGGAACCGTGTACAGAAGCAGCGTCACGTCAAAGAGATGCTCTTTATTGTTCAGCTTGGTGGCGATCCGCTCCACATCGTGATTGTCCACGAAGGTGTAGAGGCGGATGCCCCGGCAGATGTCATTGAGACGCTTGATGGAATGGGCGATCTCAAAGTAGTTGTGATCGTTGTGGCCGGAGTAGAGCCCCTTGTGCAGCTCGTAGTTGGTTACCGAGTGAAGCATATCGTTGTTGGCCCAGCGGCTGTAATCCCCGTGAATGACCTCCCCCATCAGCCAGAACTCCGGCTTCAGGGAATCGGTCAGATGCCGCAGTTCCCGCATGAAATCAAAATCCAGCACGTCCGCCGCGTCCAGGCGGATCCCGTCAATGTCAAACTCCTGCACCCAGAAGCGCACCGTGTCAAAGTGATAATTCTTGACTTCAGGATTGCGCAGGTTCAGCTTCGCCAGCAGGTTGTAGCCGCCCCAGTTGTCGTAGGAGAAACCGTCGTTGTACTCGTTGTTCCCCCAGAAATTCACGTTGCAGTACCAGTCCCTGTAGCGGGAGTTTTCCCGGTTTGCCTTCAGGTCCTGAAAGGCGAAGAAGCTGCGCCCGGTGTGGTTGAACACGCCGTCCACGATCACTTTCAGGCCAATCTCGTGGCAGTGAGCCACCCACTTCTTGAAATCTTCATTTGTGCCCAGGCGCCGGTCTACCATCCGGTAATCCCTGGTCTCGTAGCCATGCCCCTCCGACTCAAACAACGGCCCGATGTAAATGGCTGTGCACTCCAGATCTCTGGCGTGATCCGCCCAGGCAGTCAGCTGGTCAAAATGCTCCTCCGGTTCCCCTTTATTTTCTCTCGCGCATCCGCACAACCCCAGCGGATAAATATGATAAAATACTGCGCTGTCATACCATGCCATAATGTTTCTCCTCCTTCTACTACTCTGCGGCGTCCTCTTCGGCGCCTCCTCTTCGGTGCCTTCCCTATGGCGCCTCCTCGGAAATACTTTTTCCATTTTGTACTCCGTATATGTCTTATTTTACCATTTTTCCGCAGGAGCGTCACGGTTTTTCTGACCGGATGGCAGTACGCTGGCGATGCCTCACAGATAACGCGCCCTACGAATGATGACGCGGGGGCACGGCAGCACGGAATCACGAGCAAAATGTCAGCCCCTCAGCCAATTTTTCTGTTTTCAGGCGGACTTTTTTCCTTTTTTTCTTTCCTCCCACTCTTCTTTTCGCCGTATTTACGCAAAATTTCTCTGCCCTTTATGGAATTTTTCCTTTCAGAGGCGGAAATTTACTGATTTTTTCCAAAACGCCCTTGCATAGACCGCCAAAAATGTCAGCCCCCAAACCCGATATTTCGTTTACAGGCTGAAAATTTGCCGTCAGCCCTAATCATCCGATGAAAATTTACCGTTAAGTCTAACTCCCCATGATGATTTTCCCAAAAAACGCCCCGACCCGCGAAAAGATTCGCAAATCTCTCCGCGGGCCGGAATATATCTCCGTCATTTTCAGCCTATGCCTTTTCCGTCTCTCCTTTGTCGTTTCGACTTGACGTTTCGAACTTGTCGTTTCGGGCTTGACGTTTCGACTTGACGTTTCGGGCTCGACGTTTCAGGCTTATTGTTTCAGACCAGTCGTCTCAGGCTTTTTCCTGCTCTTCCATGGAGGCCATCATGTCATCCCACGCCAGGGAGCTCATGAGATATTTCAGCACATCCATGGCGCAGCGCTGCACATCGCCCAGAGGCAGATGGCGGCCGCGCTTGATACCGTGGTAGGTCACAGTCTTTGTTCCGTCGGCGTTCTCTGTCACGGTGGCGCTTCCCTCTTCCACGCGCTTTTTCGCCCGCTCGCCGAGCTCCGTTCCCGCTGCCACCGTCACGGTGTAGCTGTCCTTACCGCCGGCCTGGGGCAGGAAAGCCCCCCAGTTTTCCACGGCCTGGCGCATCATTCCGCCGTAGGCCATATTTACAATCTCATCCACCGAGCCGCCCTCGGTAAACACCGGATCTGTGCCGTAGAGCGCGCTCTCGAAGTACTCCACCTGCAGACCGCCCATAATCAGATCGTTGCCGGCGTGCATATCGCTGGGCTTGTAGGACTGGGAACCCCAGTCGGTCATGAACAGACCCTCAAATCCCCACTCGCCCCGGACAATGTGCTCCAGCAGCTCCTTGTTCTCGGAGGAGTGACGGCCGTTGATACAGTTGTAGGAGGTCATGATCGTTCCCGGCTGCGACTCCCGCACCGCGATCTCAAATCCCTTCAAATAAATCTCACGCAGCGCCCGCTGGGATACGGAGGAGTTGGATGTGGCCCGGTCAAGCTCCTGATCGTTGCAGGCGAAATGCTTGATGGAAACCTTGCAGCCCCTGTGGCTCTGTACGCCCTTCGTGAAGGCTGCGGCGCATTTTCCGGAAACCAGGGGATCCTCCGAATAGTACTCGAAGCATCTGCCGCAGAGGGGATCCCGGTGGATGTTCATGCCCGGCCCCAGAACCACGGTCTGATGATAAGCGGTCATCTCAATGCCGAAGCCGTCTCCCACTTTTTCCAGGATGTCCAGATTCCAGGTCTGAGCCAGCGGAATACCCACAGGCCATCCCGCTGTCGGGAAGCCGATAATGTGCAGTCCCGCAGGGCCGTCGGTCATGTAGGAGTTGGGAATGCCCAGAGTCTCCACATACTGGCCGGTGGTCTGTCCGGAGGATGTGGGCGCCTTGGTAAAGGAAACCTTTTTCTTCATGCGGTTCTCCACCGGATGGGGCGTCTCGTTGGCGATCCCCGTCACCAGGCGAAGCAGCACACCTGTATCCAGAGAGGCGACAAACTCCTCCAGCGTCACCTTCCTCTCCTTCACGTCCAGCAGCGTCGCGTCAGGCACTGCGCGGACTTTTACGATCTCCTCCGGGCAGGGATAGGGCAGCTTGTAGGGGTTCTCCGTAATATAGGAAGTGTAATCACTTCCCTCCGGCACATAGGTTACGGTCTTGTCCGCCGTCTTCGGCCGCAGGTCCTCTGTGGGGAAGGAATCCGCCGCCAGAAGAATCACAGGCGTCCTGAGGAAATCGTACTCATAGGTAATGGCCGGGGCCTTTATGATATCCAGCTCGCGGTCGCAGGCCACCAGATTGCTTACCTGCTGCGTCACCACTTCCCCGGACAGGCGCAATACCGCTTCCACCTCCGTGTCGCGGCTGTTTTTGCCCACGCGCACCAGATAATCTCCGGCCTCCATCACATAGGCTGCCCGCTCCTCGTCAAAGGATGCCAGACTCTCTGTGGGGATCACAATCTCCACATTCTCGGAATCTCCCGGCTCCAGCTCCCCTGTCTTGGCAAATCCCCGCAGCTCCTGATAGGGCTGGGGCAGCTTTCCGCCCTGGGGCGCGGAAATGTAAACCTGCACAACCTCCTTGCCGGCCACCTCGCCCGTGTTGGTTACCCTGACATGGACCCGGATCTCCTCGGTTCCGGCAGTGATTTCCACCGTCTCCAGCTCAAACTCCGTATAGCTGAGCCCGTAGCCGAAGGGATAGAAGGGCTCGATGCCGAAGCTGTCAAAATAGCGGTAGCCCACATAGATGTCCTCGTTATAGTTTTCCTGCTGAGTGTCTCCGTCGTTGGCGGAAAAGGTGGCGGAAGCGGGATAATCCTCATACTTTTTTGCCCAGGTATCCGTCAGGCGGCCGGAGGGACACACCTTTCCGGAAATGATGTCACAGAGCGCCCGGCCTGCTTCCATGCCGAGAAGTCCCATGTAAATCACGCCGTCGATACCATCGATCTCCTCCGTAAAACGGGGATTCATCACTGTGGTGTTGAACACCACGATTGTCTGATCGAAGGCCGCGGCGATCTTCTCGAGATTTGCCCGCTCCATGTCGGACAGCAGGAAATCGCCCTTTTCATTCTTCCGGTCAAAGCCTTCGCCGGTATTCCGTCGGATCACATAAATCGCGACGGACGCCTCTCTTGCCTCCTCAATCTCCTCGTCGGTAACATCCGGCTCATCGATCAGAATCGTAATGCCGCTCCAGTAACGGTCGATCACATTGATGTCCGCCTCGTCGTTGGCCTTCTTGCTGGCAGCCGCGAACTTGTCCAGCCACTTTCTGGAGGTAATCGTATATCCCCCCTCTGTCAGACCCTGCTCCACGTTGATCACGTAGGGCGGGAACACCGATCCGCTTCCCGTCCCGCAGACGATGGTGTCCACCGCGCCGGCGCCGAAGAGAGCGATTTTCTCCTCCGCTATCGGGAGCACCCCGTCATTTTTCAGAAGGACGATCCCCTCGTCCGCTCCCTGTCGGCATACCGCCGCGGAGTCCGCTCCCGGAAGAGGGCCGTAATTGCCCTCGATCATCATTTTCATCATCTGTTCCTGATCCATAAAAACCTCCTCATGATATTCTATTTTCCGTATTTTATTATAGTATGTTCCCGCCCGGGCAAAATATCGTTTTCTGATATCTTCACTGTCACTAAATGTCATTCTGTGTTAAAATGGAATCATGAAAACGGAGAAAAAACAAAAACCGACCTTTATACTTTCCAGAAAACTGCATGGGCCCACCCAGCCCGACTATCTTTATCTGTACCTTGCCGGAACCGGCGGCGGGGACGTCTGTATCCACGAGAGCCGTCTCTGTCTCGCTCCCGGCGACATTCTGCTCTTTTCCGGCGCTCTCGCGCTGAAAACAGAGGACAGCGCAAGCGATTCCCGGACCGATTCCCGGCTTCTGGGCTTTCTGTCCGAACGGGCGGACGAGCACATCGGGCCGCTGCTCTTTGAGCAAAACGATATTTCCCGCTTTCTGTTCCGGAACAGTTACGTCTATCACTACGAGGACTATCTGGTCATCTCCGCCAAAGACGATCCGATCCCCCGCGAAATCATCGACGCCATGGAAACGGAGCTGGCAGCTCAGCGGCCCTACCGGACCGATATGCTCAACCATCTGTTCTGCATCCTGATGACGCACCTTGTGCGGGAGCACGGCGAACACTGCCAGCGGGAGATCCCGGCCCCGATCTCGGAGGAGGGCTACCGGATTTTCACGGATATCATAAACAGCGATTTCCGGCTGACGCTCTCCGACATCGCCTCCAGCTGTCACATCGCCCCCTCCTACGCTTCCCGTTATGTCCGGCAGCACACCGGCCTCTCCTTCTCCGCCCTGCTCTCCGGCGCCCGGGACTACGTGGCCTGCCTGATGCTTACCACCACCCCCAAAAGCATCCGCTCCATCGCCGCTCAGGTGGGATATGACACCCCGGAAAACTTTGTCCGGGCCTTCAAGAAAAAGCACGG
>ERZ1643246.2084-NODE-2084-length-19984-cov-13.721762_pt1 | contig 19984 bp, 19 predicted proteins | sample MGYA00579265_ERZ1643246 | MGnify/ENA primary metagenome ERZ1643246 (study PRJEB29033, sample SAMEA4952261) | chicken gut metagenome | biome: Broiler Chicken; feature: Gastrointestinal Tract; material: Caecum | place: Ireland | collected 2018 | study: Broiler...
GGTGCATATGATTATCCGACAGAGAAAGAATTCACAGATGCTGTACATAACTTCTATCCGTCAGAAGATCCGGAGAAGGATGGAGTGCTGGAAATACCAATTCCGGAGGAAGAATTTGCAAAACTCTATGATGTACTTCCCGAGCTTGAACAGGTAAAACGGCCCTTGCCCAAGCTTTTGGTCAGATGTTTCTCGCTCGATAAATATACGCGGTCTCCATATTTGAAAGGTGCGTTATTTTTAATCTGCCTGAATCATCCCATTAGTCTCGTTCAAACAGAAATATTCGGATCGCAAATAACTGCGGAGGTCGAGACGCATATTACGGTGAGTGAAAATGAAGAGGTAAAAGTGCATTTTTCTCTAGAATATCCGTGGGGTACATATACGGAGATTGAAGATGCACTTTGCCGGAATGCACTGGACATGTTGTATTTCACGCAGAAAAATAATTTATCCAGACTTCCGTCCGATATGAATGAAAATGACAGACAGAATATCATTACTTATGTTACCAAAGAGCACGGAAAGGGCTTGAATATTTCGTTGCCAAACCAGATGCGAAACTGGATGAAAAGATATTATTTGGATAAAGAACACTGGATTACAGCACATAATGGTGTTTTATGTGTGGGAAATCCACAAAAATATAGCTGGTTTACTCCTCTGTGGGAAACTGGACTGGTCCTGCTGAAAGATTGTTACCGGCCGATTATGACTATCGCACGGGACAATTTTGGCAAGCTTGATTTGGAAGCGTTATCTGATCTGAGTATGGTGTGTGGATATATTATCAAGAAATATCAAATGCATTTACCAATTCCATATGTACCGGACAGGAATATCCCGCTAAAAACATATTGGGATTTGTTGGATAAAAGACCGGAATGGATCGAATTAATGTGTGTAAGCAATGGAAAAACCGTAATCCCGGAAAAAGATTTAGAATGTATTACCCAAAATGAGGAGGTAATTCTGACAGATTTCCAGCCGTTGGGGTGGCCAGTAAACCCAGATGAGAATACCAGTATTGAAGATTTGGGGAGTTACTACAAGTTGTGTGCAGCTTACCTGAGGAAAAATTATACAATCAAAGGCAGGTTTATTCAGGGTGGAGCGAGACTAAGCCTCATGAGCGGGAAAGAGGAGCTCCCGGCTCATTATGAAGAGTATTTTTCAGATTTTTTCTTCGTAAAGCCAATGAATGAAAACGAAACTGTATTAACTACAGGTGATGCAGAAGAGCGCTATACCTGCAATATGGATCACAGGCTTGCAAGGTTTATGATTGAAAATGCCGAGCTGCTACACAGTCGTGCCAAAGGGATTTTTTACGAAATGATACGCATTCTGAGAGATGATTATAATTATCATTTGATTCAAAACATGAATCGTCAGATCAGCATATTGCGGGAATTGCCGGATCATCCTTTTGTCATACCAGACGGTCTGGAATTGACGGAGGCAGATCTATGCTGAGATTAGAGAAATATAAGAATCGCCGGACATCGTGCCGGCGATTCTTATACTGAGAAAACCATGCGATAGTCGCGTGGTTCCGTCGGGAGATTGCTCACCACTGCCCAACTCCCCTCATGCTCTCCTCCAGAAACTTCATCAACCTTTCCACATCAAACACCCTCACATCCCGCACTGCCTCTGCCGGCACCTTGCGGTATTCTTTCAGCAGTTCAATGATCTTACCCACTTCCGAATAATCTGCCTCCTCTATCCCCGGATCATGAGCGGGATACAGGTCTTCCGGCAGATGATACTGCTCGCACAGCCAGGTATTCATTTTTGTATAATCGCCGTAGTAATATTCTTCCGACAGGTACTGCTCCGGAGGGATCAGCTGCCCGGTTTTCTTCAGCCGTACAGAACAGATATCCCCGCGCAGTTCTGCCGGATGTCCGTTTTCATCCAGATATTCCACGACTTGGGGAAGGTATCCACTGAAAAATACTTTGTCAATATACAGATGGAGATAGTAACCGAAGTATACGGGCTCATGCATATGGGCCTGATATTTTTGGCGGAATTCTTCCGGTCTTGGCCATATTACCATCCGGTCAAGATAACGGGGATCCCAAAAATGAGAAGCTGTTTTGTTGTTGACAGTGTCGGGAAGAAGATTGCCGATGTAAAAATCATTCTGGAGATCGGGACGACTGCGGAGCGGATCGCTTTTGGGAAGCGTGTCCAGAAACATACGTGCAGCAGTTAAATGTAAAATATATCCGGGCATGAAAATCACCTTAAAATAATCATATTAGCTGCCGGCTTAAATCAATATCCTGGCAGTCAATGCTATATTACACCACTTTTCCGATGGTGCCAATACTGACCATGAGCTGACCATGATGAAATATTTTGATTGCATTCCGACGATGTACAAGCTATAATAACGAAAAAATTGCCGGTTCTTGGCAAATATATGAATTTTACAGGAAGGCGGAAGAAAATGAAAAAGAAATTACTTGCCATTGTGATGGCGCTGTGTCTGATGTTCCCGGCTACAGTTTATGCTCAACCGGCAGACGAAGGCACAGCACCATCAGAAGAAGACACAGCAGATGAGGTGGTGATCTACCATACCAATGATACCCATGGATATCTCAGCGGAGACGGATCGAGTGTTATCGGGATCGATCAGGTGGCCGGACTCAAAGAGAGTACACCGGGATCCATTCTGGTAGATGCGGGGGATGCTACTCAGGGACTGCCTCTGGCCTCTCTTACAAAAGGCGCGGATGTGATCGAGCTGATGAACCTGGCGGGATATGATCTGCTGACGGCCGGGAATCATGAGTTTGATTTTGGGACAGAACAGTTCCTTTCCAATGTGGATAAGGCAGAATTCCCGATCCTTGCGGCTAATATTTACCGGAACGGACAGCCGCTTCTTGCAGGGACGCAGGGAGAAAATAACGGCTGCCATACAGTAATCGAACGTGGCGGAGTAAAGATCGGCTTTTTCGGTTTGACCACTGTGGAAACTGCAACGTCTACAAATCCGACAGGGATCAGTGATCTGGAATTTAGAGACGAAGTAGAGACAGCAAAAAATGAGATCGACGAGCTGGAAGCGGAAGGTGTGGATGCGATCGTAGCCGTATGCCACATGGGGAATACTGATGCTCCATGTACCAGCGAGGATCTGGCGAATGCCATGACAGGCGATTATCAGGGGAAGATCGACGTGATCATTGACGCACACAGTCATACTGTCGAGAATACGAAGATAAATGAGACTTTTATCGTTCAGACTGGATCCAACATGGCGGGGATCGGAAAACTGACACTGGAAATCAGTGACGAAGATGTAACTGCTACGGAAGAACTGTTAAGCCCTGCGGATCTGTCTGATGTGACGCCGGATGCAGCAGTGACAGAAAGACTTGCACAGATCCAGGACTCCCAGGCCGGGCTGCTTGAGACAACGCTGGGGAGTACGGAGACTACACTGTGGGCCGGACTGATCGGAGGAGTAGTCGCGGTAACCCGTCTGGTAGAGACGAACTACGGAGACTTGGTCACAGATGCATTCCGTGATGCAGGTGAGACATTTATGGAGACGGCTGGCGGGGAGGACGCAGATCTTCCGGTCATTGCAGTGGAAAATGGCGGCGGAATCCGTGCAGGAGTCGCAAACGGAAACATTACGGTGGGAGATCTGATCAATGCATTCCCATTTTCAAATACTCTGTACATGAAAAAAGTGACACCTGCTGTTCTTTACGCGGCAATGGAGCTGTCAGGAACGGCGCTTGACGGTCAGGACAAAGAGACAGGTATGCTGCTTCAGGGAAGCAATTCCGGCGGCTTCCTGCAGATATCAGGATTTACTGTCGTATATGATCCGGATGCTGAAGCCGGACAGAGGGTGACTTCGATCACGCTGGATGGACAGACAACGCCGCTGGACCGCAATGACACTACAACGGAGATCATAATGGTGAGCAACAATTACATTATGAGCGGCGGCAGCAGTTATACGATGCTGGGAACACTGCCGAAATACGGAGAGGCCGGCGGAGAGCTGGAGACAATCCAGAGTTATGTGGAAACCTGTCTTGCAAATGGTACACTGCAGGAATATGCAGGAACACAGAACCGTATCCAGATGAGGAGCCCGGGTTATGAACCGAAAGATTACAGCGTATCGATTCTGATCACGGACGAATCCGGGCAGCCGCTGGCAGATCAGAGACTGTCCTATCGTGTGGACGGAGGAATACGTCAGAATGGAACAACTGATGAAAATGGCATGCTGACGATCACGCTTTCAGATGGAGCGCATGGCGTCAGACTGGCTGATACACAGCAGGAAATCTATATTGACAATTATTCCGGATTCGGAATCTTTGTGGATCAGTATCGTGAACAGCCGGTATTAACATTCCTTGCGGATGGCAGCTGCGATCCGGTGCCGGACGGAACAGAAGAACCGGAAAAGCCGGGAGATCCAGAAGGCCCGGGAGGATCAGAAGGAACAGACGAATCAGGAGAGGCGCAGGGAAAACCGGATGATTCTCAGGGACAGGGCGACCCTACAGAGAATGACCAGCAGAAAGACAATACAGCAAAGAACCCGCAGGATAACCTCTCGGAGAATAAAGACAAGACATCAGCTCCGCAGACTGGAGATGACTTTTCTGTAACTCCTGTGATAATGATGATCTTCTGTGTGGCAGCTGCAGCTGGTGCGGTAGCAGTTAGAAAAAGGAAATAACAACATGAAGATAAAACGAATTTCAGAAATCACAGCAGTTCTCCTCTTTATTGGCTTCCTGCTCCTTTTGATCTTTTCTCATCGGCAGGATCTGTTTACCGACACGACGATGAATGCGTATAATACCGGTTGGACATACAGTTACCAGGATCAGGAGGGCGACACCATGCTTCCGGTCGATCTGGATGTTCCGAAAGATACGGAAGTGGTGCTTACCAATACGCTTCCGGATGAAGTGTGGGACGATACTGCAATTGTCTTTCGGACAAGGATGCAGAGTGTTAAAGTCTATGTGGAAGACCGACTGATCTATCAGTATCCGGATCAGGAACTGATTGGAAGAGAAATCCCCAGTGCATGGAACTTTGTCAGGCTGTCAGAGGGCGACGCAGGGCGGCAGATCCGGCTCTGCATCAGTTCGCCTTATACCAGATTCTCCGGGGTGATCAGCGGGGTTCAGTATGGAGAGTATAATAATCTTGTGACAGGGATAATCTCACAACAGATAAAAATACTAAGGATGAGTATTTTGATCGGGTTTGTAGGAATAGCTGTTGTGCTGATTTCTTTTGCGAACCGCAAATACAATATATTCACATGGCACAGGAATCTGGGAATGATACTGACGATTGTTGCTGTGTGGCTCTGTGGTGAATCCGGGATGCCGTCCGGAAAGGTAGGGCTGGAAGCATGGCATTATTTTTCATTGGTATCTCTGCTGTTCTGTCCTGTGTTTCTGACTGCTTATCTGTATGCCAGATGGAAAGATATCTGCGGGAAAATAACTGGAGTGTTATTTTATATCTGTTTCATTATTGCAGTGGGATGTCTTGTGTCCGCGGTGCTCGGCGGTCCGGATCTGATAGAATTGATTCCCCTTATGCATGGGATGGCAGGTATAACACTGACTTACGCCCTGGTGCTTTATGCTCTTGCAGTAAGAAGAAAAGAGGGCGATTACATCAGGTCCGAGCTTCTGGGTATACTGATTATCTTTTTGGCAGGGCTTGCGGAGATTGTGAGATTCTACCGCACGGATGCGATAATCGGAATCTTACTTCGGATATCCATCCTGATTTATGCGCTGAATCTGCTCCGAATCTGTGTGCTTATGCTTTACCGGAAAGTGAAAGAAAACAGGGAACTGGAGAGCCGCCTGCGCAGGAGCAGGGCGGAACTGATGGCAAGTCAGATCAAGCCGCATTTCATTTACAATACATTGAATTCGATCCGGACGCTGATCAGGCTCGATCCGAAAGCAGCACAGCAGGCAGTTTATGATTTTTCCATTTATCTGCGTTCTAACCTGGATAATATGGACGGCAGGGATCTGATCCCGTTTTCTGAGGAGCTCCGTCATATACGGGCCTATCTGGATATTGAGAAGATCCGTTTTGAAGAAAGACTGAATGTGGTGATGGATATACGGACGAGTATGTTTCTGGTGCCGCCACTGTCTATACAGCCCTTAGTGGAAAATGCGGTAAAACACGGAATCTGCAAAAGGATGTGGTACGGTGACAATCCGCAGCTATGAGGAAAAGAATCTGTATGTGGTGGAAGTAGAGGATGACGGAGCAGGATTTGACGCGTCCAGTCTGAATCTGGGCGATGATACGGATGGCGATGTCATATCTCCCGGAAGTGATACCGACAGCCACATCGGGCTGAACAATATTCGTTTCAGGGTGCACGAGATTACAGGAGGATCCCTGAAAATAAAGAGCCAGCCGGGAGAGGGAACAAAAGTAACGGTATCTTTCGTGAAAACAAAAGTAAATGCGGAAGAATAAGAGGATCATATAAGTTAATGCAAAAAGACGGAAGAGGAGATGAGACAGATGCGTGTCATGATTGTAGATGATGAAAGGCTGGCACTGCGTCAGTTTGTGATGGAAATGGAGGATATACCAGATATAGAGGTCGCCGGAGCCTTTTCCAATCCGCTTCAGGCACTTGAATATCTGAAGGAAAATCCGGTGGAGGCGGTATTTCTTGATATTGAGATGCCTGAGCTGAACGGAATCATTCTCGCGGAGAAGATGCGTGAACTTTATCCCGATCTTGTGGTTATCTTTATCACAGGATATGAGCAGTATACATTGGATGCGCTGAAAGTGAAGGCGGATTATTATATGACAAAACCTTATGACAGCAGGGATATCAAAGAGGTGCTGGAGCGGGCAAAGCTGCTATCTGCCCGGCAGAGAAAAAGAGTATACATACGGACTTTCGGGAGATTTGATCTCTTTATCGACGGAAAGGCTGTCTACTTCTCCAATACAAAGGCAAAAGAACTTCTGGCTCTCTGTGTAGATCACCGGGGAGGAGCTGTGACGATCGAAGAAGCGGCGGATAAGCTCTGGGAAGACAGAATCTATGACAGCCGGGTGAAAAACCTCTACAGGAAGGCGGTCATGCAGATCCGCCAGCTTCTGTCTGAGTATGGAGAGGAGGATATCTTCTCGGGGAACAGGGGAAGCTGCCAGATCGATGTCCAGAAAGTGGACTGTGACTACTATGAACTTCTGAAAGGAAATCCCGAGGCTGTCCGTGCATGGGAAATTACAGGAAATTATCTACAGGAATACTCATGGGCGGAGGAAACTTGCGCAAGGCTGGAAATGGCTGATATAATTCCGGGAAAGTAACAGTTTGGTAACGCGGGGCATTATATACTGTCGAAGATGTAAGAAGAAGGATGATAGTATATGATATCCCGTATTTTATTTATGAATAATGTATAGGGTTAGGGAGACTTAGTAGACAGAAAAGATAGTAACGAATGACAGGATTATGGATAACTAACACTGTAAGGGGTGATGGAAGATGAAACTGAAAGACGGACTGATCTTGAGAGAGGTCGCGGGACAGTACGTGATCGTGCCTACAGGAAAGCGGGTGCGGGAGGTGACAAACATTGTGTACATATCCTCTTCGGCTGCGTATCTCTGGGACTATATGAAAGATCACGAGTTTGAAAAAGAAGATCTGGTGAAGCGGATAATGGAGCACTATACGGGCGTGACGGAAGAAAAGGCTTCGGAGAATATTGATAAGTTTCTGAACATCCTGTCAGCTAATAATATCCTTGATGACGGCATCGTCAGAGGGAAAATTGCTGTGCAGGTGTCTGCAAAGGATGAAAGACGATGAGCTATGAGTTTGAACCTGCCTGCAGGCGTATGGAGTGGCTGGATCCTTTTTACAAAGCTGTCTGGGAGAAGGCCTTTGCGGATGCAATTCCCATATCCGGGACATTTGAACTGACGCCGAGATGCAACTTTGACTGCCGGATGTGCTATGTACATCTGAAAGAAAAAGAAATACCACAATATGGCAGAGAGTTGAGGGCGAAAGAATGGATACATATTGCAGAAGAGGCAAGGGAAGCAGGAACAACTTGGCTTTGCATCACGGGCGGAGAACCCCTCATGCATCCGGAGTTTGAAAACATCTGGAAAGAACTTTGCGAGATGGGTTTTTTCATTACTCTGCAGACAAACGCTTCGCTGATTCGCGGGAGGATAGCAGAGCTGTTCGAGAAATACCCACCCCGCAATGTCAAGACAACAATCTATGGCTCAAATGATGAGACATATGAAAGAGTCTGCCAGGTAAAAAACGGATTTACAAGAGTAAACGAAGGAATCCAGAAATTAAGAGAGTTAAAGATCCCAGTCGAGGCTGTCAGCACTGTCATAGAACAAAATAGAGATGATGTAAAGAGAATTGCTTTTTACGTATTTCAGAATAAAATACGATGGCAGCCTACAGCAGGAGTAAAATTATCTGTACGCAGGAAAGCGGATGATATCTGTCAGGTGCGTCTTGCCGATCCCAATAAAGAAATCTGGAAACAGCAGATGAGGGAGAGGCTGGAAAAGCACCCGATTGATATAAACAGAAAGCCATGTACGTATTGCAAGGATTACCGCCTTGGATACTGGATCACATGGGACGGACAGATGAGATTCTGCAGCTTCATGGACAGGCCGGATATCCCGGTTCTGGAAAACGGTTTTAAAGATTCCTGGAAGCAATTGATTGAATACGAAGAATCTCTGAAATGGCCGGGAGAATGTTACACATGCGAGGCAAACAAAATCTGTCTCAAATGTGCGGGTACATTGAATGCAGAATGTGGTTGCCCGGAAAAGGTGACAGAGGAATTCTGCAGGAAATATAAGAAGTTTATGGAAGATAATAGGAGGTACAATAGATGGCAAGCTATGGAGAAGTATACGCAGAAGTAGAAGCTAGTGTAGTTAATAGTGGAATAAATACTTTAGCTGGTTCGGGAGCGATAGGAGAAGAAGGTGATGCAGGAACAGTTGTTGTATGGCTTCTTTGGAACTATGATAGTACAAGTGCTGGTTTTACAGGGAAAAATTGGTATTGGGATGATCCATTAAATCCATTAAAAAACAAATGGACTAGTACTCATCCTGGAGATAATGAAAGCGATTTTAATGATTGGCTTCGGGAGGAAAATCCTGAAGATTTGAATGATTATTTAGGAGATTGGCCCGCAAAAGATAAAGCTGATTTTTGTGAAAAGTATTCGAGTGCGTTGGGAATTGGACCAGGGAACTGTATAGAGTATAGAGGATATTAATTAAGAATGTTAGTTAATATCGCGCATTTGGTATTAGAGATAAAAGGCGGACTCAAAGAAAATTATATTAGAACATGGCAGCAGTTTGAAAATAATAATATTACTCATAAGGATTGTATATTAATTGTTCCAAAATGTAATTATGTTGAATATTCTTTAGAGAGCATCCAAATAGAGAAAGACTTTAAGGCAGCACAGTTCTATAAATACAATAAAAGCTTCATGACTGTGGACTTTAAGTGGGAAAGAGCATATGTATTTGACAATGGTGATAAAGCGTCATGGAGTATTTTTGCTAACCAGATTTTCTACACCCATGCAGTTCAACGCCATATGATCCAGATTCACAGTTCCATGATCGAATATTCTGGAAACGGCCTACTGTTTTTAGGTCCTTCCGGGATTGGGAAAACCACGATGGCGGAATTGTGGAACAAATACAGAGGGGCTTTGATTATTAACGGTGATATGAATTTTGTCCAGGAGACAGATGAATGTTTCCTCGGCTGGGGGACGCCCTGGCATGGTTCTTCGCCTTACTGCGAGAATACCAGTGTACCGGTCAAGGCGCTGATTGTGTTAAAACAGGCACCTGAAAATTCTATTCGCGAGCTGAAAGATTTTGAAAAGGTTCAGTTGGTGTCTAATAATATTATTTACCCGACTTGGCTGGAGAATGGCATGGAACTCTGTCTGGAGACGTTGAATCATCTCCTTTCTGCCCTGCCTGTCTACGAACTTTCCTGCCGCCCGGACGAGGAAGCTGTCTGGCTGACGGAGGAAGCGGTGTTCGGCGGCAGCGTGTAGATACAGATACAAGTGAAAAGAGAAGCAAGAGGGGGAATCTCATTCCCGTATTCCCGCGTTTGGCGGAGGGATATGGGAGTGAGGTTTTGCATTTTAAGGGGAGTTACATAGGATATGGCTTCTGTGAGGCATTACATACAGAGAATTAAAGAGGGACGGCTGAAGCAGATCATGGGCGAGGTGCTGTGGATGTACGCCTATGTGCGACGTTACTGGCTGCTGATCGGTGTCTATGTCCTGCTTGGTGCATCCGGCTCTTTTCTGAGCCTGGGTACATCGATGGTCAGCCGCGATCTGGTAGACGCCATTACCGGTGTCAATTCTATGGAGATTGTCCGGGTAGCGAGTACTTATGTGGGAGTCGGCGTGTCTCAGATCTTCATCAATGCGGTAAAGTCCAGACTGTCCTTGAAAGTAAGGCTGAAGGTGACCAATGAGATCCGGGCGGATATCTACGAGCAGGTGTTGCAGACGAACTGGGAGTCTCTGGCAAAGTATCGCTCCGGTGACCTGCTTTACAGGGTAAATGGCGATGCAGGGACAGTGGCGAATACAATCCTGACATTCCTGCCGAATGTGGTGACTACGCTCATCAGCTTCGGCGGTGCATTTATTGTTGTCATGCAGCATGATCCGTGGATGGCGCTGATTGCTTTACTGGGAGCGCCTATTTCATTTCTGACTTCCCGGTATTCAGCAAAGCGTATGCGGGATTTCCAGAGGGATAATCAGAATGTGGCTAGCGACCGGACGGTCTTTGACCAGGAAACATTCCAGAACCTACAGTTTATCAAAGCCTTTGGCATGCTGGATCGGGTGACCGAGAAGTTTCATAAGATTCAGCAAGAGACAGTAGATATTGCACTTAAGCAGAATAAGTTCCAACAGTCCATGACCATCGCCACATCCCTTGTGGGACAAGCGGTCGGATATGCATGCTATGGTTTCGCAGCTTTTAGGCTCTGGCAGGGCGAGATTAGTTACGGTACGATGACCCTGTTTGTTTCTATGGCGGCGTCACTGAGAGGATCTTTCAGCGGGATCCTGGGTCTCATGCCTATGGTTATCCGCTCTGGCATCAGCGCAGAGCGGATCATGGAGATTACCAGTCTTCCGCGTGATTCTATGGAGGACAAGGAAGAGGCAGATGCAATCCGGGAGAAGGGGCACGAATGTGGCATCTATGTGCATATGGAAGATGTGGACTTTGCTTATGAGGAAGAGAAGTGAATCTATCAGGATGCATCCTTCCGTGCGGAGCCGGGAGAGATTGTGGCTCTCATCGGACCATCCGGTCAGGGCAAGACCACCACGCTGAACTTGATCCTGGGACTTTATCACCCTCAGAAGGGAAAGATTACTGTGGGAAATCCGGGCGGAGACGTGTTGAAAGCGTCTTCCTCTACCCGGTGCATGTTCAGCTACATTCCCCAGGGAAATACCATGTTTTCCGGTACCATTGCAGACAATATGCGCATGGTAAAACCGGACGCCACGGACGAAGAGATCCAATCTGCTTTGGAGGCGGCATGTGCCTGGGAGTTTGTGGAGAAGCTGGAGCATGGTATGGATACAGAAGTGAGAGAGCGGGGAACTCGTTTCTCAGAAGGGCAGAAGCAACGGCTCTCAATTGCGAGGGCACTTCTTGCGGATGCGCCTGTCATGATACTGGATGAGGCGACCAGCGCTCTTGATGTTGCGACAGAGCGCCGTGTCCTGAGGAGCATTATCAAGAAAGAGCCTCATCGCACAGTCATTGTGGCGGCCCACAGGCCCAGTGTATTTTCTATGTGCAGCCATGTATATAAAGTAGGAGAGCACAAAATCGAAGAAGTAGACGAAGAAGGAATCCGCCGGTTCCTGGATGAATTCTAGTTTGGAGGAGTACGGATGAAGATAGTTAAGATGGCACTGATCATAGTATTTGTCCTGTCATTTGGCATATTCGGAGTGTCGGAAGTGATGGCGCTGGGCAGCCGGGATGCATCGGACCCGGTGCTTACCAGCGACCGGGACGTGCTGGAGATTCCGTGTGAATATACACAGGAGCAGCTGATGGAAGGTCTCACTGCCTCGGATGCGGAGGATGGCGACCTGACAGACCAGATCGTGGCAGGCTCTTTTTCCCGTTTTATCTCGGACGGAGTGTGCAGCCTCACCTATGTAGTTTTTGACTCGGCGAACCGGACGGCGTCTCTTACAAGAGATGTGCGGTTCACGGATTACCATTCTCCAAGGTTTACGCTGACGGAGCCTCTCGTGTTCCGGGAGCAGGAGGGAAGTTATACCGAGGCGATGAACCGCCTGAGCGCCCAGGATGTGCTGGACGGAGATCTGGATGACTGGATCACCCAGACGGATACGGACGTCAATTATTCCAGAGCGGGAAGCTATACCATGTCGGTGGAGGTAAGCAACAGTTTTGGCGATACCTCGACGGCTGATCTTCCGGTCCATGTGGTGAGTGCTGACAATCAGCAGGTGCAGATTGGACTGACGACCGGGATTGTCTATCTTCAGCAGGGAGCAGCGATCAATCCCTCAGACTATATCGAGAGTGTGACAGACTCCAGTGGTGGCTCTCTTGATGTGTCAGGGGTATCTGCGGAGTCCAACGTAGATCCGGATACACCCGGATGCTATGAGATCCATTATATGACAGATGGCGGAGAAACGTGGTTGACGGTCATTGTGGAAGGAGAGGAAGAATGAACCGGGAGTTATTCAGATTCGATGAAATAAGCATACGCGGGCTGTGCATGGATCTTCTGCGAAATATCTGGATGATACTGGCAGCCGGGATTTCCCTGTGGTTCCTTGCCACAGGCTGGCACAATCTGACCTATGAGCCGCAGTATACCTCATCTGCCACCTTGGTCGTGACATTGAAAGGAGAGTCCAATACCTATTCTTCCCTGTCTCTGGCCACACAGATGGCGGATGTATTCAGCCAGGTATTCCAGAGTGATGTGCTCCGTGAGCGGATCGTAGAAGATACAGGCGAGGATATCCATGGAACGATCAGCTGTACCCCGGTTACAGAGACGAACCTGATGGTTCTGAGTGCTACCTGCTCAGATCCGAGACAGGCATATTTATATATCAATTCTGCGCTGAGACATTACGAAGATGTGGCTGGAGATGTATTTGCAAACTCTGCGCTGCAGATCGTGCAGGATCCGGAAGTGCCCTCAGCTCCATCCAATACTTCCTGGGCTCTTTCTCACAGGTATCTCCTGGCAGGGCTTGCAATGATCGCTATGGCAGGAGTGATCTGCCTTTTCTATCTCCTTCGCTTTACAGTGAAGACTCCTGCCTGCGGAGCCAGACAGCTGGATGGAAAGATAAGAGGAACGATTCCCTATGAGGCAAAAGGCGATACGTTTGAACTGTTCGGTGGTATCGGTATCGGAGCCACAGGAGGCATATTGCCTGGATGGGGCGGCCGCAGAAAGGGCGCGGGCAAGAGTAGTACAGGAAAGAAAAATAGAAAAGAAAACGGTCAGGAGAAGCGTTCCCTTCTTTTGAATTCTCCTCTGGTGACCATGGGATTTGCGGAAGCGACAAGACGGGCCGAGGCACGCGTAGAATATCATTTGCGAAAGAAGAAGGAGCAGGTGCTTCTTGTGACCAGTGTGATGGAAAATGAAGGGAAGTCTACGGTGGCGGCAAATCTTGCCCTGGCACTTGCCGAAAAGCACAGGAAAGTGCTGCTCATCGACGGAGATCTTCTGAAGCCTGCTATGCATAAGCTGTTTGAAGAGAAGAAAGGGGATGCTGTATCTCTGTCAGAAGCTCTGGAAGACAAGACGGAAGGTAAAGCGATGATCCAGTACAATGAAAAACAGAAGTTCTGGAAACTTTTCCAGTATCGTGCAGTGGAGAATTCGGCATCTATACTGGATGGAGAGAAGCTGAAGACCTGGATGGACGCATGGAAACAGGAACTGGATTATATTATTGTAGACTGCTCACCGGTCTCAGTATCTTCGGATGCGGAAGTATGGATGAATGTTGTGGATTCCGTGCTCCTTGTCGTCCGGGAGGACCGTGCGGACGTCCGGATGATCAATGATGCGGTAGATGCAGTATGGCAGAGTGGAACAGATTTCGCCGGATTTATCCTCAATGCATTTCATAAGGAATGGTTCCAGGGAATATCAGAAGGTGGAGATAGCAGCTACAGCAGCTACAGATATGGGAACTATGCATATGGAAACAGCCGGAAGAGTGTTGCACAAAGTATAGAAGAAAGAGGTCGGGCTTATGGCGGAACACAGAAAGGACATTGAGATAGAAGAACAGAATGATGAGGTAGAGATCGATCTCGGCCGTCTGATCCAGAGCATGTGGAAGAGCTTTCTGAAACTCTGGTGGCTCGTCCTTGCCCTTGTGATAGCAGGAGCAGCGGTATTTACCCTGTATCAGAGGATTTATAATGAGCCGCTCTATGCTTGTACGGCTACATTTACTGTTGGTACCGGTGATGAGTCCAGCGGCAGCTACAGTTTCTATTATGACAGTACCACAGCAGATCAGATGTCGAAGACATTTCCTTACATATTAGAGAGTAGTTTCTTCCGAAATACTCTGCTGGAACAGCTGGGAACAGACACACTGAACGGGACGATCACGGCGGAGACCATCGAGAATTCCAATGTGGTGACTATGCGGGTGGAGAGCCCGTCGGCGGAAGATGCCCGTGCGATCCTTGATACTGCCATTGCGATCTATCCGGATACGGCGCGGTTTGTGCTGGGTGATATCCAGTTCAATATGCTGGATGAACCGAGTACGCCGACAGAGCCTTTCAACCAGATGGGGATCAAGAGAAGCGTGGCTTTTGGCGGTCTGGGCGGACTGGCCTTGTCAGTGTGTATCCTGGGTGTGCTGGCTTTGCTCCGGCAGACGGCGAGGGATCAGGATGAGATGAAAGAGATCACCAGTCTTCGCTGTCTTGCGGCTGTGCCTCTGGTTCGGTTAAAAGCCCGCAAGAACCAGAAGCAGCAGAAGATATCCGTGTTGGATGAAAGACTGCCTTATGGATACAGGGAGAGTATGCGCGGATTAAAGCTGCGGTTAGAGCGGAAGATGGACGGCTCCGGCGGGAAAGTGCTTCTCATCACCAGTACTGCAGCCGGCGAGGGCAAGTCCACGCTGGCTGTCAATCTGGCGCGACTTATGGCGGCGGACCAGAAGAAAGTGCTCCTGATCGACGGAGATCTCAGAAAGCCCAGTGATGCTGTACTTCTCGGAATCCGTGGCAGGTATAGTCTCCGCAGCGTTCTGGATGAAACGAAGAATCCGGAGGAGTTGATCGGAAAGTCTAAGAAGAGCGGCATTTATTTCCTCGGAAGCACAAAGAAGATGGATCAGCCGGCGCCTGTGCTCAGCAGCAAAGCTGTACGGGAATTTATCGCTTCCATGCGGGAGAAGATGGATTATGTTATCATAGACAGCCCGCCCTGCGGGATATTCCAGGATGCTTCTCTTTTATCAGAATATGCGGACAGTATTCTGTATGTAGTGAAATATGACAGCGTGCCAAAGCGCCGGATCCGGGAAGGTATCGCATCCCTGAGCGGAAGTCGTGCCGAGTTTACCGGGTATGTGTTCAATGACGCTCCGGAGACTGGAGGAGCCTACGGATATGGCAGGTACGGTTATGGATATGGATACGGCTATGGCTATGGCCAGCGGAAATACGGCGAACGCACGGATGCTGCGGATGGCGGGAAGAGTGTCAGAAAAGTAAGAACGTCAGAAAATTAAGAAAGGCAGGAGAGAGCGGATGATCGATCTGCATGCACATATCATTCCGGGATTTGACGATGGTGCACAGACTATTGAAGATGCACTTGATATGGCACGGACTGCGGTCAGCAGCGGGGTGAGGATCATGACCGCTACATCTCATGGCGACTTTTCTTCCCGTGATCCACAGATTATGATACAGAAGTACCGCAAAGGGCTTGCCGTGCTCAGGAGCGCAATCGAGCGCGCAGGTCTGCCGCTGCGTGTTGCCTCCGGTATGGAACTTCTTGTAAATGAAAGTTTACTTCACTATGCAGAGCAACACCCACTTCCTTCCCTGAATGGAAGTGGATATCTGCTGGTGGAGTTTTATTTTGATATTCGATACGGGGAGGCGGTGCGCAGGCTTGAAGTGCTCAGAAAGATGGGATACCGTCTCGTGCTCGCCCATCCGGAAAGGTATGATTTCACGAAGCGGGATGTGGGCAGGGCCGCGGAACTTGTGGACAGCGGGATCATATTGCAGATTAATAAGGGAAGCCTGCTGCATGAGTTCGGGGAGCGCTCTTACCATGCCGCAGAGTGGATCCTGTCCCGTGGCCTTGCAGGTGTGGTGGCGTCCGATGCCCATGATCCGATTCTGCGCACGCCGGAGCTGGCGGAAGTGGCGGATATGCTGGCGATGGATTACGGGGCGGAGGCGGCGGAAGTGCTGTTGAAGAAGAGGCCGGCGGAGATATTGAAGGGGGAGTGAGGGAATGGGCACTTCCCCTTCTTTATATGAGATTACAAGGGATGAAGCAGTTTTTGTTATCGATCGGTATTACTTCTTCGCACATACAGATAATGCCGCCGCTGCCACGCTCTACCGCGGCCTTGTCAAGCACCTTATATTTCTTCACTTCTCTGCGGTCAGGATTCGCAGATTTTTTTATCTCCAGCGGATGGAGCAATCCATTTTCTTCTACAATCACATCGATTTCTTTTGCATTAGAATCCCGATAATATGACAGGTTTGCTTTATCCGGTGAATAAGAAAAGCTTTTCAATAGCTCGATCACTACATAATTTTCAAAATAGTGCCCGTTTGCAGCGCCATTCATCAGGGTTTCTCTGGTAAGCCACATGGACAGATAGGCGCATAGCCCTGTATCACAGAAATACAGCTTTGGTGTCTTTGTCAATCGTTTTAGTTCATTGTTTGAAAAGGGCGGAAGAAGATAGACAATGCCTAGTCCCTGCAGGATCCGCAGCCATTCTTTAGCTGTAGGCTGGGAAATTTCGGCTGCTTCCGCCAGAGTTTTATAATTCACCTGTTCGGCTGTCAATGCCGCACAGGCATTGAGAAATTTTCGGAAACGTACTGAATCGGTAATCCCGCCTTCTTCTGCCACATCCCGCATAAGATAGGTCTCAATGTAGGAATTAAAATATTCCTGCCTCTGCTCGGCATCTGCCTTTAAAGCATCAGGCATTCCGCCGCGCCAGATATGGTCGAACACGTCAATAATATCATTCTTTTTTGCTATCTTCTGTCGTTCCAAAAGACAAGGCAGAGAAAAATCCAGGTTGTTTGTAAAAACCTCCCCATCCACTTCGCTTTTTGAAAGGCTGTATAACTCCAGAATTCCAATTCTTCCAGCGAGCGTATCACGGATATTTTTCATCATCTTGTACTGCTGGGAGCCGGTTAGCCAGAACAGGCCTCTTTCTTCAGTCTCATCACACATGATCTTAATCTGTTCAAACAGTTCCGGGGCTTTTTGTATTTCATCAATGATGATGGGAGGCTTGTAGGTCTGAAAAAATAGGACTGGATCCGTTTGGGCCAGAGTCCTTGCCATTGTGTTATCCATGGAAATGTAAGTGCGGTTCTGACCTTCGGCCAGATGTTTCAACATGGTTGTTTTGCCTACCTGACGCGCACCTGTTACAAGTACTGCTTTAAAAAAAGAACTCATATGCAGAAACTTCCGTTCCAGTGCCCGCTCTATATATATCATAACATTCCCTCCTTGATTTTTTATGAAAATATAAAATTGACTTTATTTTATCCTAAATATTTATTGCTGTCAACAATAGAACAGTAAATGAAATTTTTAGACGCATAGTGTTCGCTTTTGCCACGATCATCGTTACCGGAGGCGCCGGTTTCATAGGGAGCAGTTTTATATCGTATATGCTTGATACATATCCTGATTATCGTATCATATGTGTAGATAAGCTGACCTATGCCGGTAATTTGTCAAATTTGTCGGCGGTGATGGGCAGGAGAAATTTTCGCTTTGTGAAAGCAGATATCTGCGATTGTGAGGCTGTGTATCAGGTGTTCGAAGAAGAACACCCGGATATTGTCGTTAATTTTGCCGCTGAGAGCCACGTGGACAGATCGATTGAGAATCCTTCCGTTTTTCTGGAGACTAATATTACAGGAACAGCAGTTTTGATGGATGCATGCCGCAGATACGGCATCCGGAGATTCCATCAGATTTCGACAGATGAAGTCTACGGGGATCTTCCTCTGGACCGGTCGGATCTGCTATTTCCAGATGTTCTAATAATCACGGACCATTTCAGTATCCGGAAAAACTGATCCCGCTGATGATCCTTAATGCGCTGGAGGACAAGCCGCTCCCTGTATATGGGAAGGGCATCAATGTAAGGGACTGGCTTTATGTGACAGATCACTGCCGTGCAATCGATCTGATCATTCACAGGGGAAGAGACGGCGAGATCTATAATGTGGGAGGACATAATGAGAAGAGTAATCTTGATATTGTCCGACTCATATGTAAAGAACTTGGAAAGCCGGAAAGTCTTATTACATTTGTAGAGGATCGGAAAGGTCATGATATGAGGTATGCTATCGACCCGTCCAAGATATCCGCCGAATTAGGATGGAAGCCGGAAACCGGATTTGAGGAGGGAATACGCAAAACTATCCGGTGGTATTGTGAGAATCGCGATTGGTGTTTTACAAACATTTAACACAATCTCTTCCGCACCATTTTTCCCGTTCTGTTATAATGTTTTCAATTAAACAGAAGAGCAAAAAGGAGAAAATTCTGTAGATAATCTACAGAATGCCAAACAGACCATGAAGAACAATATCACGACACTGATCGAATCCGGCTACGCAGATCTGAGAAAATCCGAGAAACAGGCCGCAGACTACATACTGGAACATATGGAGCAGGCGCTGGACCTGCCTCTTGATCGTCTGGCAAAGGCAGCAGGCGTCAGCCAGCCTACGGTGCTCCGGATGCTGAAAGCGCTGGGATACAAGGGATACAAGGACTTCCGGTACCAGCTTGTTGCCGAGCTTGCCAAGTCGGGAAACCGGGCGGAAGATGACGGACAGCCCCAGCTTATGTACGGCTATACACTGGATAAGAAGGAAGGCCTGGATGAGATACCGGTCAACATTACGATGACGACAGAGCGGATGCTGGAGGAAACTCTTAAGAACTTTCCGGGAAAGACATACAAAAGAGTGATCGAGGCGCTCAAGAATGCCCGTCTGATCGACATCTACGGTGTGGAGAATTCGGAGGTCGTGGCGGTGGACCTGTTGACCAAGCTTCTGTACCTGGGACTGCCGTGCCGGCATTTCACTGACTGTTATCTGCAGCAGATCACTGCCGGCCGCCTGACGGATCAGGATGTGGCTGTGGGCATTTCCTATTCCGGAGAGTCGAAAGATACGGTGGATGCGATGAGAGCAGCGAAGCGTTCCGGAGCGTGTACGATCGCGATCACGAATTTCAAGGAGTCTACGATCGGCAAATATGCGGACATTCTGGTCTGCACCAGTCAGGACCAGCATTTCTACGGCAATGCCATCTTCTCCAGATCCACGCAGATCCTGATCGTGGACATGATCTATATGGGTCTCATATCATCCGACTATGAGCACTATGTGGAACAACTGAATAAATGCGAAAAAGTTGTGCGCGATAAGGCGTATGATTATCAGCGAAAACGGTAGATTATCTACATCTTAAAGTATGTTAAGCCTCTGTAAAGTTTACATTTCCTTTACAGAGGCTTGATTTTTTCTTGATAGAAAT
>ERZ1643246.2085-NODE-2085-length-19976-cov-6.066814_pt1 | contig 19976 bp, 15 predicted proteins | sample MGYA00579265_ERZ1643246 | MGnify/ENA primary metagenome ERZ1643246 (study PRJEB29033, sample SAMEA4952261) | chicken gut metagenome | biome: Broiler Chicken; feature: Gastrointestinal Tract; material: Caecum | place: Ireland | collected 2018 | study: Broiler...
GCTTGCCAACGCCATAATAAAAAACAACGCGGGCCGCCGCGGCAAAACGCTGTGGACGGACGCCGCCGACGGCGCGAAGCCGCAGTACTATGCCGCCCGCGACGAGCTTTCAGAGGCGCTTTTTTCCGCTCGCACGATAAACGACCTCGTGCTCACGGGCGGATACAGGTATTCCGACTTCGCAGTGCTCATGCGCATAAACGCGCTTACCCGCTCGTTCGAACAGGAGTTTACCAAATACAACATTCCCTATAAGGTGTTCGGCGGCCTCAAATTCTTCGAGCGCAAGGAAATAAAGGACGTGCTCGCGTACCTGCGCCTCATCTCCAACCCGTATGACAACGAGGCGCTCACGCGCATAATCAACGTGCCCCGCCGCGGCATAGGCGGCAAGACTGTGGAGGCAATGGAGGAGTACGCTGCAAAAAACGGGCTCTCGCTCTACGACGCCGTGCTCGACTGCGACGAACTCCCTCTCAATTCGGGGCTTAAAAGTAAGCTCTCCGACTTCGGCAAAACTATAAAAGGCCTCGTAATATCCTCTATCGAAAGCCCCGTAAACGCCTTTGTGAGACAGGTCATAGAGGAAACGGGTCTGCGTGCGGGGCTGGAGGACGAAAACGACCTCGCCAACGTCGACGAGTTCGTGGCGTCGGTCGACGACTTTTCACGCCTCAACCCAAATGCCACGCTCGGCGAATACCTCAGCCAGGTCACGCTCTATTCGGATACCGACGACATGGACGAGAGCAACTATGTAACGCTCGCCACCATACACTCCGTAAAGGGGCTGGAATTCCGCGCCGTGTTCATCGTCGGGCTGGAGGACGGCATAATGCCCTCATCCCGCGCCGAGAGCGAGGGCAGGGAGCTGGAGGAGGAGCGCAGGCTGATGTACGTCGCCATAACCCGCGCCGAAGAGCGGCTGTGGCTCACGCGGGCGGCAGAGCGCAACCTCTACGGCAGGCGCGACCGCACAGTGATGTCTCGCTTTCTGAAGGAGCTGTCCGGCCCGCTCGGCATAAAGGACGCGCCTGTGTTCGGCGGCAATCGCTATTCCGGTTACGGCTATGGCGCGCAGCAGCGCTACGACGGCGACTTTTATGCGGACAGGGAGGCCCGCGGGCAGGTGGAGCGCGGCTATTCCCGCTCGCTCTATTCCGAAGCGGACGAATACTCCCGCCCCGCAGGCAGCGCCTCGCCCGCGCGCTCGTTTCCGGGCTTTTCTTCGGGCAAGCCTGCGCAACAGCAGCCGGGCGGCAAATATAAGGTCGGCACCAAGGTGCGCCATGCCAAGTTCGGCAACGGCACCGTGGTCGCCATACGCAACGGCGGTTCGGTCATAAACGTGGCGTTCGACGGGCAGGGGATAAAGGAGCTTTCCGCTTCGCTGGCGCCATTGACAATAATAGAATAAGCCGCTTTCCCTTGCATATGCGTCGCATTTCATTGTCGCGCTTGGCGGCGCTTTTTCATTCAGCGCCGTTTTCCCTCGAATATGCTTCGCAATACTGCGTCGTGCTTACGGTTCCGTTCGGTCATGTACGTCTGTGTACACTCCCTCACGGCGTTCCGCACACTTCTTGTCTTGCTCTCATCTTCAAGGGTTATCGTTGCGTTTTGCTGCGGTGAAAGAGTAATTTATAATAGTCATACATACACCCTATGAAAATCCCGGCGTCATTAAATTTTGAAATTCATGCGGCAATATGCCGCGATCATTGACTTTTTTTACGGTAAATATCATGGACAGAATGCGCGAACTTATCGACATGCTCAACAGATGGGCGCACGAATACTATGTGCTCGACGCTCCCTCCGTGCCCGATTCGGAATACGACAGATACTATGACGAGCTGAAACGGCTGGAGGAGCGGACGGGCGTCGTCATGCCCGACAGTCCCACCCGCAGGGTGGGCGGCGAACCGTTGAAGGCCTTTGTTCGTCATGCGCACATCGCGCGGCTGTACAGCCTGGATAAGGCTGTCTCGCGCGAGGAGCTCGAAGCCTTCTTCACGCGTGTGGAAAAGGTGGTAAAGCACCCCGAATACACTGTGGAATACAAGTTCGACGGCCTCACCATGTGCCTTACCTATAAGGACGGCGCGTTCGTAAGGGCGACCACTCGCGGCAACGGTGCCGAGGGCGAGGACGTGACCGCCCAGTGCCTCACCATAAAGTCCTTCCCGCTTGCCATAAGCTACAGGGGCACCGTGGAGGTCAAGGGCGAGGCGGTCATACGCCTGAGCGTGCTCGAAGACTACAACAAGACGGCGACGGAACCTCTCAAAAACGCGCGCAACGCAGCGGCAGGCGCGATACGCAACCTCGATCCTGCCGTCACGGCGAGCCGCCGCCCGGACATCTACTTTTACGACATAAACTATATGGAAGACGGCATGCCCGCCACGCAGGAAGACTGCTTTGCATGGCTCAAAGAACAGGGCTTCCGCACCTTTCCCTACCGCAGGCTGTGCCGCACGCGCGATGAGGTGTTCGACGCCATAAGCGAGATAGAGGTGGGGCGCCGCTCCATCGACGTGCTCACCGACGGCGCCGTAATAAAACTCAACTCCGTGCCCGACAGGGAGCTGTTCGGCTACACCGACAAATTCCCGCGCTGGGCGATAGCTTACAAGTTCGAGGCGGAGGAGTGCGTCACCACCGTGCGCGACGTAAGGTGGCAGGTGGGCCGCACGGGCAAACTCACGCCGCTTGCCGACCTCGAGCCGGTGGAGCTTGCGGGCGTTACCGTGCGCAAGGCTACGCTCAACAACTTCGGCGACATAGTGCGCAAGGACGTAAAGAAGGGCAGCAAGGTGCTCATACGCCGCTCCAACGAGGTCATTCCCGAAATTCTTGGCACGGTGGAGCACGTCCCCGGCAGCATCGACGTGAAAAAGCCGGACGTGTGTCCGTTCTGCGGCGCTCCTCTCTTCGAAAACGGCGCAAATATATTCTGCCCCAACACCGACTGCCGCCCCAGGGTGGTGGCAAAGCTCGCGCACTTTGCGGGCAAGGACGCCATGGATATCGAGGGCTTTTCGGAAAAGACCGCCGAAATGCTGTACGACAAGCTGGCCTTCAGGAACGCCTCGCAGCTGTACGGGCTCACAAAAGAGCAGCTCCTGGATCTCGAGGGCTTCAAGGATAAAAAGGCCGGAAACCTGCTTTCGGCGATAGCAAAGAGCAGGAACGCAACGCTCGACCGCTTCATCTACGCGCTCGGCATCGAGGGCGTTGGCAAAGTGGCGGCTGCCGACCTCGCGCGCGCGTTCGGCAGCGTGGAAAACCTTAAAAATGCCGGCAGGGAAAGCCTCACCGCGCTCGACAACATAGGCGACGTCACTGCCGAAGCGATAGTCGGGTGGTTTGCGCAAAAAGCCAATCTCGAAGAGCTCTCCGCCCTGCTGCTCTATATAGTCCCCGTAACAAAAAAGGCCGTTCAAAGCGGCATATTCGCGGGGCAATTCGTAGTACTCACCGGCACGCTCTCAGCCTATAAGCGGAGCGAGGCACAAAAACTCATCGAGGAGCGCGGCGGAGTGTGCCAGTCATCGGTCACGGGCAAGACGACGCTCGTCGTCGCCGGGGAGGAGGCGGGCAGCAAGCTCGAAAAGGCAAAAAAGCTCGGCATAAAGGTGATAGACGAGAGCGCTTTTGCCGATATGCTGAAACAGTGATTTGCAGCCGCGGCGAAAGTTATATAAAATAACGGCATAAAAATAAGCGCGGCCCCGCCTTGCATTCGGCGGGGCCGCGCTCTTTTCAGTCTCTTTTCTGTGTGACGCCCTTGTCCCATTCGACGCTTGCTGCGGTCACGAGGTAGACCTCCGCGGCGCCTGCGATCTTCAGCTCCCTGCACGCCTCGGCGGCCGTCGCGCCCGTGGTCAGCACGTCGTCGGCAAGCAGGATCTTTTTTGCCTTGACGCCCTTTCTGTCGGCTATGGCAAAGCATCCTTTCAGGTTCTCCGCGCGTTCCCTGCGCGTAAGACTCTTCTGTTCGTCGGTTTCGCGCTTCTTCGTAAGCGCGTGCACAACGGGTATGCCCAGCTCGCCCGAGATCGCCTCCGCCAGCAGCAGGCCCTGGTTATAGCCGCGCTCCCGCCTGCGCTTTTTGGTTATAGGGATATACGTTACGGCGTCGCACCTGGGCAGCGACCTTGCCTTCTGTGCCATCAGTCTGCCCAGGTAGTCTTTAAGGTAGGGATTGCCGCGCTTGAATCTGAGCACCAGCCTGGCGCCGCCGTCCTTATACACCAGCGCCGAAGCGCCCTTTTTATATATCGGCGGCTCCGCTTTGCAGTCAATGCATATCTCCGGCCGTGTCGTCTTTCTGCCGCACACCGGGCACACGGTACCGTCGTTGAACGTAACGGTCGGCGCGCACCGCTTGCAGAAGTGCGAACCGTCGAACACCTCGGAGCCGCACAGGTCGCAGGTGATGTCGGGCGGGAACAGCACGTCCCGCACTTTTATGCAGATATCTTTAAGGCTTGCCATGGGCGCGGCTCACAGCAGGTACTTTTTAAGGCTGTCCGCGCGGTCGGTGCGCTCCCACGGCAGGTTGGGCTTTCCGAAGTGCCCGTATGCCGCGGTCTGCGAATATATCGGCCTGCGCAGGCCGAGCGTCTCTATCACGGCATAGGGCCGCAGGTCAAATTCGCGCACTATTATGTCTGAAATATCGCTGTCTGAAAGTTTGCCCGTGCCATAGGTGTTCACATATACCGATACGGGCTTGGATACGCCTATCGCGTACGCCACCTGCAATTCTATCTCGTCGGCAAGTCCGGCGGCCACGATGTTCTTGCAAACGTATCTTGCCATATAGGCGGAGGAACGGTCTACTTTGGTGGGGTCCTTGCCGGAAAACGCCCCGCCGCCGTGCGCGCACCTGCCGCCGTAGGTGTCCACGATTATCTTCCTGCCCGTAAGTCCGCTGTCGCCCTCGGGGCCTCCTATCTCGAACCTGCCCGTGGGGTTGATGTAGTACTTGGTGTCGCCGTCTAAAAGTTCTGCGGGGATAACGCTGTCTATCACATACTTCTTTATATCGCGGCGCAACATGTCCTGGTTGACGTTTTCGTTGTGCTGGGCGGAAACGACCACCGCGTCCACGCGCACGGGCGTGCGGCCGTCGTATTCCACGGTCACCTGCGTCTTCCCGTCGGGGCGCAGGTAGGGCAGCAGCCCGCACTTTCTCACGTCGGCAAGCCGCTTTGCCATCTTGTTGGCAAGGTGGCAGGAAAGGGGCATCAGCTCCTCCGTTTCGTTGCAGGCGTAACCGAACATCATGCCCTGGTCGCCGGCGCCTATAAGGTCTCCCATCTCGCCGCCGTTGCGGTTTTCGAACGAGCTGTCCACGCCCATCGCTATGTCGGGGCTCTGCCTGTGCAGCGCAAGCGTTATCCTGCAGTTGTCCGCGCGGAAGTTGCCGAATGTATAGCCTATCCTCGCCATTATATCGCGCGCGATCTTCTTGTACCTTACCTTGGCGGTGGTCGTCACCTCGCCCATTATCATCATCTGGTTGTATGCCGCGCAGCACTCTATCGCGCAGCGGGCGTCGGGATCCTGCGCAAGTATGGCGTCTAAAATGCCGTCCGAGATCTGGTCGCAGAGTTTGTCGGGATGTCCTTCGGTAACGCTTTCGCTCGTAAAAAGTTTCTTCATAGTATTCCTTATATATAAAAGTAGTTTTTCCTGTGCCGGGCGCATTGCGCGCTTTTTTCCGTCAAAAAAAGCTCCGCGCCGCGGAGCTTTCAATAAGTTCTTATTTACCCCATCGGTACGGCATTAGCACCTTGCATTGCAGGTTGCTGTGTGGTCTAAGGGCCGTTCCCTCGCACACTCTTTATAGGTTGTGCAAAGAGTATATCATTGCGGGCGCGCGATGTCAAACAAATCGGCGGCTTTATTTGCAATCGTCGCAAAATTGTTATATAATAATACCGCCTATGAAAACCGTTTGCACGCAATGCCCCGTTTCGTGCGGGGCCGACCGCTTCTCATCGCGCGGCGCCTGCTCTGTGCAGGGGCTGAAAATAGCAAAGTACTACCTTCACCCGTTCGAAGAGCCGGTGATCTCATTTTCCAAAGGCAGCGGCTGCATATTCTTCTGCGGCTGTCCGCTAAAATGCCGCTTCTGCCAGAACTTCGAAGTCTCGCGCGCCTCGCGCGGGAAGGACATAACCGTTGCGGAGCTTGCCGATATATTCAGGCAGCTCGAGGAAATGGGCGCCGACAACATCAACCTCGTCAACCCCACGCACTACCTTTCGCATATCGCCGAGGCGTTCGCGCTGTACAGGCCGCACATTCCCGTGGTTTACAACACCCACGGCTACGAAAAGATAGAAAGCCTTGAACTTGCCGCTACATTCACCGATATATGGCTGCCCGACTTAAAGTTTGTCGACGGCCGCATGGCGGCGCGCTATACCGCCCGTCCCGACTACGCGGAATACGCGCTGCCCGCAATACGCTACATGGCGCAAAAGCGGGCGACGTTCAGCGCGGAGGGCAAGATGCTCACCGGCTGCGTCGTGCGCCACCTCATCATGCCGATGGGGGTGGAGGATTCCATAGCCGCGGTAAACTTTGTCGCCACTCTGCCGAAGGACGTGTATTTCAGCCTGATGAGCCAGTACACCCCGTGCGGCGACATATCCGGCCTGCCCGAGCTGCAGCGGGGCATAACCGTGCGCGAATATAAAAAGGTGCTCGCCGCTGTGGAGGCGGCGGGGCTTGAAAACGTGTTTTTGCAGGACAGGAGCAGCGCCTCGGGCAGCTTTATCCCCGAGTGGGACTATTAGTCCGGCGCCCTGCCCAAAAATTACCTGTCGCATGCGCTAACGCCTGCGGTGCGATATAAGATATAATCATTATGCTTGTAACATTCAACGACGTAACGTTTGCCTACGCGGGCAACATCATATTGAAGGACATAGCGTTTGCCGTAAACGAGGGAGAGCGCATAGGCCTCATCGGCGAAAACGGCGCGGGCAAGACCACCCTTCTGAAGCTCGTCACCGGCAGCCTCTCCCCCGAAAGCGGCTCGGTGCAGCGCAAAAACGGCGCGTCTGTCGGCTTTCTCGCCCAGTCGGGCGGGCTGGAGGCGGAGGGCACCGTCTATTCCGAGATGCTTTCCGCGGTGCAGCCGCAGCTCGACGCGGTGGAAAGGCTCGCGGAACTTTCCCGCCGCCTCTCATCTTCGGAGTACGGCAGCGCGGAGTATGCCGCCCTCTCTTCCAGGTACGAGCAGACCGAGCGCTACATCGCCGCGCACGACTGTTACAACGCCGAAGTGCGCGTGCGCACCGTGCTCACGGGCATGGGCTTTTCGGGGCTTTTCGGGCAGAAGGTCTCCACCATGTCGGGCGGGGAAAAGACGAGGCTCAAACTCGCCCGTCTGCTGCTTGAAGAACCCGACCTGCTCATTCTGGACGAGCCCACCAACCATCTCGACATAAAGACGCTGTTCTGGCTGGAAGATTACCTTACCACCTTTAAGGGCGCAGTCATTGCAGTCTCGCACGACAGGTACTTTTTGGACCGAGTCGCGGCGCGCGTGCTGGAGATAGAGGACGGCAGGCTGTATTCATACCCCGGCAACTATACCAAATTCAAAGCGCTCAAAGCGCAGCGTATCGCGCTCGAACAGAAGGAGTACGAGCGCCTCGTCGAGGAGCGCGCCCGACTTCAGACTTACGTCGACCGCAACATAGTGCGCGCCACCACGGCAAAGTCGGCGCAGAGCAGGGTAAAGCAGCTGGAAAAGCTGCCGGAACCTGTAAAGCCCTATCTTCCGCCGCAGCCTCCGCGCTTCAGGTTCTCCTTTTCCGTGCAGCCTGCCTCCTGCGTGCTCTCGGTCAGCGGGCTCACCCTCTCCGCCGGCGGCAAAACGCTCTTTTCCGATGCATCTTTCACGCTTGCCCGCGGCAAAAGGCTGGCGGTGGTCGGCGAAAACGGCACGGGCAAATCCACATTCTTAAAACTTATCGCGGGCGGCGGAAACGCGGCCTGCACCCCGGGCAGATACGTGCGCGCAGCCTACTACGACCAGGAGAACCTCAACTTGAATCCCGAAAACACCGTGCTTTCAGAAATGTGGGAACGGCACGTCGGCGCCTCGCAGACGGATGTGAGGTCGGCGCTCGCGCGGTGCGGGCTCAGCGAGGGCGACATGTATAAAAAGGTGCGCGAACTTTCGGGCGGCGAGCGCGCAAAGCTCGCGCTGTGCATAACGGCGGCGGAGGAGGGCAACCTGCTGCTTTTGGACGAGCCCACCAACCACCTCGACCTGCCCGCAAGGGAGAGTCTTGAGCGCGCCCTGAAAGATTTCGAAGGCACGGTCATATTCGTCAGCCACGACCGCTACTTCATCTCCGCCGTGGCGGACTGCGTGGCGGAGATAGATGGCGGCAGACTGAGCTATACCGAGGGCGGCTACGAAAGCTGGCGCGAGGCAAAGCGGCAGGCGGCCGAACTTGCCGCACGGCAGGAGGAAGAGCACGTCCGCGCCGAGTATGCAGAGCGCAGAAAGGAGAGCTACCGCTCTAAAAAAGACAGGGCCGCCGAGGCTGCCGTAAAGAGCCGCATAAAGCAGATAGAAGCGGACATATCCCGCAGCGAAGCCGAGGAGGCGGAGGTGCAGGCCGCACTTGCCGACCCCGCGGTCACCGCCGATTATAAAAGGGTGGAGGAGCTGTGCGCGCGGCTCGAAGAGATAAAAAAGCGTCAGGAAGAGCTGTATTCGGAGTACGAAGAGCTAATCTGAGAGAGGTCAACATATAATGGAAAACAAAGACGAAAAACAGCCCCCGCAGGAGCAGGGGCGCACCGTCCGCCACACTATCTCGGCGGAGGAGACCTTTACGCTGGCAAAGGATGTGTACGATCTGCGCAGCTTTATAAAGACGGTCTATTTCAACCGTGCCGTCATCGCGCGCAGGCTCAACCTCTTTTCGCTGCTGTGCAGCCTGGTGTTCACTATGTTCTATGCGGCGTTCACCGTATATTCGGTGATAGCGGGCACCTTTTCGCTCGGGCTGGAGATAGCCATATACTGCATGCTCGGCATATACGTCGTGTTCGTGGTGCTGCTGGTGCTCGTGGCGCGCTTTTCGGCCGACGCCACCACCCGCACGGTAAAGCGCTACAACAGTGCGCTCAAAATTTTCCGCTTGTGCATAAGGGTGGTATCCATAGCCATGGCGATAGTGGCTATAGCTGCATCTGGCAGCGCGGGCACGCCCGCCGCCATCGCCGCGGAGACGGTGCTGATCATCATCTCCATACTCATAATAATAATCCAGGCCGTACCCCTTCTGTTCGGCGGCGTGGTAAACCTCGCGCGCTGGGCGCTGGCGCCGGCAAAAGGCAGGGCGCGCTTTTCGGCGGTGCTGCTCGAATGGTACGGGCTGGTGCGCGAGGGCGCGGGCAGCACCCCGTCCACAAGCAAAATATCCCATAAGCATGTGCCCGACATAAACAGGTGCATAGACGGTTACCTGATCCCCGCGCTCGGCAAAAAGTACATAACTTCGGTGAGCGCGCAGGACATATACAACACAGTGGAGGCCGCGCCCGAAGAGTTGCGTTCCGTTGCCGAGGGCGTGTTCAAACGCGTGTTCGCCTACGCGGCGGAATGCGGCTATGTCAATTCCGACCCCACCCGCGCGATGGAGCTCGACGACAGCTTAAAGGAGCCGGAAAAGAAGCCCCGCCGCACCATAAAGTCGCGGCTGATGGATCTCGGCAAGCGTATCGGCAAGTCGATAGTAAAGAGCTATCTCGACGACGACAGTAAATAATTTTTTGATTGCCGCGCACATATGCCGCAGGCAAACGGTTTTTTTACAGAATAAGGGGCGCGCCGCACAGCCGTGCGGCGCGCCCCGTTTTGCGCAAAGTTTATAGGATTTTCAGAACTTTGTCAGTTTGAAAAGGTACCCTTCCAGCTCGTCGATGCCTATCCTTATCTGCTCCATGCTGTCGCGGTCGCGCACGGTTACGGTGTTGTCCTCTAATGTCTGGAAGTCCACCGTTATGCAGCAGGGGGTGCCTATCTCGTCCTGCCTGCGGTAGCGCTTGCCTATGCTGCCCGTCACGTCATATGTCACCGAAAAACTCTTCGAAAGTTCGGCGTACAGCTCCTGCGCCCTGTCGGCAAGCCCCTTCTGCAGCGGCAGCACCGCCGCCTTATAGGGCGCAAGGAAGGGGTGCAGGTGCAGCACGGTGCGCACGTCGTTCTTTTCTACGTCGAGCACCTGCTCGTCGTAAGCGTCGGTGAGCACCGCAAGCACGGTGCGCTCCACGCCCAGCGAGGGCTCTATAACGTAGGGTATATACTTTTCGCCCGTGACGGGGTCGGTGTATTCCATGCTCTCGCCGCTTTCGTTCTGGTGCTGCGTAAGGTCGTAGTCCGTCCTGTCGGCAACGCCCCACAGCTCGCCCCAGCCGAAGGCGAAGTTGTATTCGAAGTCGGTGGTCGCCTTGGAATAGAAGCACAGCTCTTCCGGCGAATGGTCGCGAAGTTTAATGTTCTCCTCTTTAAGGCCTATCGAAAGCAGCCAGTTGCGGCAATACTCTTTCCAGTAGCCGAACCATTCGAGGTCGGTGCCCGGCTTGCAGAAGAATTCCAGCTCCATCTGCTCGAATTCTCGCACGCGGAATATGAAGTTTCCGGGCGTGATCTCGTTGCGGAAGCTCTTTCCTATCTGCCCTATGCCGAAAGGCACGCGCATGCGGGTGGAGCGCTGCACGTTCCTGAAGTCCACGAATATGCCCTGCGCCGTCTCGGGACGAAGATATACGGTGTTCGCCGAATCTTCGGTCACGCCCTGAAAGGTCTTGAACATCAGGTTGAACTTCCTTATGGGCGTAAAGTCGCTCTTGCCGCATACGGGGCAGACTATCTTGTGCTCGGCTATGAACTGCTCCATCGCCTCGTTGTCCATTGCCTCTACCTTTGCGTCAAGGCTGTGCTTTTTGCAGTAATCCTCGATAAGGTTGTCCGCCCTGTGCCTCGTCTTGCAGTTCCTGCAATCCATCAGCGGGTCGGAAAACCCGCCTATGTGGCCGGAGGCCTTCCACGTGCGCGGATTCATCAGTATCGCGCAGTCGAGCCCGGTGTTGTATACGTTCTCCTGCACGAATTTTTTCCACCATGCGCGCTTTATGTTGTTTTTAAGCTCCACGCCCAGGGGGCCGTAGTCCCACGTGTTCGCAAGCCCGCCGTAAATTTCGCTGCCCGGGAATATGAAGCCCCTGTTCTTGCACAGGGCTACAAGTTTTTCCTGCGTGACGGCTCTCTTTTTGTCTGCCATGATATCACTCCCGAAAATTGTGCGCCGCGTTCGCGGCGTAAATATTAAGTCACATAAATTTTATTAAAAAAGAGTATGCAAGTCAAGCAATTGCGCCCGGATTTGCCGCGCGGCGGCGGGCTTTGGTAAAAAAAAGTCGTTCAACGGAAAAAATATTGCAATAAACTATGTACTTTCTTGTGTAAGTTGTGTTATAATTGGATAAAGCGAGATTTGATTTTACAAGGTGAAAGATGCTCTCCGACATAGAAATTGCAGAAAGCTGCGTAATGCAGCCCATAACGCGCATCGCCGCAGCGCTCGGACTTTCGGAAGACGAGCTGGAACTTTACGGCAGATACAAGGCCAAGATAAACCTCAAAGAGGTAAAGCCCGGGGCAAAGCTCATACTCGTCACCTCCATAAACCCCACGCCCGCGGGCGAGGGCAAGACCACCGTATCCATAGGCCTTGCCGACGGCATGAAAAAGCTGGGCAAAAAGGTGTGCCTCGCGCTGCGCGAACCTTCGCTGGGGCCGGTGTTCGGCATAAAGGGCGGCGCCGCCGGCGGCGGCTGGGCGCAGGTCGTGCCCATGGCGGACATCAACCTGCACTTTACGGGCGACCTGCACGCAATAACTTCGGCAAACAACCTTCTGTGCGCCGTTATAGACAATCATATCTTCCGCGGCAACGAGCTTAAAATAAAGGAAGTATATTTTCATCGCTGCATGGACATGAACGACCGCGCTCTGCGCGATCTCACCATAAACTGCGAGGCCGGCAGGATGAAGGGCTGCAAGAGCTATTCAAGGAAGGAGCACTTCGACATAACCGCCGCTTCCGAGGTGATGGCCATACTCTGCCTTGCCACCGACCTTGCCGACTTGAAGCGCAGGCTGGAAAACATCGTCGTCGGCGAGGACGAGGACGGCAATTTCGTCTACGCGCGCGACCTGCACGTGGCGGGCGCCATGGCCACCCTTCTGAAAGACGCCATAAAACCCAACCTCGTCCAGACGCTCGAAGGCACCCCCGCGATAGTGCACGGCGGGCCGTTTGCCAACATAGCCCACGGCTGCAACTCTGTGCGCGCCACATATACGGCGATGACGCTCGCCGACTATGCCGTCACCGAGGCCGGCTTCGGCGCAGACCTCGGCGCGGAAAAATTTCTCGATACCAAGTGCCGCGTGGCCGGCATACAGCCCGACTGCATAGTGGTGGTGGCAACGGTAAAGGCGCTCAAACTGCACGGCGGGGCGGATAAGTCCAACCTTTCCGAAGAGAATCTTTCCGCGTTGAAGGCGGGGCTGCCGAATCTTCTCAAACACGTCGAAAACATGAAAAAGGTGTACTCCAAGCCGGTGGTCGTGGCGATGAACAGATTTGCCACAGACACCCCCGCCGAAATCGAAGCGGTGCTCTCCGCCTGCGACGAAGCGGGCGCGCCCGCGGTTTTCACCGACGTGTTCTTAAAGGGCGGCGAAGGCGGCAGGGCGCTCGCCGAAAAGGTGGTATGGATGTGCGAAAAGCCCTCGCGGCTTACATACGCCTACGACCTTGAAGCCGACATAAAGACCAAGATAAACGACGTCGTGACCAAAATTTACGGCGGCGAAGGCGCCGACTACACCGAAGAGGCCGAGCGCGCCATTGCCGACATCGAGGGCAAGGGCATAAAGGGCCTGCCCGTCATAATCGCAAAGACGCAGTACTCCCTCTCGGACGACCCGAAAAAACTCGCCCGCCCGCAGGGATTCAGGATAACCGTGCGCAACGTCGTATATAAGGGCGGCGCGGGCTTCATAGTCGCCATAGCGGGCGACATCAACCTCATGCCCGGGCTGGGCAAGGTGCCGGCGGCGGAGCATATAGATACAGACGGCGACGGCAAAATCACCGGTTTAAGTTAATATAAGCGGCGCATAACTTTGTTGCCGTTGCGGGTCTGTTCGGTCATTTACGTCTTTGTAAACTTCCTCGGGTTTTCCCCGCGCGCCTTGAACTGCTCGCATCTCCAAAGTTTTAGCCCCGCGTGAATGCCGGTATTGCCGGGCAAATTAACGAGAGATTATCGGAAAATATAAGGTCAGAAGGAAACAGCTTTCAATCTATGGCAGAAAACAAAGAACTCGAATTACCCGAAGCATCCAACTTCATCGAACAGATAATAAACGAAGAGCTTGCCGCCGGCAAGTTCGAAAGCGTGGGCAACAAGATAAAGGTGCGTTTCCCGCCGGAGCCCAACGGCTACCTGCATATAGGGCACGTCAAGGCGCTCTCCATCAATTACGGCGTAAAGGAGAAGTACCGCGGCGAACTCAATCTCCGCATGGACGACACCAACCCCGCCAAAGAGGACTATGAATACGTCGATTCCATAATTAAGTCGCTCGAATGGCTGGGCATAGAGTACGACCGCCTCGTGTTTGCCTCCGACTATTACGACAAACTCTACGAAATAGCCGAAAAGTATATAACCGACGGCAACGCATACGTGTGCGACCTCTCCGCCGAGGAGATAACCGCCACCCGCGGCACGCTTACAGAGCCGGGCACTCCCTCGCCATACAGGAACAGGAGCGTGGAGGAGAACCTGAAGCTCTTCCGCGAGATGAAGGCGGGCGTCTATCCCGACGGCGCCAAGGTGCTGCGCGCAAAGATAGACATGGCGTCGCCCAACATCAACATGCGCGACCCAGTCATCTACCGCATAGCGCACGTATCGCACTACCGCACGGGCGACAAGTGGTGCATATACCCCATGTACGACTTTGCCCACCCGCTCTCCGACGCAATCGAGGGCATAACGCATTCGCTGTGCTCGCTCGAATTCGAAAATCACCGTCCGCTCTACGACTGGGTGATAGAAAAGGCGGGCTTCCCCAAGCCCGTCCCCAGGCAGATAGAGTTTGCAAGGCTGAACATAACCAACACGCTCATGTCCAAGCGCTACCTTAAAAAGCTGGTCGACGAAGGCGTGGTAAGGGGGTGGGACGACCCCCGCATGCCCACGCTCGCAGGGCTGCAGAACAGGGGCGTGCCCGCAAAGGCGCTCAGAAAATTCGTCGCCGACGTGGGCGTGGCAAAGGCATATGCCGTGGTCAATTCCGCCCAGCTCGACAGTTGCGTGCGCGACGAGCTCAACGAAAATGCAGAGCGCGCCATGGCGGTGCTCTCTCCGCTCAGACTCACCATAACCAACTACGAGGGCGAGGAAGAGCTGGACTTCGAAAGAAATCCGTTAAAGCCCGGGTGCGGCACGCGCAGCATAAAATTTTCCGGCAGCGTGTATATCGACCGCGACGACTTCGCGCTGGTTCCGCCGCCCAAGTACAAGCGCCTTACCGTGGGCGGCACCGTGCGCCTCAAGGGCGCCTATATCGTCCGCTGCGACGAGGCGGTGCAGGATGCCGAAGGCAACGTCACCGAACTTAAATGCACCTATTTTCCCGAAAGCCGCAGCGGCAGCGACCTTCCCTGCGCCGTAAAGGCAAAGGGCGTGATACAGTGGGTGGATGCAAAATACGGCAAAGACGCCGAATTCCGCCGCTACGACAGCCTGCTCAAAGACGAGCAGTATCCCGACCAGGACTACGCCGAAAGGCTCAATTACGACAGCGAGCACATCTTTCACGGCAAGGCCGAGCCCTGCCTTGCGGATGCGGCGGAGGATACGCCCTTCCAGCTGCTGCGCACCGGTTACTTCAAAAAGTGCACCGAAAACGGGTCGCTCATTCTGTCGGAAATAGTTTCCCTAAAGGACACGTTCAATAAATAAAAGCAATAAAACGCGCGGGCAATGCCCGTAAGTTTGCCCCCGCCTTCGGGGGCGGAGGAGTTTTATGGTAGTTAAAATAGTGGCAATATCTGCCGTGGCGCTGATTTTGCTGATAGCCCTCATCGTCGGATTGGTAAAGGGTTTTACCAAGACAAAAACATGGGCCACGGAATACCTCTTCGCGGTGATACTGTCGGTGCTCATCTATTCGCTTGCCGATCTCTCCGGCATGAAGGCGTGGCTTGCGTTCGCACTCAAGATCGGCACGGCAGTAGTGTTCATCCTGGTGTTCGCGCTGCTCTCTTCCCGCGGCAAGGCGCTCATCGAAAACTGCATCGCCAACGCCCGCAAGCGCTCGTATTACGAACAGTACGGCGAGCGCGAGGAGAACGTGTTGCAGATCCTCGATGCCATAGAACTCGGCGACGAAAAGGCGTATAAGCGGCTCACCAGGCGCCAGTTCCCCGAAAATCGCGGCGGTGCGGGCGTTGCGGACAGGATATGCGGCGGCATAACGCTTATGATAAAGGCGGCGGTCATATTGGGGCTCATAGCCGCGGCGGCGTTCGTCGTGCTCGACTTGACTCAGTTGCCCTTTGTAACCGAAAAGCTCGGCGGCATATACGGAAGCGGCGCATGGAAGTTCTTTTCCAAATTTGTAATTGACGCCTTCGTCATAGGCATACTGTTCTTTGCCATCAGGGCGGGTTTCCGTTCGGGCATAATAAGCGTGCTGTGGGTGATCGTTGTTCTCGGCATGATAGGCGGTTCGGTATATCTTTCCTATTGGCTCAGCTTCAACAACGCGTCCTTCATTGCAACCGCGCAGTCGCTCGCAAACGGTGCGCTCGGCGGAATTTCGGGCAGCATTGCCGAGTTGTTCAATAATCTCGGCATGAGCAACGTCACCGACGTCACCGTCTGTCAGCTCGTGCTCACGGCGGCGCTGTCGCTGGTGCTCATAATCGTGTCCGTAGTGATAGGCGCCATAGTCGGCAGCATAATCGGCCGCGCGCGCGACGGGGCCGCGTTCAGCGTTATAGACGGCGTTTTCGGCGCGGTCGTCGCCTTTGCCGTTGCCTGCGGCTTGCTGCTCCTGCTCGGCGCAGTGTTCTATTCGATAAGCGACCTCGATATGATGTCGGCGTTCAACGACTATATGTACTACACGGCCTCCGACGGCACGGTAAAACCCGCGGCCATCGCCTCGGCGTTCTATACCAATAACCCTCTCAATTCGCTCGAATTCATACGCAACCTTCCCGTCCGCGGCTGGTTTGACTGATCCGGGCATATACCGGTCCGGATTCATCATTAACGTCGGTAAAAGCAGGCGCGCCCGCGGCAACAGCCGCGGGCGCGCCTTTATGACTGCGTCTTTCTGCCGTTAAAAGTTCCTTTCGCAGAAGCTCTCGCAGCAGGTGCACTGTTCGTTGCCGCAGCCTATCTGAATTTTGCCGAGGGTGCAGTTGGCCCCTTCGGAGTTATACTTGCAGTTCTTTACGTCGCAAGACACGCCTGTGTTTATGTTCATCATAAAGCACCTCCTTGTCATATTGTGCTCACTGCGGGCAGAATTTATACTGCGTCCGCAGGTTTGCGCTCCGCCAAATTATCCGCCCGCCCCTTGACAAACGGGCTTTCAGAACTTATAATATAGAAAAACAAATAATTGAAAAGAGGTGCAACTATGCGCGTTATATTGTTGAAGGACGTAAAGGGCCAGGGCAAGAAGGGCGACGTTGTGGAGGTGAGCGACAGCTATGCCCGCAACTACCTCATAAAGGGCGGCTATGCCGAACAGGCCACGGCCGTAAAGATCAACGACATCGCCCAGAAAAAGGCGGCGGCCGACTTCCATCGTTCGGAAGAGCTCAAGGCCGCGCACGAACTTGCAAAGCAGCTCAAAGGCAGGCAGTTTTCGGTAAACGTAAAGGCGGGCGCGGGCGGCAGGCTGTTCGGTTCGGTGACTGCGGCAGATATTTCCGAAGCGCTCGCCGGGGCGGGCTATTCCGTCGATAAAAAGAAGATAGCACTCTCTTCTCCCCTGCGTGAGGCGGGCGATTACGACGTGGAGCTTCGCCTGTTCGAGGGGGTGACCGCAAAGATCAGGGTAAAAGTTGTGGCTGTTACACAGTAAATAAAACATGCGCGCCCGCAGCTTCAGCTGCGGGCGTTTTCATTTGCGGAAAGCGCGGCTGTATGCTTTTTAATTGTCGCAAAATTATATTTTTCTTATGGGGTATTGACAAATGGGCGGCACATATGTATAATCTAATGTAATAAACGATATTTTTGTCGCATAAAAAACGCTTGCTTTTTTGTTGAGTTTATGCGGTATAAAACATCGCAAAGGGGGTGCCGCAACGGCGGCGGAACGATATGGATCTTTCTTTGTTGTCGGTATGGGAGGACATAAAGTCATTCCTTGCCGGAAATCTTCAGCTTGTGATACTCGTTGCGGGCGCGGTGCTTGCCGTTGCGGCAATAATAATCATCGCGGCGTGCGTAACGGCAATAAAGCGGCGCCGCGCCGCCGATGGGCGGGATACTGCCGCACGGGAAGGGGCGGCATGCGATCGGGAGGAACTTCCCGCGGAAGAGCAGCCCGGCGGGGCGGAGGAAGGGTCTGTGCCCGTTGCCTGCGACGCGTCCGCGCCAGATGCCGACGTGCAGCCCGCAGTTGCCGAAGCGCAGCCCGATATCCCGCAGGAAACCGATGTGCCCGCAGCGGAAGAACCCGCACGGCAGGAATATCCCGTTCAGGGCAAGGTGATGTTCATAAAGCCCCGCCCCGGCATGTTCATACGCTACCGCTACAACCGCAGCTTTGCGGCAAAGCTCATCCAGTCCGAGGACAAGGTAAAACGGTGGTATTCCGAACTCAAGCGGGAACTGCTCTCCTATAAAAAGGTGACCGCGCGCGTAAGCTGGCGACACGAATCCTTCCGTTACGGCAGGCCCACCGCGGCAAAGTTCGTCATACGCGGCAAAACGCTCTGCCTGTGCCTCGCGCTCGACCCCGCGGCATATGCCGAAAGCAAGTACATTGTAAGCGACATGTCGCGCTATTCAAAGTTTGCCGCAACGCCGCTGCTGTACAGGATAAAGAACGAGCGCCGCTGCCGCTACGCAAAGGAGCTGATAGCAAAACTGTTCGAAGGGGCCGAGGCCGCCGTTCCTCCCGAAGAGGACTTCTCCGCCATCCCGTACGAGGACACTCAGTCGCTCGTGGAAAAGGGCCTTATAAGGATAGTCAGCTACGAGGAGGTGTCTGTCGCCGAAGGCACCGCCGAAGAAGAATACGAGGACGATGACGACTTCGGCGGCGAGGACTTCGACGACGATGACGAGGACGAGCTCGAAGAGGTGAGCGCCGCCGACGCGGGCGCGCTCATGGCCGACGACAGGGCAAAGCTGCGCGTGCAGCAGGGCGAAGCCTTCTCCGACAAGGCGAAGTCGGCGGTTGTAAACATAGACACGCTCGGACAGTTCTTTGAAGAGGGCGAAAGAGTCACGCTTGACGAAATAAAGCGCCGCGTCCCGTTTATCGCAAAGAACGTTACCTACATAAAGGTACTCGCGCGCGGCACGCTGAACAAGCCGCTCATCGTCGTGGCGGACGATTTCTCGCTCGAGGCGGTTAAGATGATAGTGCTCACCGGCGGCAGGGCTATAAAGAACAGAAGAAAAAACTGAAGACAGCGGCGGCAGAACATGTTCTGCCGCCGCCCTCTATTTTTCTTTGAATTTTATTTCGCGCGGGGTTCCGTAATCGGCTCGCTTGCGCCGCTGCTTTTTTTCCACTATGTAATATACGGGTTCGGGAGGTTTTTCGGACTTCTCCTGTTTTTCCGGCGGCTTTTCGGGCTTTACGCGTGTGCTCTTCAGCCCCAGCATGGCCAGCTTCACCGTATGCACCACTATGAAACAGGCAATAAACAGTATTGCCAGATACAGTATTCCTATCGCTTCCATGACTGCATTATACAGCGCCGCCGCGCGTATATTTTGCCGTTATTGCGGGAATAATGTATTACTTTATATAAAAGAGGTGCCAGAATGGAAACGGACGAAAATGTTGTCATCACTCCGCAGGAGAGGCAGGAATTCGAAGAGTACAGGCGCCGCAAGCGCATTGCGGAGGCACGCGCCCTCATCGGCAGGCTCGAGCTCGATTTAACACAGCCGGGAACGGACGGCGCCGCCGTAGTCTCTGCGGTAAAGGACGCGGAAAAGTGCGGACTCGGCGGCGTATGCGTGCAGCCGTACTTCGTAAACGTCTGCGCGCGGCCGGTAAAAAAGCTAAAGGTCGTGTGCTGCATATCGCTGTGCGGCGGCGCCGAAACTTCCGAAGCCAAGGCGTTCCAGGTCAGGCGCGCGGTGCGTGCGGGCGCGGCCGCCGCCGAGGTCACTGCCCCCGTGCCTGCCGTAAAGGAAGGCGCGTGGAGCTACGTGCGCAGGGAACTTAAAAAACTGCGCGCCGCGGCCGGGAACATCGAACTGCGCATGAATGCCGAAGCTCCGCTGCTCACCGCGCAGGAGGCTGAGCGGCTGTGTTCGCTTGCCGCCGAGTGCGGGGTAAAATGTGTGCGCGTCAGCCACGGCGCCTGCGACGACGAGGAGCTTTCGCAGATTGCCGCCGCCGTGCGCGGCAGAATGACGGTAAAGTCGGGCGGGGCGGACACTCCCGCGCGCATCGCCACGATGATGGAGCTGGGCGCGGGTATAGTCTCTTCCCGCTCTGCAACGGAGCTTGCCCGCACCATCCTTGCCGTGGCGGAGGAGGGCAGGTGACATCCTGTCCGTGCCGGATAAGATATTTTCAGACAACGAACTGCCGCCGCGCAATTTGCGCGGCGGCAGTCCGAGTTTTTTAT
>ERZ1643246.2086-NODE-2086-length-19966-cov-5.015820_pt1 | contig 19966 bp, 23 predicted proteins | sample MGYA00579265_ERZ1643246 | MGnify/ENA primary metagenome ERZ1643246 (study PRJEB29033, sample SAMEA4952261) | chicken gut metagenome | biome: Broiler Chicken; feature: Gastrointestinal Tract; material: Caecum | place: Ireland | collected 2018 | study: Broiler...
ATTATAACATCAATTGTTAGTTTTGTAAAGAAAAAAGAGACTGTGTCTCTATTCTACTCTCCAATCAATTGGTTTTAATCCTTTACTTTTTAGGAAAATATTTGTTTTAGAAAATGGTTTACTACCAAAGAATCCATTGTATGCTGAAAATGGTGATGGATGAGCTGATTCAATTACATAATGAATAGGATTAGTAATTAATTTCTTTTTTGCTCTAGCATAACTTCCCCAGAAAATAAATACGACAGGTGTTGTTTTTTTATTAATTATTTCTATCACTTGATCTGTAAATTGTTCCCAGCCATGATTTTTATGCGATGTTGGTGTATGTGCTTCTACTGTTAATACTGCATTTAATAGTAAAACACCTTCTTTTGCCCAGGGTTTAAGTGAGTTATGTTTTGGAAATGGTATTCCTAAGTCACTTTCTAGTTCCTTAAAAATGTTTTGTAGTGAAGGTGGTTTTAATACTTCATTACTTACTGAAAAGGATAATCCTTCTGCTTGATTTGGTCCGTGATATGGATCTTGTCCTAGAATTACAACTTTTACATTGTCAAAATCTGTATATCTAAATGCATTAAATACTTCACTTTGCTTTGGATATACAGTTTTTGTTTTATATTCTTCTTTAATAAAATCCATTAAGTTTTTAAAATATTCCTTTTGATATTCTTGTTTTAATAACTCATCCCAGTGATTTCCAATCATATGCTTACCTCTTCTCTATCATTATTATTTATGATAACTTTCATTATTCATAATCTTAAATGCTCTATAGATTTGTTCTAGTAATAGAACTCTAAATAATTGATGAGGAAATGTCATTTTAGAAAAAGATAGATGGTATTTTGCCTTGTCTTTAATTGATTTATCTATTCCATAACTACCACCAATAATAAACGTTATATTACTATTAATAATCATTATATCTTCTATTTTTTTAGATAGCTCCTCTGATGTTAATTCTTTTCCTTCTATTTCTAAGGTAATGATATATTCTTTTTCATTGATATGCTTGTTAATTTTTTCTGCTTCTTTTTCCATAGCTTGTTTTGCTGGTAATAGTCCTTCATCTTTTATTTCTACTATTTCTAGGTCTGTATATTTTTTTAATCGCTTTTGATATTCTTCTATCGCATCTTTTAAGTACTTTTCTTTGATAGAACCTACTGTAATAATTTTAATCATATTATACCTCAATCATTGGACTTTCTTCTTTTTGCTTGGCTATTAAAATATTTATGTTTGTTTCTCCTAGCTCTTCTTCTATTGCTTCTAATACTTTTTCTTCTGTATTATTTTTTTCACTTAAATGGGCTAGTACTATGTATCGGGTGTTTCTTCCTATAATTTTTTTTAAATATTTGGCAGTTGTTTTATTAGATAAATGTCCCTTATCGCTTATTACTCTTTCTTTTAGAAATCTTGGATAGGGTCCATCCATTAACATGACTTCATCATGGTTTGCTTCCATAATGTAGATATCTTTTTCCGTCATTTTGGCTAGGTACTTTCTATTGATATATCCTGTATCAGTAACATAGACTAGTGATTTATCATTATATTTTATAATATATCCTACAGAACATGGTGCATCATGAGATGTATGAATTAATTCTATTTCTACATCTTGGATATTAAAATTATCTTCTATAAACTCACAGCGGTATCTAGGTACGATATCTTGTAGATCATCATACATTTTCTCAGGTATGTAGACAGTTAAGTTAGTATGATTTACTAGTGATTTTAAACCATTAATATGGTCTTTATGACTATGCGTTATTAAAATTCCATTAAATTGTTCAAAAGAAAGGGAATTCTCTTCTAAACTCCTTTTTAGAGTTAAGTAGGAAATTCCCATATCTATTATTATATTGGTATTATCACATAATACTATTGTACAATTTCCTTTTGAACCACTGGCAATTGTTTTAACTTTCATTTTTAATAGAAGCTCATAGCGTTTAGAGCTCTTCCTCCACGATAAGGATATCCATTCCAAATAGAAAAGTGTAAGTGGACTCCTGTTGCGGCTCCTGTTCTTCCCATACTTCCGATTACTTGGCCTTTTACTACATAGTCTCCAACTTTTACTCTACGTGAACCTGATACCATATGTGCATACATTGAATAATATCCGTTGTGATGATCAATAGTGATAAACTCTCCATTATCATATTTGTATCCTGATTGAACTACTGTTCCATCTAGGGCAGCAAAAATATTTGATCCATATCCACATCCGGCAATATCTGTACCATCATGTAATACTCCCCAGCGATAACCAAATGGACTAGAGATTGATGAACAAGTTGCTGGCCATCCCCATTGTCCTCTTGTTGCAACAACCGTACCATAACCACCATAATAACTTGTTTTCTTTCCACCTCTGACAATGATTTCATTTACTGGTTCTTTTAATACCTCTCCAGTACCTACTGCAGCAACATCGACAGTAGCTCCATTTACTTTCTGAATTTTTTGAGTAATTCTTGTAACACCTTTTACACCATGCTGCTTTATTTCACTATATCCTACTTCTTTAGTATTATCATATTGCGTTTCCGTCTGATAATTTGTTTCTTCATCAAAAACTACATGGTCTACTTCAACTACTCTAAATTGAGGTTTTAATATTCCTAATGTTACTTCTTGTCCTGGATATAATAAACTATTTGTACTTGTAAAACTAGGATTAGCAATCATAAATTCTTCTGTTGATATCTTATTATTAAAGGCAATTGCTTCTATGGTGTCTCCTTGTTGCACAGTATATTTTTGTTGATCTTCTGTTGTACCGAACATTAAGTATTTACTTAAGGTACCTGTATCTTGATAAATCGTTTCATCTACAGGTATATTTGCTCTTTTTATTGTTATTTTATTTTCGATAGAAATACTTTCTATAATTTTTCCGACATCTTTAATCTCTTTTTGTGTACCATTAGCATAATTTTCATAATCTTCTTCAGATACAAAAGAATGAACAATATTATCTACTGCTTCTTCAAATATTTTTTTATCTAGTACATATATTTTTTGTTTTTTACCTTTAATTTCTGTACCATCTACTGCTTGGGAATCTACTGCACCTATTGTTATTTCATAACCTTTAATAGTAAATGGAGATATATTTTCTATTTTTTTATATATTTCTTTGATACTTGATACATCATCATCAAATGTAATTTCTTTTTCTATATCTAGGTCTTCTGGTAAATATACTTTATTTACTCCAAATTTTTCTTTGATTTGATTTTGTCTTTTATCGATATAATCTTCTAGGGCTTCTTTTGATTTTATCAGACCGATTGATTCACCTTTTAGATAAACTCGATATAGAGTCTCTGGTTCTTTATTTGAGAATGCTGTTAAGAGTGGTATGGTTCCTGCTAAAACAAGAATTAATAAAATTGATACTAATTTTTGTTTCATACTATTCTTCTTCACCTCTATTTCCTTTACTTAAATTTAAAAATGTAGATGTATTTTTCTTAAATAGTAATTCTACAGTTGCGGTTGGTCCATTACGATGTTTTCCTATAATTAATTCTACAATACTTGTATTGTCTTCATTCCTAGCTTCTTTTTTATAGTAATCATCACGATATAAGAAGGCAACAATATCAGCATCTTGTTCAATTGATCCTGATTCACGTAAGTCACTCATTATTGGTCTTTTATCTTCACGTGATTCTACACTACGTGATAGCTGAGATAGAGCTATTACTGGGACTTGTAATTCCATCGCTAATGTTTTTAGGCTTCTTGAAATATCAGATACTTCTTGTTGTCTATTGGCTCCATAATTTTTTCCGCCTGATATTAATTGTAAATAATCAATTACAACTAGTCCTAAGCCTTTTTCACTTGATGCTAATCTTCTACATTTTGCTCTGATTTCTCCAATCGTAATTCCCGGAGTATCATCCATTACTAAATTTGTATTAGATAATTGAGATACTGCTTCATTTATTCTTTTCCAGTCGTTATTCATTAAATTTCCAGTACGTAATTTAAATCCTTCTAATTGTCCTAGAGAAGAAATAATACGCATTGCCAGTTGTTCAGCACTCATCTCTAAGTTAAATAATGCAATTGATTTATCTTGTGTCATTGCAGCGTGTGTTGCGAGATTTAGAGCAAAGGCTGTTTTTCCCATGGCAGGACGTGCAGCAATTATTATTAATTCATTGGGATGTAGTCCAGTTGTTAGTTTATCTACATCGTACCAGCCAGTTGCTAGACCTGTTACTTCTCCTTTATGTTCTGATAATCTTTCTAGATCTGCTTGTGTCTTTTGTAAGATATCTTTAATAGATCTAAATTCACTAGATTTTCTATTTTTTACTATGTTTAATATTTTCTTTTCAGAATTGTCTAATATTTCATTTACTGTTTCATCAGTCCTATATCCTTCTGATGCTATTTCTGTTGCAGTTTCTATTAAACTTCTTAGAATAGATGCATCTTCTACATTTTTTATATAATAATCAATATTACTTGCTGTTGGAACGAAGTTTAATACTTCTGTTAGATATTCTACTCCTCCTACTTCTGTTAATTGATTATTTTTCTTAAGATAACTTGTTATTGTGGTAATATCAATAGGAGTTTTTTCTTCTACTAAAGCATTCATTGCGGCAAAGATTTTTCCATTTTTTTCATCATAAAAAGAGTCTGGTGTTAAATTTTCACAGGCTTTTTGTAAGGCATATTTTGATAAGAAACATGCTCCTAAAACAGACTCTTCTGCTTCAATGTTATTTGGCAATGATTTTATTGGCATTTCTTCACCTCTATTTTATGATATGTGCTTTTACTGTTGCTTTAATTCCTGGATATAAATTAATATCTACATGATGAAATCCTAGGCTAGACATAGAAGATGTTAATTCTATTTGTCCTTTGTCAATTTTATATCCTTCTTTTTCTAAAGCGTCTTTTACTTGCTTTAGACTTACACTTCCAAAGACTTTATCTCCTTCTCCAGTTTTTACTTTAAATTCTAAAACTAAGGTATCTAATTTCTTTTTTAATTCTTGTGCTTCTTGTTTATTTTTTTCATCTTCTTTCGCTTTATTTTGTTTTTCTTTTTCTAATTTTGCTAAGTTTTCTTTATTTTTAATGACAGCATAACCATTCTTTATTAAGAAATTTTCTGCATAACCATCTTTTACTTTCTTTATTTCCCCTTTTTTACCTTGATTTTTTAAATCTTTAATAAAAATTACTTCCATTTTATTCACCTTCTTCTTCTGCAATTATTTTCTTTAATTCTTGCTCTACTTTACCAATTGTTGTATTTTCAAAACGGGCAGCTCCATTGTAGTCGTCTCCTCCGCCACCTAATTTTTCTAATATTCTAGTGATATTAAAATTTCCTAGACTTCTAGCACTAATTCCTACGGTATCTTTTCCTATTTTTCCAATGACAAATGATGCTTCTATATTATTAAAAAATAGTAAAGTATCTGCTACTTTTGCTAAGTCTTCTCTACGGTATATAGTATAAGGTGTGGCTTTCGTAAAGGCAATTTTTTTATTAATTGTTTCGATATCACTTAATAATTTCTGCCTTTCTGTATATTCTTCTATATCTTGTTTCAATAAATATTGAACTTTTTTAGCACTAGCACCTAAATTAGCTAAATAATATGCTGCATAGTAGGTTTCTGCACTTGTTTTTAAAGTAAAGTTATTCGTATCTAATACAATTCCTGATAAGAGAACTGTTGCATAATAAGGATCTAGTTCTACATCATAAAACTCTGTTAATTCGGTAATCATTTCGCATGTACTTGATACTTCATCATCATCAATAATTAAGGCATTTTTAATTGTTGTTTTTCCTAAGTCATGATGATCAATGATTATTTTTTCATCTATTTTCTTTAATACATTTTGATTTTGTACTAACTCTGTTTTATTTGTATCTAGAATAATTAATAAATTCTTTTTATTATTTGGATATAGATATTTATCAATATCTTCTCCTCTTATTATAGGAATACAACCATCTAATTCTTTTAAAATTTTTTCTACACCTAGTTCATGTTGTTTATCGTCCACTATGATATAGCAGTCTTTTCTTTTTTGTTTTAAGATTAAACTTAATCCTACACAGCTTCCTAGGGCGTCTAAATCTAAGTCTTTATGAGCCATTAAAAAGATTACTTTTGCTTTTCTTACTTTTTTATTTATCTTTCTTCTTTCTTCAATTATTCTCATTTTTACCTCCTGTATTCCTATTTCTTATTATATAATACTTTCTGTTGTTTGTAAAATGAAAAAAGAGTTCACAAACGAACCCTTTATCTAGTATAAGGCATTAATGCGATAGCTCTTGCTCTTTTAATTTGTGTTGATATATATCTTTGATGACGAGCACAGTTTCCAGTTACTCTTCTTGAAACAATTTTACCTTTTTCATTTACATATCTTTTTAATGTTTCAGGATTTTTATAGTCAACTGTTGCACCAGCACACATCATACATACTTTTTTCTTTCTGCGTCCAAATTCTGCCATTTTTCTTCCTCCTTTTTTAGAATGGTAATTCATCATCGCTTATTTCAATACTAGAACCGAAATCAGCGAAAGGATTGCTATCTACATCGGTTGTCTTTGGCTCTGTAGTAGCTCCAAAGTCATATGGTGTAGGGCCTGCATTATTTGATTGAGCAGGTGCGCTTCCATTAGAATTAGCATTCATATTCATATTATTAGATGACCCTTTGGAACCTAAAAATTCAACATTGTCTGCGACTACTTCTGTTACATAACGTTTTTGACCATTTTGATCATCATAGCTTCTAGTTTGAATACGTCCATCGATTGCTACTTGACTACCTTGAGATAAGTAGTTTTTTACATTCTCTGCTTGTTTTCTCCAAACAACAATGTTAATGAAGTCTGCTTCTCTTTCCCCGTTAGCATTCGTAAAATTTCTATTTACTGCTAATGAAAAAGTTGCAACAGCAGTATTGCTTCCTGTATATCTTAATTCAGGGTCTCTAGTTAATCTTCCAATTAAAAATACTTTATTCATATTCTACCTCTTTTTTAGTCTTCTACTTTTACGATTAAGTGACGAAGTAAGTTTTCGTTAATTCTTACAACACGGTCGAATTCAGCAACTGCTTCTGGTGTTGCTTCTACTACGAATAAGTAATAATATCCTGTTTTAAACTTTTTAATTTCGTAAGCTAATTCTCTTGGTCCCATTGCCTTTTCTTCTAACATTTTAGCTTTTTGTTCTTCTAAAACCTTTTTAAGATTTTCTGCTGTCTTAGTAATTTCAGCTTCTTCCATATCTGGTCTTACGATGAACATAATTTCATACTTTCTCATTTGTTACACCTCCTTTTGGACTAATGGCTACTCATGTAGCAAGGAGTATTTAAAATACTCGTTAGTATTATAACAATATTTCTTTTGTTTGTCTAGGGTTAGTTTGATATTTTTAACTTTCTCAAATCTCTTACTCGGATGATTTTACCAGGGTATGGTTTTATTGTTTTATTATCTACTATATTGATTTGACTAGTAATTCCAAATTTGTTTTTAAACTCTTGCTCTACCTCTATTTTATAACTTGCTATTTTTTCTTTAGGAACATTTATTAAGTCTTCTTTATACTCAATATTAATTGTTAAGATTTCTTTATACTCTTCTTTTGATATGACAATTTCATATTGATGATTAAAATAAGGATGCATAAAAAGAAAATCTTCTATTTGACTTACAAATATTTTTACACCTTTTACTTTTAACATATCATCTGTTCTTCCCAAGAATTTTACTATTCTTGGACTAGTTGAACCACAAGGACATTTTTCTTTACTTAATTTTACTAAATCATTTGTTGCATATCTTATTATTGGAAAACATTCATTATATATTGTTGTTACTACTAATTCTCCTATCTCATTTTCTGTTGGTAATTTAGTTATTGGATCTATTAATTCAAAATAATAATTCGGATTTAGATGCATTCCATTTTCGTAAATACATTCCATTCCTAAACCAGGTCCTAATGTTTCTGTCATTCCATAATCTTGTGTTACACTAACATCTTCTCCCCAGGCATCTTTTATCTTTTTTCGCATTGTCTCTGTTAATAATTCACTACCTACTCTAATAATTCTAATTGGAAGTTTTTTCACATCTATTTTTAATTCTTTGGCTTTTTCATATAGATGCATTATGTGTGATGGACTAGATAGTAATACAGTAGCTTGTAATTTTTGCATATAAAATAGTTGCATCTCTGTTGACATTGCTCCTGTAGGTATTATTTTACATCCTAAGTCTTTTAGTCCTTCATAAAAACTAAATCCACCTGTAAACATTCCAAAACCATAACATATCTCTACTGTATCTTCTGATGTAATACCTGCTTGCTTGGCATCTTCTTTGATTGTCTCTTTTCTAAACTCTATATCTTTTTCTGTTAATCCTACGATTAACGGTTTTCCTGTTGTTCCACTTGAGGAATGATACATTTTTATTTTTGATGTAGGGACACAATTCCAACCATTTGGATAGTCCTTTAGTAAATCTTGTTTGGTTGTTAAAGGTAATTTTTTAATATCTTCCCAGGAATTGATATCTTCTGGAGTAATACCTTGCTCTTGCATCTTTTCCTTATATATTTTATTTTTACGATATACTCTATTTAATTCTTTCTTAAAATCTTTGAATTTATTATCCATGTATTACCTCCATTTTATATTTTTTATAGCTTTGTACTTTATTTATTATTCTTGTCACTACGATTGTAAGGATAAAAGCACATAAAAATAAAAGCAATGTTCCTACTATTCTATTATCTAGTAAGATTTTTTCAGTTACAAAAGTTTTTAAAATCATGCCCTGTGTCAAATAAATATATAATGTATTTCTACCTAGTGTTGTTAACATACTTTCTTTTTTAGGTACTAAGTTTAAAAATGCAATACTAACAATTATACTTACTATATAAAATAGTAGTCGTTCTCCACAGGCTAATATTATGTTTACATTATCTATATCAAAATAGCTATACTTTCCTTTTAAAATTTTAATAGATAAAATACTATTATAATTTAGAATGACTATTAATATTATTATTGATAAAATGATAGTTATTGTTTTTACTTGTTTTGTTTTTATTTTTGATAATAGATTTAAGTCTTTAGCATAATATCCTAAAACATAGAAAGGGAAAAATACAAATGTCCTTGATAGTGATAGAGTTGAACCTATTATAGGAATAAAACCTACTACTAATCCTATTATTATTGATATTGGAATCATTATTTTATAACTTACTTTTTCTAATATCCATTCTGCCTTATTATAAAAAATCATTGTAATTAAAAACCATAGTGTATACCTTGGTATTAAGTAATTTAGATTAAAATCTATGATTTGTAAAACAAAGGCATAGTATATTGTTATAATAGTTTGCCATAATAGATATGTTTTTAATAAATTTAGTATTCTTTTCTTTCTTGGTGTTTTACTTTTGGATTGAAAATAAGCTGATATAAAAAAGAAACATTGTAACATAAACAGTGCTGCAAACTTAAAAAAATCATCACTATAGTTATAATATTTTGAACATAGACTTAATACATGTGCTAATATTATAAATATAATTAATATTCCTTTTGCATTATCAAAATAGGCTATTCTTTTCATTGCTTCCTCCTTTGTTTCATTCTATGTAGGTTTTGTTAAAATATCGTGAATTTTATGTGGTAAAATTGTGAAATTTAAAAAAGTGAGTTACAATCTTGTTACTCACTTTGTATTTCTTGATAGAAGCATCCTACGAAGTTTTGACCTATCTCACAATCAGGGTTCTTTATTTCTTCTGTATGAGAATAATAGTCTTTATTACTGTATGTATCAATAGAGCTTACTGTTATATGACTATTTGTTATTCCTTCACTATTTAATTGTTGTATTATAGCTTTTGGTAAGTCTATATAAAATATATTGTCTTTTTCTAGAATGCAATTTTTCCAAATTTCTTTTTTGGTTGCCCAGCTTGGATATTTATCATATTGATAACTTTCTTTTTTAATACAGCTTCCTATATAGACAGCAATATCTTCTACGTTACTATTACACTCTTTTTTTAAAGCTTTTATTGTCCATTTAGGTACTTCTCTATTAATCTGATTTGCTCCGCAGTGAGATATAGCTACTACTTGTTGTTTTGTATCTTCTGCAATGATTACTGGACAATCAGCCATTCTGTGTCCTACTACAATATTAGGAAACTCTGTATCTATTAATAGAATATCACAAATCAGTTCTTCATCCCAGTAATCTTCTTTCGTAAGATAATCTTTTGTTATTCTTACATATTTCCCGTCAGGATATTCTTCTTTAAACTCTACATCTTTTTGTTTTGGCTGTAGAATGTGATTGCCATTAAAGTGATATTTTTTTCCAATTTTTTCTTTTACTGTTTTTAAAGTTCTTTTTCGGTCTTTTTCATTATAGGTTGTAGGATAAAATTTCTTGGCAAGAGACATACATCCTTCTTTTCTATTTGTTTCAAAAATAATTAATTTATATTTCATTTATTGTCATGTGCCCTTTCACTTACCTTACAATAAATCTATTCTTTATTTCAGCTTTGCTGATGATTAGCTAGGCTCTTAATTAGGCGTTTTCCATAAAAATTTTCTACACTTTCTACAGATTTCCTATCTAAACGTTCTATTTCCTTTAATTTTATATTGCCAACTACTTTACTATGGTATTCCATATCATTTTTTTGGTTTTTGTTGCTCTTTTCTATCTCTTGTAGATTTCTTAATTCATCTGTTCTTTCTACTATACTATCTAAATTTATATTTACTAATGGTTTACTTAGTTCCTTTATTATTGCCTGTTTTATATTTGATATTTGTTCTGTTACTAAAACATTTCCTTTATATGTCATTATTTCTGGCAAAAAACTAGTATCACCATTTAATAAACTTTCAACATAGTGTGCTAAAAGTGGATGGTAATATTCGTCATAGTCTCTTAAATAAATTTCAGTATCAGGTCCATCATCATATTCTTTTGTTCCTACTAGTGTTTCTGTATAATTTCTAATATCATTCTTTTTAAAATAATCGGCACTCATTATGCCTTCTGCTTGATACTGATAGTGAATTATCCTACTACATTTATCTATCATTTCTTTTTGGATTTTCTCTAATTCTTCTCTATTAATTTCTACTTCATACTTTACTATATCTTTTTCTTCTTCTACTATACAAATCATCGTATTTCCCCCTAAACATTAAATCTAAAGTGACATATATCTCCATCTTGCATGATATAGTCTTTTCCTTCTAATCTAGCACGTCCTGCTTCTTTTACTTTTAATTCACTACCATATTCTATTAAATCATCATAAGAGATTACTTCGGCACGAATAAATCCTTTTTCAAAATCTGTATGAATAATTCCAGCACATTGTTTTGCATTCATTCCTTTTTTAAATGTCCAAGCTCTTACTTCATCTTTTCCTACCGTAAAATAAGTTGCTAGTCCTAGAATGTCATATGTTGCTTGAATTAATTTATCTAATCCTGACTCTTCTAATCCTAGTGCCTCTAACATCTCTTCTTTTTCTTCTTTTGTTAATTCACTTAAATCTTCTTCTACTTTGGCACATAAACTTACTACTTCTGCATTTTCCCTTGTTGCATATTCTTTTACCTGTTTTACGTACTCATTATCAGGATTTCCTAGTTCACTTTCTTTAATGTTTGCTAAATAGATGATTGGTTTTAATGTTAAGAAACTGTATGATTTTAATAGTTTTTTTTCATCTTCCGTAAAATCTACTTGTCTTAATGCTTTGTTTTCTTCTAAGGCTTTCTTTGCTTTTTCTAGCGCTTCTACTTCTGTTATGTCATCTTTATTTTTTGTAGTTCTTGCTTTTTTTGCAACTCTTTCTAGTCTATTGTTTACTACATCTAAATCTGCAATTGCTAATTCTAGGTTTATTGTTTCTATATCTCTTATTGGATCAATATTTCCATCTACATGGATTATTTTTCCATCATCAAAGCAACGTACTACTTCTACGATAGCATCTACTTCTCTAATATGTGATAAGAACTTATTTCCTAGTCCTTCTCCTTGGGATGCTCCTTTTACTAGTCCTGCGATATCTGTAAATTCGTATGCTGTTGGAATAAATCTATCTGGTTCATACATACTTTTTAATTTATCCATTCTAGCATCTGGTACTGTTACAACTCCTACATTGGGTTCAATTGTTGCGAATGGATAATTTTCTGCTAATATTTTTTGATTTGTGATTGCATTAAAAAGCGTTGACTTTCCTACGTTAGGTAATCCTACTATTCCTGCTGTTAAACTCATATTATCTACCTCTTTTCTTTTTATATTATAGCATATCAAATAAGTTTTTGCATAAATCTGATCTAAGAAATTCTTTATATTTCTGCATTTGTTTTTTGGTTTCATTTTGTTGTTCTGATAAAATTAATTGATAATCAACATAGATTGGTGAATGAATAGTGGTAATTTCTGAAGATGGAATCTCATATTTAAAATGAAGGCCTTTATTATTAAAACCATGAACTAAGAAAAAAGATTGAGCATTAGAAATACATTCTAAACTTATATTGCATCCATCTGTTTTAGCATAATCTTTAATTGTCTCTAGTAAATAACTTCCATATCCTTACTTTCGTTTTTCTGGAATTATAACAAATTGTCCTATATGATATTCTTTTTCACTATGCCTATCAATTGTTGCATATCCTATAAAATTATCCTGATCTTCCATTATTAATACATACTCTGATATAGTTTCTTTGTTTATGACTCTTGTTAAAAAGGATTCTTCTTCTATAAGAGAAGGTTTCATATCTGAATTTATTCCTACACAACCAAACGTTTCTTTTTGAAATAAATTAAGATAATTTCCTTTATCTTGCTCTTCTATTGGCCTTATTATTATTTTTCTTTTATCCATATGTTCTCCTTTGTCGTTTATATTATATTATAAATTCTATTTTATGCAAGAAAAAAAACACCTTATGGTGTTATAGCGTTGGATATACTCCTGGACCTATTGGTAGACCCGTAATATACCATCCTACTACTATTAAAATCCAAGCTGCTGAAATAATTAGAAAATATGGTGTTATCATTCTTAAAGATTTTCTTATCGTAATAGGTCTTGTTTTGTTTAGATTGTATATATTTAAGTAGCCAATATAAATTACAAAGGATGCTAATACTGGAGTATATCCATTTGTCATAGAAGTTCCTACTCTCATTACAATTTGGGCAAATTGTGGTGAGATATTTGCTTGCATAAACATTGGTACTACAATTGGTGCAAAAATCATCCACTTTGCTGCTGGATTTGTAAGAAACAAGTTTGCTATTGCAATTAGAATCAATGTCACTACAATTAATGGAATGCCACTAAATTCTAAATGTTCTAGCGCATTTGCTAACCATGCAGTAATTATTGTTCCAATATTTGTTTCCTTAAAAACTGCAATAAATTGGGATACTACAAAGATTAAAAGAAAAATGTATCCTGTTTTACTGAATTTCTTTCCCACTTCTTCTATTAACACTTTATCATTTTTTATGGTCTTAGCACCAAAGCCATAGGCTAAACCAGTAATCACTAATAATAATGTTACCAAATAAGTAAATCCTGATTGGAAATAAGAAGTATCACCAAACAACTGATTCAAATATGTTTTTTCTGTCATATCTAGTAACATTCCAGAGTATGGTAGGTCTGGAATTAACATATATATAAAGAATAGTAATACTATAATACATGTAATTAAAGCAAACCTTAAACCTCTTTTTTCATATTTTTCTTTTTCAATTTTCTTTTGTTCTTCTTCTTCTAAATCAATTACTCTATATTGTTCTGTTTTAGCAAATTCTTCTTCTTTTTTATATTTTCCTAATTTAGGAGCAATAATTTTTTCAATGATGAATGTTCCTATAATAGATATTAATACAGATGTAGCAATTATAAAAAATAGATTTGATGTTAATGAGATATGCATTCCTTCATCAATTAACCATGATGCTGTTTTAGTATAATCCATTAGGGATATTTCCATAGATCCTACAAAGATAGTAACTCCGTAACCAAATGCTACTCCACAAAATGCTGTAATAATTCCTAGAAGTGGATTTCTACCATTCATAAAATAAATTAAAGCAGCTAATGGAATTAATATTGCATAACCCACTTCATTTATCAATGATGATATTGTTGCGATAAAGATGATTAAAAAAGTAAATAGGCCTTTAGGCATCTTTGAAAAATATCTTTTTGTTAATGTTTCTATTAATCCGGTTGCTTCTGCAATTGTAATTCCTATTAAAGCTAGCAACAATGTTCCTAAAGGAGCAAAGCTAATAAAATTAGTTGTTGCATTACCTATAATAAATTTCATCCCGTCGAAACTAAGTAAATTTTCTACTGCTACTAATGTTGGTTCTAATTCATTTGTATTTGGATTTACAATATTATACGTTGCTTGCATTTCTAAAGCAGATAATATTCCACTAGCAACCATTGTTAATATGATTAGACATAAAAATACAGTAATTGGATGAAAATAGAATTTTTTGAGTTTTAATTTTCTTTTTTCCGTCATATTTTTATCCTTCCTGAGATATAATCTTCTTTATTTTTTTATTAAATTCAATTCTTGGTATTAATACTGTTCTTCCACAATTGAGACATTTTATTTTTATATCTGCTCCTACTCTAGTAATTTCCCATTCATTGGTACCACAGGGATGTTGCTTTTTCATGATTACTTTTGTACCAATTGTGTATTTGTTATTTTCCATTATGCACCTCTATCTGTGGATAAGATACTTTTATGTTTCTTTTATCTAGGCCTTTTTTGAATTCACTACGCAAAAATCTTTGGGCGCCATATTGTTCATTAGGCTTCGTTTCTACTACAATTCTATACTTCATATTAGAATCATCAAATTCATCTAATCCCCATACTTGAAGTTCTCCTGTTGCATTTGGTACTTTTCCTTCTAATTCTTTTTTGATTTCTTCTAAAGCTTTAGATACTTTTGTAGGGTCTTCTTCATATGATATTCCTAAGTCAATAATTGCTAGCGAATCATGTAGACTGTAATTAATTACTGTGTCTAATTTATGATTAGCAATAATTTTAGTTGCACCTTTATAATCTCTAATTCTTGTTGTTTTTAATCCTAGGAAAACAACTTCTCCCATGAACCCGTCATATTCAATTGTATCTCCTACTTCAAATTGATTTTCGGTAATAATTGAAATTCCGGCAATAAAGTCTTTGGCTAAATCTTGGAAAGCTAATCCAATAATTGCTGTTGTAATACCAAGTCCTGCAACAATCGATTTTACATTAACTCCAAAATTAGCTAATATTGCTAGTATTACAAGTGCACCTATTACATATTTTATAATATTTAGTATGACTATTCTTATGGTATTAGCACGTTGTTTTTGATGACCTTTTAATTTTGGTGTCTTTGTTAAAGCTTGATTGATTAACTTTTTTGCTATTTTATAACAAATAATTCCAAGAATTATATATATTATTGGATAAATTATATGTTTAAAATCTATTTGTATTACGTCAAATATTTTCAATTAGGATTACCTCCTTGTCTCTAGATTCATTATTTCTAGTAGGCGATTTAGGTCATTTCCATTTACAAAACTAATTTCTATTTTGTTAGCTTTAATTTTTACTTTGGTTCCTAATTTATCACATAACTCTTCTTCTAAATATTGATATTCATTTGTCTTTTTTGTATGTTTTTGAATTTGATGTGTTCTTACAAATTTTTCATTAGACTGAGTTATGTTTTCTAACTCTCTGACACTAATTCCTTCTGTTGTTATTTTATCGGCTAATTCTTTTTGTTGATCTTCATTTTCTAGTTTACTTAAAACTCTGGCATGACCCATGCTCATTTTATTATCAGAAATCATTGTTTGAATTGATGATGGTAAGTTTTGTAAACCTATCATATTGGTAATATAACTTCTACTTTTACCTAATTTTTTAGCTAATTCTTCTTGTGTTATATTTAGTGTTTCTATTAATTTCTTGTAAGCACGAGATTCTTCCATTGGATTTAAGTTTTCTCTTTGTAAATTTTCTAGAAGGGCAATTTCCATCATCTCTTCATCAGAAAAGTCTCTAACAATAGCAGGAATTTCATCTAATCCTGCTAATTTAGAAGCTTTGACACGACGTTCTCCTGCGATAATTTCATATCCTTTGATACTCTTTTTTATAATAATAGGTTGAAATACACCATGTTCTTTGATTGAATCAGCTAATTCTTGTAATGCTTCTTCATTAAATACTTGTCTTGGCTGATATGGATTACTTCTAAGTTCATCTAATTTTACCTTTATTATTTCTTCTTTTGGTGTTTCTGTTAGAATTTTTTCTTCCATTTTATCATAAGCAATTGGTTCATTATAGAATAATTCTTCTAATCCTCTTCCTAAAGCTCTTCTTTTATTATTTTCCATTTCTTTCAATCACTTCCTTTGCTAGGTTTAAATAAGCTTCACTACCACGACTTTTAGGGTCATAGGCTATAATTGGTTCCCCGTGTGATGGAGCTTCAGTTAATCTTACTAATCTTGGAATAATTGTGTTATATACTTTTTCTTTAAAGAACTTTCTAATATCATCTACTACTTCAAATCCTAAATTGGTTCTAGAATCTAGCATTGTTAGTAGAACACCTTCAATATCTAGGGTTGGATTTAGACTCTTCTGGGCTAACATAATTGTTTTTAATAATTGTGTGATTCCTTCTAGAGCAAAGAATTCACATTGTACTGGAATGATTACAGAATTAGAGGCTGTTAAGGCATTTGTTGTAATGATTCCTAATGATGGTGGACAATCTATAATAATATAATCAAAACTATTTCTTATATCTAACAAGTGAATCTTTAATTGTTCTCCCTTTAAAAATCCTGATTCCTGTTTGCTTTTTTCTACTAATTCTATATCTAGTCCTGCTAAATTAATTGTTGCTGGTAAGACATATAAGTTTTTATATTTTGTTTTGATCATAGCTTCTTCTATTTTGCACTCTCCAATTAAAACATCGTAAACACTACGCTCTATATCTCCTTTGTTAATTCCAACACCTGTAGTTGTATTCCCCTGTGGATCTAAATCTATCAATAATACTTTTTTACCTAATACTGCTAATGATGCAGAAAGATTGATACTAGTTGTTGTTTTTCCTACTCCACCTTTTTGATTTACTAACGATATCACCTTTCCCATGTTTATCACCTGTTTCCATTTTTACTAATATATTGTATCAAATAAATAGTGTTTTTTAAATGCTTTTCGCAAAAAAAGTAGATTTTTTGAAGAGACTAAACTATCTTCGTTATCTACTTTGTTATTCTGCTGTTTTGTCTAATTTTATGATAATTTGATATGATTTTGCAAAATTCATCTCATCAATATCTGCTTTTACTCCATGTCGATTTAACTCTTCTACTAAATTTCTTATCATATCTATTGATTTTTGGACAGTAAACTGTTCATTCTTCTTTTTGTTAATTTCTGGTTTTGTTACTTCACCAAACAATGTTGTGTTTAACTTATTTGCTTCTATTTGATTTAAAGAAACTGTATTTGTATTTTTAGTTTGTACTTCTGAAGGTAAATCTACTGGAATTAAATCTGGGGTTTTAAAATAATCTTCATTTTTAACTTGATTTTCTTTATTTCCATCTGTTTTTACGATTTCTTCTGCCGGTGTTATAAATCTAAAGTTTTCATGTTCTGGATTTTGCGAAGTAGGTATTGGAGCAGAATTTAGATTTAATAGACTATCTAAATCAGCACTTGGTTTTTCACTTGGTGCATTAATATCCACGGCATTAGCTTTTATTTCGTTTATATTTGGTATTTGTTGGTTGCTACTTGGATTAAATCCTCCTATTGGATTATTATCTTGATCATCATCGTCATCGTCGTTAATTTCGCCATAATTAATGAATCTAGGCATATGTTCTTCTGTTGTATCTCCGTCTGGTGGAGCTATTTTTATTTTTCCATAATCTGAAGTATCTTCTGGTAGAGCTGCTGTTGGTATTAATGGACTACTATTTACAAATGATGTTGATGTTATTGGACTGGATGACATATTCATAGCTTGATTATTCATAGATTCTCCTTTCTCTTTAGGATACATATCTTTTATTTCTTGTTCTAACTGGCGAACTGTCATTTTTTCATTAATTACTCTTTTTAGCATTTCATTTTGCTTTTTCTTATCTGGGATGTTTAATAGAGTTCTTGCATGTCGTTCTGAAATTTGCTCTTTTAATAACGCTGTTTGTACTTCATCAGAAAGACCTAATAGTCTAATTTTATTAGCCACTGCTGATTGACTTTTTCCCATGGTTTTGGCTAATTCTTCTTGTGTAATTTGATCTATTTCTAATATTTTTTGATAAGTTCTAGCTTCTTCTATTGGATTTAAGTTCCTTCTTTGAAGATTTTCTAATAATGCTACTTTTGAACTTTCTTTATCATCTAAGTTTCTAATGATTGCTGGTATTTTAGTAAGTCCTGCCATGGCAGATGCTTTATATCTTCGCTCACCTGCGATTATTTCATATTTTCCGTTGACGTTTCGTACAATGATAGGTTGTATTACACCATGTTCTTTTATTGAGACAGCTAATTCTTTTAGTGCTCTTTCATCAAAAACTTCGCGAGGTTGAAATCTATTGGGTATTATATCATCTAAGTATAGATAAACAATTTCATCTTTTTGTTCTTGATTCATCTTCATCCCTCACTTTATTCTTTATTCTTTCTAGTATTCCTATAGTAACATTATAGACTATTTTCTTTATGCTTTCAAGAATAAGTTCATAAGAAAAAGAACTACCTTGTTTTTCAATCTATATATTTTTGATTATATAGATTGTTTTTTTTTTGTAGTCCTTTTACTATCTGTTCTCTATTACTATTAAGCTACGATTACTATTTTCTTTTGGTAATAAAAACTTATTTATTTTGCTTATTTTATATTTTTTACTAATTTTTTTCTTTACTTCTTCGGTTAGTTCTTCATCTATATTTCCTTTCATAGCAATCAATTTTCCATTTTTATTTACTAGGTGCATCGTATATTTTAGTAATTTTTCTATGTTTGCTACAGCACGAGCTGTTACTACATCAAAAGTCTCATGATATTCTTCTCCTCTTGTATGAATTGCTTTAATCTCTTTTAACTCTAATTCTTTTATTATTTTATTTAAATAGTTTACTCTTTTTAGAAGAGAATCAATCAAAGTTATTTTTAAATTAGGATAAAATATTTTTAAAACAATCCCTGGAAATCCGGCTCCTGTTCCAACATCACATAGTGTATCTACTTTAGAAAGGTCTATTTCTTTTACTATTGTTAGACTATCATAAAAATGTTTTAAGTAAACTTCTTCCTTCTCTGTTATTCTTGTTAAATTGATTTTTTGATTCCATTCTATTAATAATCTATAAAATTTCTCTAATTGTTGCATTTGTTCTTTGGCTGGTGTTATTCCTAATTTTTTTACCTCTTCTATAAATTCTTTTTCTGTCATTAGGCATTCCTTCTTAGATATACCATTAGTATAGATATATCGGCAGGATTTACTCCACTGATTCTTGATGCTTGACCTATTGTTGTTGGCCTTACTTCTGCTAATTTTTGTCTTGCTTCGCTAGCTAAATTAGGAACTGTATCATAATTAATATCTTCTGGAATCTTTTTTTCTTCTAGAGATAACATTTTTTCTGCTTCTTTATTGGCTTTTTTGATATAACCTTCATATTTAGCATTAATTTCTACTTGTTCTATCTCTTCCTTTGTGTAATCTAGTTCTATAAAATGTT
>ERZ1643246.2087-NODE-2087-length-19941-cov-7.641859_pt1 | contig 19941 bp, 20 predicted proteins | sample MGYA00579265_ERZ1643246 | MGnify/ENA primary metagenome ERZ1643246 (study PRJEB29033, sample SAMEA4952261) | chicken gut metagenome | biome: Broiler Chicken; feature: Gastrointestinal Tract; material: Caecum | place: Ireland | collected 2018 | study: Broiler...
AAGTTTTTTCAAGCCCCTCCGCAGTCACCTCAGTCACCCACACACCCGTGCTGAAGGGTTTTCGAAAAGGCGCTTCGCTGTTTTCTGGTTTACTCAAGCCGGAAGTCCCCCGACAAATGCAGCATTTCAAAACGCGGCGAGAAGGGAACTTTCCCGACAAAAGATAAAACTACTCTGGTCGGGAGAAACTTACAGCGAAGAGGATTTCCCAGCCAAAAGATAACCTTCCCCCAGCCGGCAGAATTCTATCACAAGAGAGGCACAGCTTGCTGGGCCAAATCGAACGGCTAATCCCCTCCTGGAAGTCCGCGGTCCCTTCCGATTAATAAATCTTCCTGTTTCGCCACAGAAGCTCCCCTTTCATCCAACTTTCGAAATCCTGCATTTGCCTGCGGGGACCTTCCGATCGGATGAACCCAGAAAACCGGCCCCTTTTACGTCTTTCCCGGATTACGGAACCGGAACCCAAGCCATATCCCCGTCCGCCGCGAAAACGTCCTGCAACAAACCGACGGTTTTCGGACGTCATATTCACAAGGAAGGCGCCCCCACAAATACAGATTTAAACCCCTCTTTTGAAGAGCCAGAACGAATACCCTGCCGGAACCAGAGTGCACAGCAGGATGATCCCAAGCATTATGACGATCCCCGCGGTTTCTCCGAGAAATGGAGAAAGAAAACCGCTGACCGCGATCAGGATCCCGCCCACTATGAAAAGCTTCCCGCCGAGGCGGTGTGTCCGGTTCCAGTTCTCAGCGCTGTTCAGTGTCCAGGGGAGTTTAATGCCCACAGTATAGTTCTGCTGGAGTTTGGGCATATAATTCCCAAGTATGATGAACAGGACTCCCACTAATATAGAGATGATAAGGCTGATATCTATATCTGATCCCAGGGCAGCCATGTAGGTAAAACCATTGGCCACGAAGGAGACGACAGGTACGATCCAAAATACCAGGGTCAGCGGCTTTTTGTGGATGTTTTTTCTCTTAGGGTCATTGAGCATGATGCAGACAGAAAAAAGATGGATGGCTGCGAGTATACAGGGCAGCCCGAATACGGCGAAAGCCTTGTTTGACCAGCCGTCTGCCTGACCGTCCGCTCCCCAGTGGGTAGCGATGCTGTCGGGAAGCTTTTCCCAGAGGATGACCCCGAGGAGGATCGGGAGCAGTGTAACCAGCGTGGTGATGATGATTGTTTTTTTATAGTTTTTCATAAATCAGGTCTCTCCTTTCAGCTCTGACAGCCACATCATGATCTCTTCCAGGACCGTCAGATTCAGCTCATAAAAAACAAAATTTTTTTCCCGTGTCTCACGGATCAGGTCTGCCTGCTTCAGGATTTTCAGATGGTAGGATACAGTAGCCTGGGTCATATCGAAATGCCCTGCGATCTTTCCGGCTGAGAGCCTGCCGTCCTTCAGCAGTTCCAGTATCTGCCGTCTTACGGGATCTGATAATGCTTTAAAAGTCTCCGCAAAGCTCAACAGATCACCTCTTTCTTTGATGATGAGTTATAAAAGTATTTAGAAATATTTCTAAATACTATATACATCGGAGAAAAAGAAAAGTCAACAAGTATTTAGAAAAATTTCTAAATACTTGAAGCCTGATAAAAACAAGGTCTGGAAAAGCTGTGATCGTTATCGTACCGGGAAGCAGATGCGTTCCCTGCACTGGCTTGCGCATAAAAAAGAATGATGATAACATATGTCCTGGAAATTACTGCAAGACGGATAAAGCAGGAGAGAATGTAAGGAGAAGAAATGATAAAAGTTGTTTTTTTTGACGTGGATGGAACTCTGGTCTCCCACACAAAGGGAGAAGTGCCCGCCAGTACAAGGCAGGCTGTCAGTCGGCTAAAAGAAAAAGGGATCCGCTGTGTCATTGCAACGGGAAGATATATGGGAGAACTGAAAAAACTTCCTGTCAGGGATATCGCGTTTGACGCCTATATCACCCTGAACGGGCAGCTGTGCCTTGACCAGGATCAGTCCGTCCTGAGCGGTGCAGCGCTTACGGGTGCGGACAAAGAGCAGATCATAAGACTGTTTGAAAGGAAGGAAATCCCGGTTCTTCTGGTGGAGAAGGACAGAATGTATATCAATTTCGTGAACAAAGAGGTTGAAAAGGCGCAGAGAGAGATTTCCTCAGACGTACCAGACACAGGAGAATACGGCGGGGGCGAGATCTATCAGGCAATTGCCTATGTGGAGAAAGAGAAAGAAGACGAACTGAAAGCCATCCTGCCGGACTGCAGGATCACGCGGTGGAATGACAGGGCAGTGGATATTATTTCCCGCGGGGGCGGAAAAGTGGTGGGAATAAAGCAGTACTTAGAGAGAAACAACATCCTGCCCCGGGAGACCATGGCATTCGGAGACGGGGAAAACGATATAGAAATGCTGGAGGCTGCCGGCATTGGTATCGCAATGGGAAATGCGGATGACATAGTGAAAAAAAGTGCGGACTATGTCACTGACAGCGTGGACGATGACGGGATCGGGAAAGCGTTGAGGTATTTTCAGATTATCTGACCGATCTGGATTGACAAATCATAGTGGTTGTGCATACAATAGTTGCATATACAACTGTTGTGCGGCAGTAAGATATTTCTATTCTGGGCGAGGCTGTCTGCGGCACCCTGCCTCTTACTGCCCTCAGATTTATGAAAGGTGTGTGCTCACTATGATACGGCGGATCTTTTCTTATTCCGGGAAATACAAAAAATATCTGGTCTTTGCGGCTCTGTGCATTACAGCGGAGTCGCTTTTTGAGCTCCTGATCCCTCTGATCATGGCAAATATCGTGGATATCGGAGTCGCTGAGGGGGACCGCGGATATATTTTCCAGCAGGGCGCCTGGATGCTCGTGTGCGCGGGCCTTGCCCTTCTTCTCGGGATCGGGAGCGCGAAGTTCTCTGCCATTGCGGGCCAGGGGCTGGGCGCGAACTTAAGAGAAGCGGAGTATGCGAAATTCCAGCAGTTTTCTTTTGCCAATGTGGACCACTTCCAGATCTCTTCCCTTGTGACAAGGATGACCAGTGATGTGACCAATATCCAGAACAGTATCTCCGGCGGGCTGCGCCCGGCGTGCAGGGGGCCTGTCATGCTGGTGGCGGCCACGGCGGTGGCCTTTTCGATCAATGCCAGACTGGCGGTCGTGTTTCTTGTGGCGCTGCCGACGCTTGGGATCTGTCTGTACCTGATCATAAAAAATGTGCGTCCCCTGTACGCGAAGATGCAGGGAGCCATCGACCTGGTGAACCGGATTATCCAGGAGAACCTGACAGCGGTCCGGGTAGTCAAGGCTTATGTAAGAGGAGAGTATGAGATCCAAAAGTTCGGGGAGGTAAACACGAATCTCCAGACCCAGTCTGAGCGGGCGTTTAAGCTCGCCATGACGAATATGGCGGCGATGCAGTTCGTCATGTACGGCACGATCATCAGCATCCTCTGGTTCGGCGGGGGCATGATCCGCGTGGGGACCATGCAGGTGGGAGAGTTGACCGGATTTTTAAGCTATGTGCTCCAGATCCTGAATTCCCTGATGATGATCTCCAATATTTTCCTCATGCTCACGCGCTCCCTTGCGTCCGGGAAGAGGATCATCGAAGTGCTGGATGAAGAGATCGACATCAAAGAAGACAAGGCGCAGGATATCGAGGTCACCAGGGGCGAGATCGAGTTCAGGCATGTCTACTTTAAATATAAGAAGGAAGCGGCGGAATATGTGCTCTCAGATATCAGCCTGCATATCCGGGCGGGCCAGACCGTGGGGATCGTCGGCCAGACAGGGTCCGCGAAGACGACTCTGGTCCAGCTCATACCGCGGCTCTATGACATCTCTGCCGGAGAGCTGCTCATCGACGGACAGCCGGTGGAGCGGTATCCGCTGAAACACCTGCGGGACGCGGTGGCGGTGGTCCTCCAGAAGAATACGCTCTTTTCCGGGACGCTGATGGAAAACCTGCTGTGGGGCGACAGCACCGCTTCACGGGAAGAGGTAGAGGAAGCCTGCCGGATCGCCGGGGCGGACGAATTTATCGGGCGTCTGGAGAAAGGGTATGATACGGAGATGGGCCAGGGCGGAGTGAATGTGTCCGGCGGGCAGAAGCAGCGTCTCTGCATCGCTCGGGCGATCCTGAAGAAACCGAAGGTGCTGATCCTGGACGATTCCACGAGCGCGGTGGATACTGCCACAGAGGCGCGGATAAGGGAGCAGCTCGCGCAGAAGCTGCCGGATATGACGAAGATCATCATCGCCCAGAGGATTTCCTCCGTGCGGCACGCGGACCAGATCGTGGTGCTGGACGACGGGAAGATCCGGGGCATCGGCACCCACGAGGAACTGCTGGCTGGCAATAAGATATATCAGGAGATCTATGATTCCCAGAAGGAAGGAGCGGATCTGTAATGGCTAGATATACCGGATATAAACGCCCGAAAAATACTAAGAAAGCGCTCGGGGAATTATTTCACTACATGGGGTATCACAAGTGGCTCCTGCTTCTTGTGGCGGTGCTCGTGTTTATAAGCACAGGGGCAAACGTGGCGGGCACGTACCTTCTGAAACCCGTGATCAATCAGTTTATCCTGCCCGGGGATATCAGAGGGCTCATCTATGCTCTCGTCGGAATGGGGGTCATGTACCTGTGCGGCGCGCTGTCTACTTTCGGATATAACCGGCTGATGGTAAAGACTTCCCAGAAGGTGGTAGCGGATATCCGCCGGGATCTCTTTGCCCATGTGCAGAAGCTGCCGTTAAAGTATTTTGACGCTCATACGCACGGAGAGCTGATGAGCCGGTTTACCAATGACGTGGATACCGTGCAGGAGGCGCTCAACAACAGTTTCACCATGGTGATCCAGAGCTCGCTGACTCTGACAGGCACTGTGGTCATGCTCCTCGTGCTCAACGTCAATATGTCTCTGATCGTGATCGTGTTCCTGTGTATCATGTTCTTTTTCATTAAATGGAACGGGAGACGGAGCAAAGAGTATTATGACAGGCAGCAGGCGTTCCTTGCGGATATCAATGGCTTTGTGGAAGAGATGGCTGCTGGGCAGAAGGTGGAGAAAGTCTTTAACCACGAAGAAGAGGACATGAAAGTATTCCGGGAGAAAAACGAGGCGCTGCGGCGGGCGTCCACAAAGGCTCTCGGGTACTCCGGGATGATGGTGCCGAGCATTGTGTCCCTGTCGTACGCAAACTATGCGGTGTCCGCCTGCGCAGGCGGGCTGCTGGCCATTGCGGGGATGATGGACCTGGGAAGCCTTGCCGCTTACCTTGTCTATGTGCGGCAGAGCGCGATGCCGCTGAACCAGTTCACGCAGCAGGTGAACTTCATCCTGTCCGCCCTGGCAGGGGCTGAGCGGATTTTTGAGATGATGCACGAGGAGCCGGAGATCGATGAAGGGAAGGTGCGACTTGTCCGCACGGAGAAAACAGGAGAAAACGGCAGGATCGGGTATGCGTACGCATGGCAGGACGAGGAGGGAAAGCTGACTCCGTTAAAGGGGGACGTGAGGTTCGAGAATGTGACCTTTGGCTATGTGCCGGATCAGAAGGTGCTGGACGGGATCAGCCTGTATGCAAAGCCCGGCCAGAAGATCGCGTTTGTGGGCTCTACCGGAGCAGGGAAGACAACGATCATCAACCTGATCAACCGGTTTTATGAGATCCAGGGCGGGCGGATCCTCTATGACGGGATCGACATCAGGGATATCCGGAAGGAGGACCTGAGGCGTTCCCTTGCCATGGTCATACAGGACACCCATCTGTTTACCGGTACGATTACTGACAATATCCGCTATGGAAATCTGTCGGCCACGGACGAAGAGGTGGCAGAGGCGGCAAGGCTGGCCAATGCGGATTCCTTTATCCGCAGGCTCCCGGACGGTTACCGGACCATGCTTTACAGCGACGGGAGCAATCTCTCCCAGGGGCAGAGGCAGCTCCTCGCCATTGCAAGGGCAGCGGTGGCGCATCCGCCGGTGCTCATCCTGGATGAGGCGACATCCTCTATCGATACGAGGACAGAGCGGCTGATCGAGAAGGGCATGGATGCGATCATGGAAGGCAGGACCGTGTTCGTGATCGCGCACAGGCTTTCGACAGTCCGCAATTCCAAAGCGATCATGGTATTGGAGCACGGGACGATCATCGAGAGAGGAGACCACGAGGAGCTGCTGGAACAGAAGGGGCGGTATTACCAGCTCTATACAGGAATGTACGAATTAGAATAGAAGGGATAGACGATGGGACAGCAGTTGAGGGAAATTTTATTTCAGATCGAACTGATCAAGAGAAAGAGGGTGCAGGAATTCCTGCTGGGGATTAGTCTGACGCCCGGGCAGGGGCAGGCGAGGATCCTTGTATTTGTGGACGCCCATCCGGCGGTCACCCAGAAGGAGATCGCGGACGCGTGCATGCTGGATGTGACGACCATGTCCAGGACGCTGGATAAACTGCAGAAACAGGGGCTGATCATAAGGGAGAGAGACCCGGACTGCAGGCGCTCCTGCCGGATCAGCCTGACAGAAGAGGGCAGGGAAAAGGCAGAGGCAGTGAGGAGCGGATTTGCAGAGATCGAACAAATGATATGCAGCGGATTTCGCGAAGAAGAGATCGGACAACTGGCGGGTCAGCTTCTGAGGATCAAAGAAAACCTGCTAAGTGAAGGGGAAAGTGAACAGGAAAATGAATGAAAAAATGAATGAATGGGGAAATGAAATTTCAAAAACAAATCCTTTTTCCCTGAAAATGCGTTGATAAAAAATAAAATAATGCAGGAAAGGATTGACGAACTGTCATAAATTATATACAATAGCAGACAGTGAGTAAAAAAGAAAGTGGAGGAGTCCTGCGATGACTGCGTACAAAGATTTAAGTAAAGAAGAGTTATTGGAACTGAAAAACGGGCTTGAGGCTCAGTTTACAGAAGTAAAGGCAAGAGGGCTGAAGCTGGATATGTCCAGAGGAAAGCCGTCCGCTGAGCAGCTCAACCTGTCCATGGGTATGATGGATGTGCTCAACAGCAGCGCGAACCTGATCTGCGAGGACGGAGTGGACTGCCGCAATTACGGCGGGCTTGACGGGATCACAGAGGCAAAGCAGCTTCTTGCCGATATGATGGAAGTGCCGAAGGACAATGTGATCATCTTCGGGAACTCCAGCCTGAACGTGATGTATGATACCGTGGCGAGGGCAATGACCCACGGAGTGATGGGAAGCACGCCGTGGTGCAGGCTTGACAAGGTGAAATTCCTGTGCCCGGTGCCGGGATATGACAGACATTTTGCCATTACAGAGCACTTTGGCATTGAGATGATCAATGTCCCCATGACTCCCACAGGGCCGGATATGGATATGGTAGAAAAGCTGGTCAGCGAAGACCCGGCGGTCAAAGGGATCTGGTGCGTGCCGAAGTATTCCAACCCGCAGGGCATCACATACTCTGACGAGACGGTGTTCCGCTTCGCGAACCTGAAACCGGCGGCGGAAGATTTCCGTATCTACTGGGATAATGCATACTGCGTACACCATCTGTATGAGGATAAGCAGGATTATCTGATCGAGATCTTAAGCGAGTGCAAGAAAGCCGGAAACCCGGATATGGTATATAAGTTCTCCTCTACATCCAAGATCAGCTTCCCGGGCTCCGGTATCGCGGCGATCGCGGCGTCAGAGGCGAACTTAAAAGATATCCGCGATATGCTGAAATTCCAGACGATCGGGCACGACAAGGTAAACCAGCTCCGCCACGTGCGCTTCTTCAAAGATGTGCACGGCATCGTAGAGCACATGAAGAAACACGCGGACATCATGCGCCCGAAGTTCGAGGCAGTCATCGAGGTGCTGGAGAGAGAGCTGGGCGGTCTGGGCATCGGCTCCTGGATCAAGCCGCTGGGCGGATATTTCATCTCCTTTGACGCGATGGAAGGATGCGCGAAGGCAATCGTGGCAAAGGCAAAAGAGGCAGGTCTCGTGATGACAGGCGCCGGCGCTACCTTCCCGTATGGAAAGGACCCGCACGACAGCAATATCCGTATCGCGCCGTCCTATCCGACGCCGGAAGAGCTTGCCGTTGCAGCAGATATCTTTGTCCTCAGCGTAAAACTTGTAAGTATTGATAAACTGCTTGGCAACCTTTAAAAAGTGTAAGGGGTCGGAGGATTTCAAGGGATATTTTCTGAATACTCAGAAAATATCCCCCGAAATCCTCCGACCCCTTGCATTTTTTATGTGCACTTTTCGGTATTCCAGAGGTGACATCCCGGTGTGTTTCCTGAACACCCGCTCAAAATAAGTCAGGTTTTCGTATCCTGCGGCTTCGGATATCTCAGAGATATTCATGGAGCCCTGCACCAGCAGAGTGCGTGCTTTCTGGATCCGGCGGGCGTGCAGGTATCCGGTCACTGTAAATCCGGTGACCTCCTTGAAGATCCGGCTTAAATAGCATTTGTTCATATAGAAATGTTCAGCTATGGAGCTGAGAGAGAGCGGGGAACAGCAGTTGTCCGCTATATAGCATGCTATCTGTTCTATCTGCCTGTGGCGGGGATCGTCGGTGCGGGAGGATGCGGCGGAGTTTGCTTTGTTTTCCCACCGTTTGGCAAAAACGAACAGTTCCGCGACCAGGCTTTGGACGAGCAGGCGGAATCCGCAGTCTTTTGCCTTCAGCTCCCTGCCTGTTTCGAGGAGGAGATCTTTTACAAATTCCTGCTCACTGCTGTCCAGAGACAGGACGATACAGTCATCCCGGAAATATTCCGGCAGGGACAGTTCATCTGTGGCGGCAAACACAGACTCAAGATAAGAGTGGGAGATTTCCAGAAGGATACGGTCGTGGTGGGCTTCTCTGGAAAGGGCGGTCTTGTGGATCACATTGCGCCGGATAAAGACAAGGCTGCCCTGTTTCAGATGATAGATTTTCGTCCCGATAAAATAGCGCCGCTCTCCCTCAAGGAGATAATAGACTTCATAGTCATTATAGTGGATATGTACGTCAGACATTGTATACTCAAAATCCCGGACGATCCGGCTGATATACAGGCCTTTTATGGATCCTTCAAAAAGTATATTCTGCATGGCAGCTCCTTTAAATACTTTCCAAAAGCATCCACAAAGCCCCCGCAAAGCGCCCCCCAAATAGCCACAGAGCATCTGCCGGGTATCCCTAAAGTATCTTTTGGAAAAGAAAGTCAATATCGTATGAATAATTATAAAATAAGCAATATCGTGTGAGATTATTATACGATATTTTTTTATAATAATCGATAGAAAAATAAAAAAGGCAGGAGGCAGGGGATCCCCGGCTGAGATGCGGAGAGGAGAAGAAGATGAAGTATAAAGACAAAACGGTACAGGATGTGCAGATCGCTTATATCGGAGGCGGATCCCGCGGATGGGCGTGGACTTTTATGACAGACCTGGCGCTGGAGCCGGACATGAGCGGTACGATCCGGCTGTATGATATTGACAGAGAGGCAGCAGAGGCAAACGAGGTGATCGGCAATGCGGTCAGTGCAAGAGAGGATGCAAAAGGAAAGTGGGAATACAGGACCTGCGCCACCCTGGGAGAAGCACTCACAGGAGCTGATTTTGCAGTGATCTCCATCCTTCCGGGTACATTTGATGAGATGGAAGCAGATGTGCATCTCCCGGAACGTCTGGGGATCTGGCAGTCAGTGGGAGATACGGCGGGACCGGGCGGCATGATGCGGGCGCTCCGCACGATCCCCATGTTCGTGGAGATCGCTGAGGCTGTAAAAGAATACGCGCCTGAGGCATGGGTCATCAATTATACAAACCCTATGTCCCTGTGCGTGAAGACGCTGTATCACACGTTCCCGGAGATTAAAGCGTTCGGATGCTGCCACGAAGTGTTCGGCACACAGAAGGTGCTGAAAGGCATCCTGGAAGAGGAATACGGGCTTCAGGACATCAGGAGAGAAGATATCCATGTCAATGTGCTGGGCATCAATCATTTCACATGGTTTGACTATGCTTCCTACATGGGGATGGATCTCTTCCCGGTCTACAGGGAATATGTGGATAAGCATTTTGAGGAAGGATTCCATGAGCGGGACATGAACTGGGCAAATTCCTGTTTCGCCTGCGCGCACAGAGTAAAATTTGACCTTTTCCGCCGCTTTGGCCTGATAGCGGCTGCCGGCGACCGCCATCTCGCGGAATTCATGCCGGGAGACGAATACCTGAACGACCCGGAGACAGTGAAGAAATGGAAGTTCGGGCTGACAACTGTGGCATGGAGAAAAGAAGACCTGAAAGATCGGCTTGAAAAGAGCAGGAGACTCTTGAGCGGCGGGGAGAGCGTAGAACTTAAGCCGACAGGGGAAGAAGGCATCCTTCTGATCAAAGCGCTCTGCGGCCTGACCCGGATGGTCAGCAATGTGAATATCCCCAACAGTGCGCTCCAGATCGCGAATCTCCCGGCGGATGCAGTCGTAGAGACAAATGCAGTATTTGAGCGGGATGCAGTGCGTCCGCTTTACGCAGGGAAACTCCCGGAAGATGTCAGAGGTCTTATTATGCCGCATGTAGAAAACCACGGTACGATCCTCCAGGCAGCGCTTAGCTGTGATAAGGAGGCAGTGGTACAGGCGTTCCTGAACGACCCGCTCGTAAAAGGCAAAAAGTGCGGAGAAAACGACGTCAGGCAGCTCGTGGACGACATGCTGAGGGCAACGCAGAAGTACCTGCCGGAAGGATGGAAAGGAAAGATATGATGAAGCGGGATGTACAGCAGGGCGTACAGCAGGATGTGCAGCAGGTTGTACGAGCTCAGTACCGTGCGGCGCTGAAAAATGACGTGACAGAGGCAGTACTGGAAGAAGCTGTCTCTGTATGCCGCCGGAAGATGGAAAAAGAAAAACAGGAAGGACGTCTCCTGACAGGAGGGATGTTCCGCTGGCATGAACTTTTATTCCTTTATATGGAATATGTGACAGAAGAACCTGTGTCAAAAGGGGAAAATGAAGGAGCTGACAGCGCAGCGGGCCGGGAAGGTCAGACGGACTGGGCCGGGATCCCGGAGCAGTGGTTCCCGGAGATGGCGCCGCTCCTGCATACCTGGCCGGAACTTTCCGGAGAAACACACTGGGCGTACATGTACCCGGTCTTCTGGTTTGACACGCCGAAAGGACTGGAGACGTGGAGACGGAAGAAAGCGCCGGATAAGCGGTGCGGCAGGATCGCAGTGCTGTACCCGGAAAAATTGTTCTCCTATGTGTGCCACCATCAGGCGATCGTAGAAGAGGGGCTTCTCGTCGGGGACAGATATCAGATGATCTCCCTTCATGAAAACCTTCTCTTCTCCTACTTTGAGACGCCCCGTGACAGAGAGCAGGTAAATATCCGGAGAGAGGAAGGAGAGTCACTGGAAATACAGAAATGGGAGGCAGTGGATCCGGAGGCGCATTTCAGACACTTTCCCGAGGCGGGGGGAGAGAATTTCCTCGTGATCGAGACAGTTATATCCGTGGGGTAAATATCTGTGGGGGAAATGCAGCCTTATTGCATTTATCGCAAGAACGTGGTAACATAAACCCCGGACAATCGAATAACAGGTTTTCCCGGGCGGGGAGCGCCGTCCCGGGTTTTACTGTACATCATTACAGCCCTGCTGTACGAAATGTACGAAAACACATGCGAGGGAATCCGTGTTCCGGAGTGAGAGGGCGCCAGCAAGCGCCGACCGTTAAGTGTCAGCCCTGTCGTTGACGCGCCGTCCTTTTGGTAAGGTTATATTGGGCGGGAGAGCATGGCGGCACAAGTACAGGAGGTTCAGTGATGAAAAACGTCAACGTAAGAAAACTTGCCCTTGCGGGCATCCTTGTGGCAGTGGGGATCGTGTGTTCACCGCTGTCGATCCCGGTAGGAGCGTCAAAATGCGCGCCTGTCCAGCACTTTATCAATATCCTTGGAGGCGTGTTCTTAGGCCCGGGATATGCGGTGGGTATGGCTTTTGTGACCAGCCTGCTCAGGAACCTGATGGGGACAGGGACGCTTCTTGCATTCCCGGGTTCTATGTGCGGAGCGCTGCTCTGCGGACTGCTTTACAAATACGGGAAGCACCTGCCATTCGCCTACGCGGGAGAGCTGTTCGGCACATCTGTGATCGGCGGCCTTTTGAGCTACCCGGTCGCGACCCTGATCATGGGAAGCGAGAGCGCAGTGTTCGGATTTGTCATCCCGTTCTTTGTATCGAGCTGCGGCGGAACGGTCATCGCGGCAGTCCTTGTGACAGCGATGAAGAAGATGAAGGTATTTGACATCTATCTCGGCAATCTGGACACAGAGACACAGAAGACAAAAGGATGACCGGCAGGGAAAGCAGAAGAGGAAACGGCAAAAAGGAAGAATAAAACGGATATATAACAGAGAATAAAACAGATAGATCAAACGGGGAGCTTGCGTACCAAGCAGGCTGAGAGGAGAATGAATGTCTCGACCCGACACCTGATTTGGGTAATGCCAACGTAGGGAACATACAGAACCTCAGCGCGGGCGTACCCCATTTCAGGCGGTCACCCGCTTTTTTTATCTGTACAGCAGTTTTATCTGTCCTGCCGGTCCCGTCTGCTCAGCAGAAGAGGAGGTAACAGAGATGTTTAAAAATTGTCTGGAAAATGTAAGGAAAACAGTACCGCTGGTACATAATATCACAAACTATGTCACAGTCAATGATGTGGCAAATGTGCTGCTCGCCTGCGGCGGAAGCCCGATCATGTCCGATGAGGCGGAGGATGTGGAGGACATTACTTCTGTGTGCGGCGGGCTGAATATCAATATCGGCACACTTCACAAGACAAGTATCGAAGGCATGTTCCGCGCGGGGAAGAAGGCGAATGAGCTGGGACACCCGGTGCTCCTCGACCCCGTCGGGGCAGGGGCGAGCGCGCTGCGGACAAATACAGCGCTGGATCTGATGCGGGAATTAGACCTCGCTGTGATCCGGGGCAATATTTCCGAGATCAAGATACTTGCGCTCGGGAGCGGTACCACAAAAGGGGTGGACGCGGACGTAGCGGACGCGGTGACAGAAGAGAATCTTGACGAGGCAGTGGAGTTTGTGAAGCGGTTCGCAAAAGAGACGGGCAGCATCATCACGGTGACAGGAGCCATTGACCTGGTGTCTGACGGGGAGAAATGCTATGTGATCCGGAACGGACGCCCTGAGATGGGGAAGATCACAGGGACGGGCTGCCAGCTTTCCGGCATGATGACAGCCTATGTCACGGCAAATCCCGAGGACAGGCTGGAAGCGGCGGCAGCGGCTGTGTGCGTGATGGGGCTTGCGGGCGAGACCGGGTGGGGCCGGATGCAGGAGGGCGACGGCAATGCCACCTATCGGAACCGGATCATTGACGCGATTTATAACATGACGGGAGAAGACCTGGAGAAAGGGGCAGACTATGAGATCAGATAATACGGCGTGCAGAGAAGAGGACCTGCTCCTCTATGCAGTGACTGACAGGAGCTGGCTTGGCGGGCATACGTTATATGAGCAGGTAGAGCGTGCGTTAAAGGGCGGAGTGACCTTCGTCCAGCTCAGGGAAAAGACACTGGATGAGGCGGCATTTCTTGAGGAAGCAAAGGAGATACAGAAGCTCTGCGCCCGCTATGGAGTGCCCTTTGTGATCAATGACAATGTGGAGATCGCGGCAGCCGTCAATGCGGACGGAGTCCATGTAGGGCAGAGCGATATGGAAGCCCTGGACGTCCGCAGGAAGCTGGGACCGGACAAGATCATCGGTGTGTCCGCCCAGACCGTGGAGCAGGCGCTCAAAGCCCAGGAGCACGGGGCGGACTATCTCGGAGTGGGAGCGGTATTCCCCACAGGCTCCAAGGCAGATGCGGTGGAAGTGAGCCACGAGACAGTAAAGGCGATCTGCGAGGCAGTAGACATCCCGGTCATCGCCATCGGCGGGATCACAAAGGAAAATGTAAAGGAGCTTGCCGGGTGCGGGATCTGTGGGATCGCCGTGATCAGCGCGGTCTTCGCGCAGGAGGATATCGAGAGCGCCGCGCGGGAGTTGAGAGCGCGCACGGAAGAGATGTTAAGGGAGAGCTGAGGTATGATCAAAGGCGTAATATTTGATGTGGACGGCGTACTGCTCAATTCGATGCCGGTCTGGGAAAATCTGGGAGAGCTGTATCTCCGGCATCTGGGGATCGAGGCGGAAAAGGACCTGGGGACAAAGCTGTATACAATGAGCCTGGAGCAGAGCGCGGAATACCTGACCGAAACATACCACCTTGACCTGGCTCCGGAACAGGTCATAGCAGGGGTCAACCGGGAGGTGAAAGACTTCTATGCCAGCCGGGTGCCGCTCAAAGAAGGAGTGCGTCAGTACCTGAACGAATTCCACGAAAAAGGAGTGCCCATGGTGATCGCGACGACCGGGGACAGGCAGAATGCGCAAGCAGCCCTGAAAAGGCTCAATGTACTGCGGTTTTTCCAGGGGATCTTTACCTGTTCGGAGATCGGCAGCAGTAAGAATGAGCCGGACATCTATTACGCCGCGGCGCTCCAGCTCGATACAGACCCGGGGCAGACCCTGGTCTTTGAGGACGCTTACCATGCCATCCGCACGGCGAAGAAAGCCGGATTTAAGACGGTCGGCGTCTATGACAGGGCGAATGACAGAGACCTTGCGCACATCTGGAACACAGCGGATATCTATCTGCCGGAGTTCCAGGATTTTAACATATTCTGGAAAAGGGCGTCTGCGCTCTGATGCGGAAGCACAGGACAGACACTTTTCAGCGGCAGGCCGGGGGCACCACTTTCTGCCGCTATATAAAATTAATGCTGAGAAACATGCAAAAGAAGAAAGGATGAGGAACAATGAAGACAGCATTAACGATCGCCGGGAGCGATTCCAGCGGAGGCGCCGGGATTCAGGCAGATATCAAGACAATGACCGCGAACGGCGTGTTTGCCATGAGCGCGGTCACAGCACTGACTGCACAGAATACGACCGGCGTGACAGGGATCATGGAGGTATCTCCTGAATTTCTAAAAGAACAGATCGACTGTATTTTCACGGATATCCGCCCGGACGCGGTAAAGATCGGGATGGTATCTTCCGCGGAGCTGATCCGCGCGATCGCTGAGAAACTGAAAGAGTATCAGGCGGAAAATATCGTGGTGGACCCGGTCATGGTGGCGACCAGCGGGGCAAAGCTGATCAGCGATGACGCCATCGGGACCCTGAAGGAAGCCCTTCTCCCCATGGCAGATATCCTGACGCCGAATATTCCCGAGGCGGAAGTGCTCTCCGGGATGGAAGTGAAGACAGAAGAGGATATGGTAAAGGCGGCGGAAAAGATCAGCCGGACCTATCACTGTGCCGTGCTGTTAAAAGGCGGACATCAGTTAAACGACGCAAACGACCTTCTCTGCCGGGGAGAGGAACACCGCTGGTTTTACGGGAAGCGCATCGATAATCCCAATACCCACGGCACGGGCTGCACACTGTCCAGCGCCATCGCGTCAAACCTGGCGAAAGGCTTTGACATGGAGACAGCCGTGGAGCGGGCAAAGGCTTACATATCCGGCGCGCTTGGGGCTATGCTGGATCTGGGGAAGGGCAGCGGCCCTATGAACCACGCCTTTGACATCTCCGGGGAATACATAAAGGAATCTGACAGGGCGGCTGAACAGACCGGATCCGGCGCAGCGGGATCCGCAGGGAACGGAAAGGAGGGCGTATAAGAATGGAAGCAAAGCGTACCTCTGTATTTGAGAACAGCCTGATCTGGTTCGGCGCAGGAGTCTCCATCGCGGAGATCCTGACCGGTACGTATCTGGCGCCCCTGGGATTCCAGAAGGGACTTGCCGCGATCATCACAGGCCATGTGATCGGCTGCCTGATGATGTTCTTCGCGGGGCTGATCGGCGGGAAGATGCGAAAGAGCGCCATGGAGACTGTAAAGATGAGCTTCGGCCAGAAAGGCGGGCTCCTGTTCGCGGTCCTGAATGTGCTCCAGCTTGTGGGCTGGACAGCGATCATGATCTATGACGGCGCTCTGGCTGCGAACGGCACCTTCAATACCGGCGCATGGGTGTGGTGCATTGTGATCGGCGCACTGATCATCCTGTGGATCGCTGTGGGTGTGACCAATCTGGGGAAACTCAATACAGTCGCCATGGCTGCGCTTTTTGTGCTCACGGTCCTGCTGTGCAGAGTCATCTTCTTTGGAGATTCCGGCGCGGCGGCTGACCTGGGCAGTGAGGCCATGAGCTTCGGCGCGGCGGTAGAACTCTCCGTGGCAATGCCGCTCTCCTGGCTGCCCGTGATCAGCGATTATACACGGGAGGCGGAAAAGCCGGTGAAGGCGACTGCCGCCAGCGTGATCGTCTACGGCCTGGTGAGCTGCTGGATGTACGTCATCGGCATGGGCGCGGCGATCTATACGGGAGAGTCAGATATCGCGGTGATCATGGTAAAAGCAGGGCTGGGGATCGCGGCGCTTCTGATCGTGATCTTCTCCACTGTGACGACCACCTTCCTGGATGCGTACTCCGCAGGCGTTTCGTCGGAATCTGTTTTCCCGAAGCTGAAAGGGAAACATGTGGGGATCATCGTGACCGTCATCGGCACTGTGGCTGCAATCCTGTTCCCGATGGATGATATCACGGATTTCCTCTATCTCATCGGGTCTGTGTTCGCGCCTATGATCGCAGTGCAGATCGCGGATGTGTTCCTGCTGAAAAAAGAGAAAGATCCGGGAGACTTTGAGTGGAAAAATCTCGTGATATGGCTGATCGGTTTTATCTTCTACCGGTGGCTCATGACCGTGGATATCCCGGTGGGGAATACGCTGCCTGACATGGCGGCGGTCATTGTGCTCTGCCTGATCGCGGAAGCGGTCTTCGGGCGGAAAGAAAAAGACGCAAAAAACAGATAAACTAAAGAAAGAAAAAGAAAGAGAAAGAAAGGGAGGGCGCAGCCGAGGGCAGACAGAGCCGTGGCAGGGCGCCTTCCTTTTTTTCGGCGTGTATGCTATAATTTCCCCAATAGTCCTGCAAAAGTTTAAATGAAAGGAGAGAGACAAATGAAAAAATTTATTGAGGAATTTAAGGCATTCGCCCTTCGGGGGAATATGATGGACATGGCGGTCGGTGTTATCATCGGCGGCGGTTTTACCGGTATCGTCACATCTCTTACGGACAATTTTATCAATCCCATCCTGAACCTTGTGACACGGGCGGAGATGTACACGCTCCGGGACCTGGTAAGGTTTGCGTCCAGATTCGCATCTGACCTGTTAAATTTCCTGATCCTGGCATTTGTGCTGTTCTGCCTGATCAAAGGCATCAATAAGATCATGGCGCTCGGGCAGAAGAAACAGGAGCCGGCAGCCCCGTCCACGAAAAAATGCCCGTACTGCCTGAGTGATATACCGGTACAGGCGACACGGTGCCCACACTGCACATCCGTGCTCCCGGAAAAAACAGAGAGCGCTGAGACGGTTTAAGATTAAAAAGGAATGGAGAGTACAATATGGACAGTTCAATGTTTATCGGCACATGGTGGGCCCTGGTGCCGCCGCTTCTGGCGATCCTGCTCGCCTTTATCACAAAGGAAGTATACAGTTCCCTCTTTATCGGCGTGGCAGTGGGAGCACTGCTTTACAGCGGTTTTCATCCGTGGGAGTCGTTTGTGAATTTTTTTGAGATTATGAAGGACAGCATGAATCTGAATATCCTGATCTTTGATGTCCTCCTGGGCATGATCATTGTCCTCATGGCGAAGTCAGGCGGTTCCGCTGCCTACGGGAAATGGGCGGGGACCAAGATCAGATCCAAGAGGAGCGCCCTTCTCGCGACGGCGGGGCTGGGAGTCCTGATCTTTGTGGACGATTATTTTAACTGTCTGACCGTGGGTTCGGTCATGCGCCCGGTGACAGACCGGTATAAAGTGTCAAGGGCAAAACTTGCATACATCATTGACGCCACGGCTGCCCCGGTGTGCATCATCGCTCCGGTGTCAAGCTGGGCTGCGGCGGTGAATTCTTACGTGCCGGAGGACGCGGGGATCAGCGGGTTCCAGCTTTTCCTCAGCACGATCCCCTATAACCTGTATGCCATCCTTACGCTGGTCATGGTGTTCTACATCGCCATTACGGCATTTGATTTCGGGCTGATGAAGAAGCATGAGGACAATGCGGCGAAGGGAGATCTCTTTACCAGCGGGGCGGAAGAGTTTGAGCAGGTGTCTGAGGATGAAGTCAATCCCAACGGGAAGGTGATCGACCTGGTACTGCCGGTGGCAGTGCTCATCGTGTCCGCCATCGGGGCGATGATCTACACAGGCTTCCTCGGCGGGGCGGAGGATATCATCACGGCATTTTCCGGATGCGACGCTGAGACAAGCCTGATCTTTGCGACGCTGGTCACTGTGTTCTTTATGCTCCTCCTGTATCTGCCGCGGAAGGTCGTGACATTCAAAGGATTCATGGACAGCCTGGCGGACGGGTTCAAGCTCATGGTGCCTGCGGTCACGATCCTGATCTTCGCATGGTCGCTGAAAGGCATGGGAGATGCTCTTGGGCTTGCGGATTTTGTGGGCCATGTGGTGGGGGACAATGCCTCGGCAAGCATCTTCATCCCGGCGGTCCTCTTTGCAGCGGCAGTGTTCCTGTCCTTTTCCACAGGGACTTCCTGGGGGACCTTTGCGATCCTCGTGCCCATCGCCACAGCGATGTTCTCAGGCGGAGCGGATATGCAGATGATGGTCATCTCTGTCTCAGCGGTCCTGGCGGGCGCAGTGTGCGGGGACCACGTATCGCCGATCTCGGATACGACGGTCATGTCTTCGGCGGGCGCCCAGAGCAACCATATCAACCATGTGTCCACGCAGATGCAGTATGCGGCCATTGTCACAGTCATCAGTTTCGCGGGATACATCTTTGCCGGATTCGTGCATGTCTGGTGGATCGTGCTGGGGGCCAGCCTGATCGTACTGCTGGCCGTGCTGACAGGGATGAAAACATATCTCGGAAGAAAGCAGGAGCGGGCAGATGGATGAGAGAAGGCCCGGCGGCATGGGTGCGGATGGCAGAGACGCTGCTGACAGGAGAGCCGGCGGCAGAAATTCCGGAGAAAAAGTCTGCATAAAAGCGCCGTATATCGACCAGAGCGGCGCTTATCCCACCGGCTGCGAGAGCGTATCAGCAGTCATGCTTCTGCGGTTTTTAGGAGTTGGGATCTCTGTGGATGAATTTATCGAGAAGTATCTGGACAAACAGGGATTTGAAGAGCGGGACGGAGTGCTGTACGGGCCGGATCCCCGGAAATATTTCTGCGGGAGCCCTTATGACGCGGATTCCTTCGGGTGCTACGCGCCGGTAGTCGCGAAGGCCCGGCGGCGGGCGCTGGGCAGCGGGTATACAGTGACTGATGAGACGGGCGTCCGGCTGGAAGAACTGGCCCGGCGCTATCTGGACCGGGGGATGCCGGTCGTCTGCTGGGCGTGCATCAATATGCGGGAGCCAGTCGTCGGCCCGCAGTGGAAACTACTGGATACGGGCGAGACGTTTACGTGGATCTCCAACGAGCACTGTATGCTCCTCGTCGGATATGATGAAGAAGGGTATTATTTTAACGACCCATATGACAATAACGGGCTCATCTGTTATCCGAAAGAAACGGTGGAGGAGCGGCACCGGGCGCAGCATATGCAGGCTGTGGGAGTGCGGAAGAACGGGAAGTGACTGTGAAAGGCGGCGAGCGGGAAAGAGCCGTTGAAAAACGTTAGGAAAGGCGATAGGGAAAAGCGACAGCGGAAGATCGATAAAATTTGTACTATACATTCCCGGTGCGGCGTGGTATAATAACCGATGGACGCGGAAGCATAGCTCAGCTGGGAGAGCGCTCGCCTGACTAGCGGGAGGTCATGGGTTCGAG
>ERZ1643246.2089-NODE-2089-length-19937-cov-31.073534_pt1 | contig 19937 bp, 16 predicted proteins | sample MGYA00579265_ERZ1643246 | MGnify/ENA primary metagenome ERZ1643246 (study PRJEB29033, sample SAMEA4952261) | chicken gut metagenome | biome: Broiler Chicken; feature: Gastrointestinal Tract; material: Caecum | place: Ireland | collected 2018 | study: Broiler...
TCCGGCCAGCGGCACTGAGTAAAAAACTTAAAAGAATTTCTTGATGAAAGCTACTGAAAACCCCAGTGTTTATGCGGGGTTCTGGTAGCTTTCATCATTTTTCCACTTTTTATGAAGCGGCATAGCTGTCTGTAAAAAATGTGGGTAAAACCACGTAATAGTATATAATACTGAGTAAATGTATCGGTATAATCGGAGAATAAAATTGCTGTTCCAAAAGTGGATCTGATTTTACAAATCAATAATTCTGACATATAAATATTTACCAAGACAGCCGGTAAGGGAGGTCAGGGCTCCCTGTCCGGAAAATCAATTTAAGCTAAAATAGCCGCCTATTCTTTGCCAGAGAGCAGGGCGGCTATTTTTTGTGTGTATATGTCAGCGTGGTTTTGTCTTTCTTCCGGACGGAAGCAGCAGTGGGGACGGGTGTTTCTCAATCTGATATGGCTAAAAAATAATTGTTACATAAAAAAGATACAAAACAGAATCCTCTGTAATATACAATATAAATGAAAAATAATTGTAAAATAATAATAATTGATAGAAAATTTTCCGCATGATATAATTGAGTCATATTAAGAAATGGACAAATTCTGAAAGGATACTGTTTTGAAAAAAAAGCGTTTTTTCTGGCCGACAATATTTACCACGATTGCTTTGGTATTATTAATATTCATCCGTGTATCGCCGTCTATTGTGGAAAGTGACTCTTTTGCACTTAATGCCCAGCTTCTTGCCGCTGTTTTTGGAATTGTCGGCGGACTGATAGGAATAGGGAAATATTACAGTGAGATGCTGGGAGATAATAATAAAGAGAAAGCATCAGATGATAACGAGGATAATGAAAGTACCCATCCGGATGACGATGGAGAAGCGGATCCGGATGACAGCATTTCACTAACTTCGGATGACAAACATGACACAGACAAAACGGTATAGATTTTTTATCAAATGTTTTGGATGTAGAATTATACGCTCAGGGAGGTCCTCCTGTTCGGCCTCCCCTGGCCATAGTATAAGCAGGGCGTCTGCATATACAGCGCGGTGTGTCATTTGGGGGACAGACATTTCTATTTCTTTTCTTTGAAGAGTCTTTCATTTAACTTTTGCGTCACAGAAAACAAATTTCCCTTGTAATTTTACAGGAGTGCTGGCCTGCCGGTTGAGGTTTTGATGCTGCCCGGCTAAATGAGGAGGTGGAAATATGAAACAGTTTATCAGTGTCCCGTTACTTTTTGCCGCTTTATTAATGACAAATTCATCGAGTATTTCTACATCGACAATAGATTCCTATTCAGAATATCTGGAACTTGAGATGAATGAGGTAAAAATAGATGGCGACTATCTTACCCCAATGTCTGTGCTGGGAGTTACGGGCAATGTGCTTGGTAACGGCTATCAGCATATATCTGATCGGCTGTCTGCTTTTGCCGATGAATATGAATGCGATTGTTATCTTGGTTTATGGACCTCAATAGAAAACAGTGGTTATGCTTCGCTTGACGCAATAGTGAAAGACTGGGCGCAATATTATATGGACGAAGACAGTGTATGCATATTATATATTGATGAATCAAAGGATGCACATGTGGGGCACAGTTCAGCCAGGTCTGTGCATTCACTGCACAGACCGTATGAAAGCATAGCGCCTGTGGGCATCCGGCCCATCGCGAAGCGATTTTTAATGGTCGGATGCCGTAACAGTTCAGCTAGCTGAACTGTTATCATGTGGGCAGCAATATTGCGCAGGATTTTGACAAAGACGGACTGATTGAGACATTATACGAAGAAGGGGAAAAAGATGAGTTTTACAGGATGGCGCATACCTTTGATGATCTGTGCGATCAGGTCGGACATAGTACTGGCAGATATGTGAGTAAAATAAATCGGATTGGTGAAGGGGGAGATGAGCAGGAAATTAAGAACGCCCTGATTCCTCTGCATGAAGTTTTCTCCGGTTATGTCTGTGTGGATTACTATTCCGGCGTTGCAGATGAGGAAGGATCTGTTTTGCGTAAAAGCCGGGAGATAGATTATGATGAAACCTTCGAGGTATGGGAACATGAACTGGAATATTATTATGATGACACAATATACATAACTTATTACAGTGATACGGGAAAAGCGTATATTGATATCGGGAAGGATGTGGAGCCTGAATTCTCCGGAAAAGACATCAGCGAAATTGAAACATCCTTCAGAATGGCTGAAAATGAAAATGATTTTTCCGGCTTTGCTTCCGGTATTACAGCGCTGACGGAGAAAATTGCGAATCCGGATGAGCCGGACAGATTTGCTGTGATTGGGATTGTTGTGATTGCGGCAGTGCTTTTCGCTGTTGGCGTAATGTTAATAAAAAGGCACAAAAGGCAGAGCCGATCTGTATCAAGTTTATAATTGTCTTAAGGTTTGTAATTTGGTATACTGTTATCAGAAAATCCCGTTTTCGGATGGCAGTTCCGGAAAAATTATGATATAGCAGGAAACTTTGTTTCCTGTTATATCATTGAGTCAAAAACCCCGCAGCAGGCTACGGGGCATTAAACTTGTAGTGTAGCAGAGCTGCGGGGTATTTGACCCTCGCGGCAGGTCTGCACTTCGTTTCGGTCGGTGCTAACCGTGTGCCACCGGCACACAGCACCACCAAATGGACATGCAAGCATGTCCGCTTGGCTCGTTGCTCGCGGGAATCAACAGTTCAAATGACTGAACGGTAACTTTTGGGAATGATATTGGTGGCAGACAATGTGCAATCAGAAAAGGAAATTAAAATGCTTTTACATTTCTCTGTTTGTTTTGAACGCGTTTTCTCAGCTTGCGGGAACGACAGGGATTTTTCTGCGAATGCGTCTGATTGACAGTGTTGCGGAACATGCAGGGGAGCGGGAGGCAGCTGCAAACGTTATGCTGGTTGTGGCGATGATTCTGGCGCAGCACGTCTTTCTGCTCTCCGCCAGATGGGCAGAACTGAGACTTACAAAAAAATACAAATTTCATACGGGTGAGCTGGTTGCGGATGCCTGTTCGAAGCTTCCGCTATCCGAAATTGAGAAACAACATACGCAGGAGACGATCTATAAGTCAAGAGAATTTTTTTCAAAGTCGCTTGAATTGACGGATGCTTATATCGGTTTTTGTGAGTTCTTTCTGCTTCTGTTTTCCCTGTTTTTTATTCTTGCGCGCATTCAGCCGGCGATCCTATGGTTTTTCTGTACTGTGATCGGACTCGCACTTTTCTTCAGTTTTCTGTCGTCAAAAAATACATTCGGATTCTGGTCGCGCTATATGGCCGCTGCCCGAAGATATAATTATTTCTCGGATGTGCAGACAAAAAGGGAGTTCGCCTATGAGCGGCGCATCTACAGAACTTCCGGGGCAATGGATGAGCGCTTTTCAGAAGCATTTGACGATGCGCGGAAAGTAAACAGAAAAAACGGAAGAAACCGTTTCAAAGGGCAGGCAGCCGCTGCGGGAATTGCCGTCGCTGTCTCTGTGTTTACGATGCTCTATTTCGCACAGCCGGATATCCTGCAGGGGATGACTGTGGGGGCATATGCTGGGGTCACAGAAGTGGTTGCAAGACTGCTCCAGTCCGTATCCTCATGTCCGGAAGGGATTTTTTCCATTCGGGAGGTCCGTACGCTGAAAGCAGAACTGGAGAAGTTTCTTGCGAAACAGACAGAGTTTCGTCCCGGGAATCACCGGCTGGTGCGGACAGAATCAGAACGTGATGCCGTCGTATTTGAAACTATCAGTTTCTGTTATCCTCCGAAATTCGATGTGAAAATCATTTCTGATTTTTCTTTCTCTTTTAAAAAGGGACGGCATTACGGGATTGTCGGAGTCAACGGAGCCGGAAAAACAACCCTCGCAAAGCTGCTTCTCGGTCTGTATCCGCCATCGGAGGGAAACACTGTCCTGTCGGTTTCGTCTTTTTCGGCTGTCTTTCAGGATTTTCAGATTTATCCGGTCACCATCCGGGAATATCTGAAAATGGGAAATAAGGATACCCTTGGGGACGAAGAAATGCTTTACGTTTTATCTGAGCTGGGCTGCACGGATTTCAAAGACGGGCTGGATACGTCGTTGTCTCTGCTGACTGGCGAGGGGACGCTTCTGTCAAAGGGGCAGCTGCAGCGCCTTGCGATTGCACGTGTCTGTCTCTCAGAATCCGAATGCATCCTTCTGGATGAACCGACTGCCAGCCTTGACCCGATCAGCGAAAAGCAGATTTATGATAAATGTATGGATTTGCTGAAAGACAAAACCTGCATTTTTATCTCGCATCGATTAGGCGCAGTCCGAAATATGGATGAAATTCTTGTGATCAGCGGAGGGAAGATGTGTGAGCATGGTACACATGACGAGCTGATTGCGCTGGACGGAGTTTATAAAGAGCTGTATCTGACGCAGCGGGAGATGTATATAAATGAAGGAACATTCTGATGTCGTAAAGAAATGCGTAAAAACTGCTTTGGGCCTTATGCCGTTTCATTTTGCCGCCCATCTGCTGCTTTCTGTGCTTATGGCAGTGCTCCCTTTTCTGGGGATGGAGATGAGCCGCAGAATCTACCGGTTTGTTGACGCCGCCTCCCGGAGCGATCCGCCGATCCGGAATCTCGTTTTTCCGCTTGCTATGTATGCCTTTTATTTAATTGCAACGAAAGCTTATCTGATATATTACCAGCGTGTGGTTGTTCAGTTTGGCGCGATTCTGACGTTTGAAAAAAAGGTCAAACTTGCGCTGCATAAAAAATGCGGAGAGATAGAGATGCGCTGTTATGAAGACCCGCAGTTTTATGACGGATTGTGGGAAGCAAAAGTGGCGAGTATGAATATTTACCGGGTCGTTGAATGCCTGATCGAATTTTGCAGTATTATTATCAGTATCTTTGTGCTGTCCGGTTATGCTGCGTCCATCCATCCGCTTTTCTTTCTCTTTGTGCTTTTTACTGCGTTTCCGTCGCTGACCGAGCAGGTCTGCGAAGGGGTGCAGAGAAGCAGACGGCAGCGGGAGTCGGCGGCAGCGGAAAAGGAAGAGAGCGCCCGCTGGGACGGGCTTGTCAATCTTGCGTCGGCAAAAGAACGCATTCTTTTTGACAGCTATCCTTTTTTAAAGAAAAAGTGGAAGGAATCATCGGACAGATATCAGGAAACAGAGTATTCTGTCGGAGCATATGTTTTCAAAGTGAATCTCGTGCTTTCCGTTTTTCGTTTTGGTGCGCTTGCAGGCGTCTATGTGCTGGCCGGTCTGCTTTATTTTCAGGGCAAAGTTGATTATGCAGGATTTATCACTACAATTTCTACCGCATTATTTCTGCAGTCCCAGTATGGAGAACTCTTTGAAGTTGCCGGTTATTATACAGAGTTTGTGAATCTCGTGAAACCGTTTTTCCGTTTTATGGAAGCAGATGAGGAAAAAAAGGAGACAGGTCTGTCTCCGGATCATGAAATTCGTCTGGAGCATGTAGCGTTTGCCTATCCGACGTCAGAAAAAAATGTGCTGAACGATATCAGTCTGACGGTGCAGGCCGGAGAGCGGATCGCCATTGTCGGCGTCAACGGGGCAGGAAAATCGACGCTTGCCAAAATCCTGTCCGGTCTTCTGCAGCCCACCTGCGGGACTGCCCTTGGATGTGGGAAAGACTTCACGAGAGTGATGTTTCAGGATTTTCAGCGCTATGCGCTCAGCAGAGAGGAAAATATTGCGGTGAGCGAGAGGATTCCTCAGAATATGGCTCTGATCCACAGACTGTCGCGGCAGATTGAGCTTGAGGATATTCCTTCCGGAGAAATTCTCGGACGGGAATTCGGCGAGACGGACCTTTCCGGCGGACAATGGCAGAAAATCGCTCTGGCCCGGCTTTTTTACCACGGCGGAAATGTTTTGCTTCTGGATGAGCCGACGGCTGCCATTGATCCTCTTTATGAAAAGAGGATCAACGAACTGATTCTGGAGAATGCCGCTGCGGAGAATACTTCGCTGATTGTGATTTCCCACCGGCTGAGCATTGCCAGGCTGGTGGATCGTATTTACGTTCTCAATGACGGAAGGATCGTTGAGGGCGGAACCCATGATGAGCTGCTCCATACGCCGGGTTCTCTGTACCGCAGGCTATGGGATGCGCAGACTTCCTGGTACAGGTAGGGATGCTGTGCTGTAACAGTTCAGTGGGCTGAACTGTTACAACGGATGCGAATTTTACCGAGAGGGGGACAGTTGTTGTGAAAAGGAAGTTTCTGATCTGTCTTGCAGTTCTGGTTGTTTACACAGGCTCCAGTGTACTGCAGCAGTATTGTATCAAAGATCTTGTGGATTTCGCGGCGGTCGGGAACGGACCTGCGCTGATTCGCGGCCTGTGCGTTCTGGCTTTGCTGTTTCTGGTCTATATTGCCGGTGCGGGAATCCGTCCGCTGGTGGAAAACCGGTATAAAAATCAGGTGCAGCATATGCTTCGCACCCGCCTGATTTCTTCCCTGAGGAATCATTCTGTTTCGGAGTTTACTCCTGACAAGCGCTCTGCGCATCTGTCCGTGTTGAACAACGATGTTTCCATGATCTGCCAGGATTATTATATGACCGGGCTGGATCTTGCGGGATGCGGAATGACAGTTCTGTTTTCGATTGCCGCTTTGTGTGCGATTCATCCTGTGATGGCGGTCATCATTTTCGCGGGATGTCTGCTGATGACGCTGAATCCCAATTTATTTACGAAAGAATCCCAGAAGCGGAGGCTGACCTATACGTCCTGTCTGAAGAATCTGAATCAGACAATTACGGATTTCATGGCGGGCATTGCGGTGGTGAGGAGCTATGATTATGAGGATTACCTTCAGGAAAAGATGATGCAGGAGAGCCGGGAAATCAGCCTTACAGATTACCGTTCCGCCAAAATACGGATGTATATTAATCTGATCGGTACGGTACTGCAGTGCCTGCAGATGTTTCTGATCATTCTGGTCGGTATTCTTTTTATTCTGCAGGGCTCCATGACAGCGGGAGGTCTGCTGGCGGCCATGCAGTTTCATAATGTGATCGCAATGCCGATTACCTTGTTTGCAGAATTGTGGAATACCCGCAGCAATGGGCGCGCGCTTCTGGAAAAGTTTGAAAAAGAATATCAGGCGTATCAGAAGGAAGAGCGGCAGACGTCTTCCCGCCTGAAAAAAGTCAATGAGATTCAGGTGAAAGATCTGTGTTATCAGGTAGGGGAACATGAGATCCTGAAACAGATCAGTCTCACATTGGATGTACATAAAAAATACCTGCTGGTAGGAAAAAGCGGATCAGGGAAAAGCAGTCTTCTGCGGCTGATCGGAAAGCTTGACGAAAACTATTCGGGGAATATAACGATCGGAGGACAGGATCTCCGGCAGGTCTCCCTTGGGGAATTCTGTCGGTATGTGACGACTGTTTTTCAGGATGCCTATCTGTTCCAGCAGGATCTTCTTTCCAATATTACGCTGAATAAAGAGTATCCGCAGGAAAAAATCTCAGGTCTTCTCGGGAAGCTGAAACTGGAGAAGCTGTGGGATCGGTGGAGACAGCAGGCGCTGGATCAGGATTCGATTCAGTCATTTTCCGGAGGGGAAAAGCAGCGTGTGGCGCTTGCGCGTGCGCTGATCCGTGAGACGCCGTTTTATCTGATGGATGAGGTTACGGCATCGGTGGATCAGGAAACACGGAATGTGATCGAGGAGCTGCTCCTCTCGGGGCCGTTTGGCTTTCTGTTTGTCTCTCATAACCCAAGGCCGGAGAATCTGGCGCGTTATGACTGCATTCTGCTGATGGAAGACGGCAGAATACAGGCGGCAGGCTCTTATCAGGAAATAAAAAATATCTTGATGAAGGAGGAATGTTGAAATGAAACAGTCAATGCTTTATCCGCGCGCTTCTGCGTCGCGCCGTGTGGTGGATCTTGGAGGCATGTGGAAGTTCTGTCTGGACTGGGATGGAACGGGGGATGCAAAGGGATGGAAAGACGGAATCCCCGGAGAAGAGAAAATTCCTGTCCCTGCCAGCTTCAATGATTTCTATACGGACAAGGATATCCGGGAATTTGCCGGTGATTTCTGGTATGAGACAGAAGTATTTGTTCCCGGAGAGTGGAAAGAAATGCATGTGGATCTCCGGTTTGCAGCGCTGACACACAGAGGTACCGTCTATGTGAACGGCCGGGAGATCATTTCCCACGAGGGAGGTTTTCTTCCGTTTTCTGCAAGAATCGACGACGTTGTTCGCTGGAATGAAAAAAATCTGGTGGTAGTGAAGGGAAACAATGAGCTGAGTTTCACGTCTCTGCCGGCAGGATTTACCCAGACGCTGAAGTCCGGGAAAAAAATGGTTCGTCCGTTTTTTGACTTTTTCAATTATGCAGGTATTCAGCGGCCGGTGAAGCTGGTGGCCCTGCCGAAAGAATATATTGTGGATTTTACCGTCAATCATCGCCTGGAGGGCACGACGGCCTATGTGGATTATCAGACGGAGACCACCGGAGACCATCCGGTTACGGTGGAGGTATTTGATGAGGCGGGAAATTTCGTGACGAAGGCTGAGGGAAAAGAAGGTACCCTTACCATTCCCGACGCCCGTCTCTGGGAAGTACGCGATGCTTACCTGTACCGTTTTGTGCTGAGGATTCTGGACGGAGATGCGGTGCTTGATGAATATGAGGAGGAAATCGGAATCCGTACCTTCGGAATCCGGGGAAACAGTTTTCTTCTCAACGGCCATCCGGTATATCTGAAAGGCTTTGGAAAGCATGAGGACAGCGACATTGTCGGACGTGGATATCATCCGGGAGTGATCAAACGGGACTTTGAGCTGATGAAATGGATCGGGGCCAATTCCTTCCGGACCTCCCATTATCCGTACAGTGAGGAAATTTATCAGATGGCGGACCGGGAAGGATTCCTGGTTATCGATGAAGTGCCTGCAGTGGGATTTTTCGAGAGCCTCGTCAATTTTGTGGATGCGGTCAGCGGAAAATCCACAAACTTCTTTGAGCGTTCCACTGTGCCGGAACTGAAGAAAAATCATCTGGCGATGCTGGAGGATCTGATCCGGAGAGACAAGAATCATGCCTGCGTCATTGCATGGAGCCTGTTTAACGAGCCGGACACGATGAGCGCGAGCGCTGTTCCATACTTTGCCGACATTTTCGAAAAGGCGAGGGAACTGGATGTACAGAAGCGTCCGAGGACGTTTGCGATGGAGCTGAACTCTTCGCCGGAGAAATGTACCTGCTATCAGTTCAGTGATTTTCTGTGCTTTAACCGGTATTACGGCTGGTATCTGCTGGGCGGCTATGAGATGCAGGACGCAGAGGAAGCGTTCCGGGCGGAGCTGGACGCGTGGCTGGCCAAGGGAGTAAACTGCCCGTTTGTCTTCACTGAGTACGGCTGCGACAATCTCCAGGGAGAATATAAGCTTCCCAGCGTACAGTGGAGTGCAGAGTACGAGCTGGAGTACCTGAAGATTTATGAACGGGTGTTTGACTCCTATGACTGCATCAAAGGCGAACAGGTATGGAATTTTGCGGATTTCCAGACAGTGGAAGGTATCATGCGTGTCAATGGAAACAAAAAGGGAATTTTTACCCGCCAGAGACAGCCCAAGGCAGCGGCATATTATTTTAAAAACCGGTGGGAAAAACTTCCGGTTGATTACAAAGGATAAGGCAGCAAAAAGAGAGCCCGTGAAGGTTTCGGACGGATACCTTCACGGGCTCTCCCTGCTTCTGCCCCGACCTGCGGGGGAGTGCCGAACGTATTAAAGCTCAATCAGTTCATACTCGCGGGATCCGAAGCCCAGATCCGCAGCAGCCTCGATGGTGTGAATACCGTTGCGGCTGTTTACCCGCTCCATGAAGTGTTCTTTGCCCGGATCATCAGAGTTGATTACGAGATCAATGCATGCCTGATCGATGGCGACAGGATCCAGTGACGCCAGAATTCCGATATCTTTCATGCAGGGATCCTCTGCCACTGCGCAGCAGTCACAGTCTACCGATAGATTTTTCATCACGTTAATGTAAGCGATATTTCCTTTGAAATGCTCGTGTACGCTGCAGGCTGCGTCTGCCATTGCTTCCGGAAATGCAGTGCTGCTCGCGTGCTGTTTCCAGGTCTCAAAACGGTCGTCGGTCTTTCCTGCAGAATGAATCAGCGCTTTTCCCTTGCTGGAAGCACAGCCGATGGAAAGCTGTTTGAGCGCTCCGCCGTAGCCGCCCATGGGATGGCCTTTGAAATGAGCCAGCACCAGCATGGAATCGTAGTTGACGATGTGTTTGCCCAGATGGTTCTCTTTGAGCACCTTTCCGTTTGGAATCGGCCAAACGACGTCAGGTTCTTCCGCATCCATCAGATCCACATCGAAATATTTGCTCCATCCATGTTCTTCCATCAGCTTCAGGTGGGATTCCGTATGATCGCGCACGCCCGTGGTGGCGTCTCCGTATGCGGTGTTGCACTCGACGATTGTGCCGTGAACCTCATCGACCATCGGCCGCCAGAACTCCGGCCGAAGAAAATTCTGGTTGCCCTTTTCTCCGGAGTGCACCTTCACTGCCACCTTGCCGGACAGGTTTACGCCAAGAGCGCGGTACATCTCTACAACTTTTTCCGGTGTGATTTCTCTGGAAAAATAAACTTTTGCCTTCATCTCAAAACCTCCTTAAAGACTTTTTGCAATGGTCCTGCCGTCTGTGCTTCCGGAATGTGTAACAGATCAGACAGCTGAACTGCTGTAACCGGAAAGTTTCAGTATAAGACAGCTGCATCAGACAACAGACGGCGGCGGATCTTTTACTATAGTTATATCACCTGAAGTTCACTCCAGGTCAAGCGGTTTTTGCTTTTTCTCCTGCGGGGAGTAATCGTTCAGCCAGCGGAACGGTTACACGCAATGTGTATTTTTTCTGAAACATCCTTGTTTTGCCGCTGCCTCCCGTGTATAATAAATGCGAATACGGCAAAGAGACAGAAAAACCGGAGAATACAGCGGAAAGGCAGGATTGAGCAATGTTAAAAGGAAAGACAGTGATTCTTGGTGTGACGGGAAGTATAGCGGCATATAAAGCGGCGTCCCTTGCCAGTATGTTGGTAAAGCAGGGAGCAGAAGTGAATGTGATTATGACCGCGAACGCTGTGAATTTTATCAACCCGATTACTTTTGAGACATTGACAGGACGGAAATGTCTGGTGGATACCTTTGATCGGAACTTTGAGTTCCAGGTGGAGCATGTATCGCTGGCGAAAAAGGCGGATCTTGTGATGATTGCACCGGCGAGCGCCAATGTGATCGGCAAGATGGCCGGAGGCATTGCCGACGATATGCTGACCACGACAGTCCTGGCATGCACCTGCCCGAAACTGGTGGCTCCGGCCATGAACACGAGAATGTTTGAAAATTCCATTGTTCAGGAAAACATGAGAAAACTGGAGAGCCATGGCTTTCAGATCATCTCTCCGGCAGTGGGGCATCTCGCCTGCGGAGACACCGGCGCGGGAAAAATGCCGGAACCGTCCGTCCTTCTGGAGTATATTCTTCAGGAGATTGGCATGGAAAAGGATCTGGCCGGGAAAAAAATTCTGATTACCGCAGGTCCGACCCGGGAGGCGATTGATCCGGTGCGCTTTCTGACCAATCATTCCACCGGGAAGATGGGATACGCCCTTGCCAGGATTGCGGCAATGCGCGGCGCGGATGTGACGCTTGTTTCCGGCCCGGTACAGCTTTCCGTTCCGCTGACAGTGAAGTGTGTGAATGTGACAACGGCAAAGGAAATGTTTGACGCGGTCCGTGAACTGGCGCCTGAGCAGGAAATCGTGATCAAGGCGGCGGCAGTGGCGGATTACCGGCCGGCAAACGTCAGCAGCGAGAAAGTGAAGAAGACAGACGGCGTGCTGTCGCTTCCTCTGGAACGCACCGACGATATCCTGCAGTATCTGGGAGAGCATAAAGCCGCAGATCAGTTCCTGTGCGGATTCTCGATGGAGACAGAGCATATGCTGGAAAATTCCAGGAGAAAGCTGGAGAAAAAACACCTGGATATGATTGTCGCGAACAATGTGAAAACAGAGGGCGCCGGGTTCGGTACGGATACCAATGTGGTGACGATCCTGACGAAGGAAACGATCGTGGAGCTTCCGATGATGAGCAAGGAAGAGGTGGCGGAAAAGATTCTCGATGAAATCCGTGAGAGACTTTCCCGCCGGTAAGCATGAGGCCGTATCTGAAGTTCTGCAGCAGTCCATGGCTCTGTGCAACCGTTCAGCCTGAGGAACGGTTCCGGCATCCTGCCATTGAAAATCGCTTTGCGACGGACCGGATGCCTGCAGGCTCTGTGTTTTCATACGGTCTTTGCAGTAAATGCACAGACCTGGCGGAACGGTAACGATTCTGCACTGCTGACAGGATGAAAAAAGGGAAAACTGTACCGGAACGTTCCGGACAATATTCCCGGAGATGTAACTGTAAACCAGACAGATTGTACAGTATCCTTCTGGGAACTGTAACAAGGAGGACATTATGACAACAAAATCGAACACAGCAAAACCTGCCGGAAGCATGCGGGGGTCCGCAAAGAGACTTGCGCTGCTGGCGCTTTTTTCCGCGCTTATCATTCTGATGGCGTTCACACCGTTTCTGGGCTATATTCCACTGGGATTTACCCGTGCGACGATCATTCACATACCGGTGATCCTCGGCGCGCTGCTGCTTGGACCGGCGGACGGGGCTTTTCTTGGCTTTGTATTCGGCCTGACCAGCCTGATCAACAATACCGTGAATCCTACGGCGACCTCGTTTGTATTCAGCCCGTTTTATTCCCTGGGAGAATTTGAGGGAGGCTGGGCAAGCCTGCTGATCTGTATGCTCCCGAGAATCCTCACCGGCGTGGTTCCTTATTATGTGTACCGTCTGATCCGGAAACTGAACCGGAAACTGCGTGCGAACGCAGTACTCCCGCTGGCGGCGGCCGGTGTGTCGGGAGCGCTGACGAACACGCTTCTGGTCATGAATATGATTTATCGGTTTTTCGGAAAGCAGTATGCGGCTGCCAGCGGAGAAGCGGCTGACGCCGCCTATCTGTTTATTCTGTCTATTATCGGTATCAACGGAGTGCCGGAGGCGATCGTCGCCGGAATTCTGATGACACTGCTGGGAAAGGTTTTGCTGAACGAAAAGGTTCGTGCAAATATAGGGGTTTGAAAATGATACTTGCCATTGACATTGGGAACACAAACATTGTGCTGGGATGTATTGAAGGGAAGAGGATCCGTTTTATTGAACGGCTGTCCACGGACAAGGGAAAAACGGAGCTGGAATATGCGATTCATCTGAAAAACGTTCTGGAGATTTATGACGTGAAAGAAGGGGAACTGGAGGGGGGAATTCTTTCCTCCGTCGTGCCGCAGATTACGGAGCTTTTCCGGAAAGCTGCGGAAAAGGTGATCAAAGTTCCCGTAAAGGTTGTGGGACCGGGCCTGAAGACGGGGCTGAATATTATCATGGATCATCCCGGAAGCGTGGGAAGCGATCTGGTGGTGGACGCGGTTGCGGCCATGAAAGAGTATCCGCTGCCGCTGGTGATCGTCGATATGGGAACGGCTACGACCGTATGCGTTGTAAACAGCAAAGGAAACTATATCGGAGGAATGATTCTTCCGGGGGTACGGACTTCGCTGGACGCCCTTGTCTCCAACGCGGCGCAGCTGTCGCAGATCAGCCTGGAGGCTCCGAAGAAGATCATCGGAACAAATACCATTGACTGTATGAAGAGCGGAATTATTTACGGAAACGCTTCCTGTATCGACGGCGTGATTTCCAGAATTGAGGAAGAACTGGGGGAACCCTGCACAGCGGTGGCTACGGGAGGGCTGGCGAAGGTGATTATCCCCTACTGCAAAAGAGATGTGATTCTGGATGACAATCTGCTTTTGAAAGGACTTCAGATCATTTACGATAAAAACCGCTGAATGTCCTACTCCGGAAGATAGAAATGTTCCAGCTCGCTGAGGAAGACCTGCAGGGGAAGGGAGATTCTCCGCTGAGTGCTGTAAATGACCTGAATGACCAGGCTGATCTGGTAATCACTGACATTGATCAGCGAGATATCCTGGCGCTGCAGGGCTTCCTTTAAAGTGACAAGGGGCAGAAGGCCGATTCCAAGCTGCCGGGTCACAGCGTTGATGATGAAGCTGGCGTGGCCGATCTCCATCACACAATTAAGACTCTGTCCTGTGGCGGCCAGATCATTTTCCAATACCTGACGGTAATTGCAGCCTTCCTCGGTGAGTACAAAGCGCTCCTGCAGCAGGCGCTTCAGCGGAACACTTTTCTGTCCGGCAAGCGGGTGGGAGGAAGCGCAGAAAAAGGAAATGTCTGCGGGGAAGGTGCGGGCAGTCTTCCAGTCGGCACGGGCAATCGGTTTGTCCAGAAGAAAGATCAGGTCGAAAACGCCCTTGTCCAGGTTTTCTATCGCTTTCAGGGTTGTCACCACCTCAAGATGGATGGAGATTTTCGGATATTTTTCCAGAAACGTACAGAACAGATCGGCGTACTTTGAGTAAGCCACTGTCTCCATGATTCCGATATTCAGACGGCCTTCCGGTTCTTCGGTACGGTGGAAATGGTCCAGTGCCATGGATTCGTATTTGGTAATCTGGTAGGCATACTTCAGGAATTCCTGCCCGGCCGATGAGAGCCGTATTCTCTTTCCGTTTCGTTCGAAAAGATTTGCCTGCAGTTCGTTTTCGAGCTGCTGAATCTGCATTGTGACAGTGGACTGGGCGTAACCAAGCTCATTGGAAGCCTTTGTGAAATTTTCAAATTCGGCGACCTTGATAAAGGTGTGGATATTTTTCAGTTCCATGAACAGCTCCTTTCTTTTCTCTTCTCTGAGTAATGTCTGCAGCCAAAAATTTTTTGGCTGAGTCCTCGTCTTATATCAAATAAGACGATTTAACTTATTATATATTTTTATTTTTCATTATGCAAGCGTTGTGCTATAATAAAACCCATAGAAAAAACCGCGGTTCGGACGCCGTAAGGTCGGTGAGAAGGACAGCGGCTGAATAATAATCAGTCGGAATAGGTGCCAGAGCGGAAAGCTGGGATCGGAAAGACGGCTGGAGAAGAGAACGTACATACTTTTTCACAAAGAAGTGAACCTGCTGGTAACAGCAAACAGTCAGAACTGTTACTGCTTTCGGAGACATCCGGAGCGAAAGAAACGGCGGGCAGATCTGGAGGAAGGAAAAAGAGTGTACGCTTTTTATTTCATGGAGGATTTTTACGAAAGCAGAAAAAGGAGTGATAAACACATGGGACTTGCACAGAATATGTACAGGACCTTTGTAGAGATACTGAAGGAAGAGCTGGTGCCGGCCTTCGGCTGTACGGAGCCGATTGCGATTGCCTACTGTGCGGCGAAGGCAAGAGAAGTGCTGGGAGCCGTTCCGGAGAGAGTTGCGATTCAGGCCAGCGGAAATATTATAAAGAATGTTAAAAGCGTAATTGTGCCGAACACGGACGGCCTGAAAGGCATTCCGGCTGCGGCTGCCGCCGGAATTGTCGGCGGACAGGCGGAAAAACAGCTGGAAGTAATTTCAGAGATTACCGATGAACAGAAAGCGCAGATGAGGGAATATCTGGAAAAGGTTCCCTTTGACGTCAAGCCGATGACCGACGGCGATAAGCTGGATATTCTGATTACCGTCTGGGCGGGAGAGCATCAGGCGCAGGTGCGTGTCAGCAGACATCACTGCAATATCTCACTGATTGCCAGGGATGGCGAGACGATCTACCGGGAAGAGGCGGCTGTCTGTCAGGAGGAGACGCCGAAGGCCGACAGATCTCTTCTCAGTGTGAAAAATATTATTCAGTTTGCACAGGAAGTAAATCTGGATGACGTCCGTGAAGTACTGGACCGACAGATTTCATATAATTACAGAATTGCCCGGGAGGGAATGGAACATGACTGGGGCGCGAATATCGGCAGCATCCTGGTGAAAACTTACGGAGATGACGTAAAGATCATGAGCAAGGCGATGGCGGCAGCCGGATCCGATGCGAGAATGAGCGGCTGTGAACTGCCGGTTGTCATCAATTCCGGAAGCGGAAATCAGGGAATCACGGTTTCCGTGCCGGTGATTGTCTATTCCGAATACCTGAAAAGTTCCAGAGAGGAACTGTACCGGGCGCTGGTAATCTCCAATCTGATTGCCGTGCATATTAAACATGGCATCGGACCGTTATCAGCATTTTGCGGGGCAGTCAGCGCAGGCTGCGCGGCGGGATGCGGAATCGCATACCTGTACGGCGGCCGGGAAGAAGAGATTGCCCATACGTTAGTGAATTCTCTTGCGACCGTTTCCGGTATCTTCTGCGACGGAGCAAAGGCGTCCTGCGCAGCGAAAATCGCCTCTTCTGTGGAGGCGGGGATTCTCGGATACTTTATGTATGTGAACGGCCAGCAGTTTTATGCGGAAGATGGAATTGTCTCCAGCGGCGTTGAGGATACGATCCGCAATGTCTGCCGTCTCGGCGCAAATGCGATGAATGAGACGGACGAGGAGATCATCCGTATTATGACTCACTGCGACTGAGCGATGCCCGGTGATGGCGCAGCGGAAGAGAATTGCAGCTGACCGGAAGACCGTGGAAAGCGGGAACCGGACGGCAGATACATCGCCCGCCCGAGAGCAACCGGGGCGGGACAAAAGAGCTACACAAGAAGGAGGAAAAAAATGAAGAACATGAAAAAATGGTTGTCATTGTTTCTTGCAGGCACACTGGCAGCAGGAATGCTTGCCGGATGCGGCGGATCGGATAATTCCAGTTCCTCATCCGCATCGGGAACATCCCAGACGTCATCCGCGTCCGCGTCTTCTGCCGAGGACACAGGCGATGGAGAAATGGATTCCGTGCAGGAACTGAATCTGGTATTTACGGATCTGAAGACTCTGGACGTCAACGACGTAAGAAATGCCAATGAGTTCCAGGTGCTGTCCCAGGTTCAGGAAGGTCTGTTCCGTACCTTTACCGATGAGGATGGAAACGCAATCGTTGAGAATGCGGGCTGTGAGGATTACACAGTATCCGACGACGGGCTGGTTTATACCTTTACGCTCCGCGATCATCAGTGGTCCGACGGACAGCCGGTAACGGCGCAGAACTATGTGGACTCTATCAAGAGACTTCTGAATCCGGATAATGCATTTGCATATGCGTTCCTGGCTTATGACATTGAGAACGCAGAGGCTTACTACAACGGAGAAGCTTCCGCAGACGACATCGGCGTGAGAGCGATCGATGACAAGACGCTGGAGATCCGCCTGCAGGCGGCGATCCCGTTCTTCGTAAAGAAACTGACAAACGTATGCTTCTTCCCGGTACGTCTGGATGTGATCGAGGCGGGCGGAGAGTCCTATGCGACAGATTATACCAAACAGGTATACAACGGACCGTTCGTAATCGAGAGCCGTATCCTGGACAACGAGATGGTTCTGACAAAGAACGAGAATTACTGGGATGCAGATAACGTACATCTGGACAAAGTTACTCTGAAAGTGGTAGCGGAACCGGCAACCCAGTCTCAGCTGCTTGAGTCAAAAGAGCTGGATGTTGTTGAGGCGGCTTCTGACTATATCAGCAGATGGCAGTCCATGGTGGACGATGGAACACTGGTAAGCCGTTCCGTTGTAAAACCGTCTTCCACGTATATGATCTTCAACCAGCACACAGGCGGAACCTCCGGACTGATGAACAATGCAAAAGTACGTCTGGCTCTGTCTCTGGCAATCGACCGTGAGGAGCTGAATGAAGTAATCTACAGCGGACAGAATACTCCGGCATATGGCCTGATTCCGTACAACATGATGTCCGGAGATGTGGAATTCCGCAGCGAAGCAGAAGAGCCGCTGACCGCAGTAATGGCTGAGTATGATACCGATGAAAAGATTGTCGACCTGTTCACCGAAGGTGTGGAAGAGGAAGGAAAATCTGTATCGGATGTCGAGCTGACCGTTCTCAGTTCTGCACCGAATACACAGGGACAGGCGTTCCTGGAGTACATGCAGCAGACCTGGCAGGATATGTTCGGTATCACCGTAACTCTGAATATCTGCCCGGACTCCGCAACCTTTGTATCTGAGAGAGACAGCTACAATTACGATACCTACGACATGGGATGGAACGGTGACTACGATGATCCGATGACATTCATGGAACTCTGGAATACAGACAGCGGATATGCAAAATTCATGGGCGGCTACAGCAATGCAGAATTTGACGAGATGTTCAATTCTCTTTCAACGATGACCGATACTGCAGAGCGTACGGAAGTTTATAAAGAGATGGAACAGAATCTGGTAGCTGAAAACGCTGGAATGGCACCTTTGTATTATGGAAATTCCCAGTTCTTTGTTCAGGAATACGTGAAGAATCTGAGTACGCCAAACTTTGGCGCTGCACTTGAATTCAGCCGGGCATATATTTCAGGCAAAGAATAATGTAATGGTAAAGGCGGAAGGCGTACGGACGGTGCCCCTTCCGCCTTTTATCATTCATACAGCTTCGCGGTACAAATAGGAGGCATTATGATTAAATATACGATCAGAAGATTTATTACAATGTTGTTTACTTTGTTTATTATCGCAACGGCAACATTCTTTCTGCTCGCAGCGGTTCCCGGTGATGCGCTTTCTGCGCGTGCGGAACGTCTGCCGGATAATATCAGAGAAAACCTGTACAGAAAATACGGTTTGGACAAGCCGGTGATGGAGCGTTATCTGATTACCATGAAGAGTATGCTTCACGGAGATTTCGGTGAGTCCATTACATATGAGGGACAGACAGTCAGCTCGATCATTCATGACAAAGGACCTATTTCTGCAAGGCTTGGAATTCAGCAGATGTTGCTGGGCGTTTCTGTGGGTTTGCTGTTGGGAATCATATCGGCAATCAAGAAAGGAACGTGGATCGACTATCTTGTGATAACCCTGGCGATCATCTTTATATCAGTCCCCAATCTGGTGTTCGGTCTTCTGCTGCAGAAGGTGTTCGGCGGAACGCTGGGTTGGTTCCCGGTGATCGGATGGCCCCAGGGTGATGAGCTGTTGTTTGGCGGCTGGGAGTATACGGTATTGCCGACGCTTACCGGATGCTTTTCTTATATTGCGACGTATGCACGTTTGCTGAAGACATCCATGTTGGATGTCATCAATCAGGATTACGTGTTGACGGCGGAATCCAAAGGCCTGAGCAGATTTCAGGTCATCCGCAGACATGTGCTTCGCAACTCTTTTATTCCGGTTATGACGCAGCTTCCGATGAGTGTGGCAATGTGTATTACCGGTTCCTTCTTTGTGGAAAATATTTTTTCCATTCCCGGACTGGGACTGTACTATGTGAATGCGGTCAGTGGCCGTGACGTTTCCATCGTACTTGGAAATACCGTAATCATTGCGGCACTTTATATTATTGTCATCTTTGTTACGGATATTTTATATACGCTGGTTGATCCACGAATCCGGATTCGCGGCGGAAAGAAGTAGGAGGAGAAAAATGGCAGAATTGACAAAAGAACGTTTCAAAAAGGTGGAGTCTGACCGGTTTGACAAAGATGTGATCAGTCGTCCGACCATCAGTTACTGGGGAGACGCGTGGAGAAGACTGAAGAAAAACCCTGTAGCGATGTTTTCTCTGGCATTGTTGGTTGCCTGTGTCATTATGACGATTATTGGCCCATACATCCGGGGACTGGATTTTATTTCCGTAAATGGTACGCTGAAAAACCAGGGACCGTCTTCGCAGTTCTGGTTTGGCTCTGACAATCTGGGCCGCGATCTGTTTTCAAGAATCTGGATGGGAGCCCGTGTATCGATCATTGTGGCGCTTGTCTGTACGGCGATTCAGATTGTGGTTGGCTGTA
>ERZ1643246.2090-NODE-2090-length-19936-cov-66.578140_pt1 | contig 19936 bp, 23 predicted proteins | sample MGYA00579265_ERZ1643246 | MGnify/ENA primary metagenome ERZ1643246 (study PRJEB29033, sample SAMEA4952261) | chicken gut metagenome | biome: Broiler Chicken; feature: Gastrointestinal Tract; material: Caecum | place: Ireland | collected 2018 | study: Broiler...
CTGAAGGCGGCGGAAGCTGCCCGCGCTTCGGCAGTAGCGGCTTTGGAAACGGCGCAAAAGCAGTTGGAAATCGCCGCTGATGACAGGATGACGCGCTTCAAGATTGAATTTGAAGACCTGCAGGCTCAGCTGGATGAAATGCTTGCGCTCCTCGCGGAGATGGACGCCGATAAAAAGGCGCGCTGCATCAATGCTCTGAAAGTGGTATTGAAGGAAAGGGGGCTTTGATATGCGTCGGAACGAATATCTTCAAATGCTGTATCAGGACAATGAAACGGAAGAAGAAAATAAAAAGGAGCTTTATGCGGCAGTTCTCGAATGCACGGTAGAAGCACTTTCGCAGGAAAACGATGATTTTGATGCCGACCAAAGCATCGGGTTGCATGAATTGTATCAGCTCATCGAAGCGGAGGGGCGTAAAAATGGAGTTGTTTCACCGTTTCGGGCGGCGGAACTTATTGCCGAAAAACTCGGGGCAAAGTATAAGCGTCCGATTGAGCGGTTTGCTCATCTGTTCAAAAAAGTATCGGCGGCTCCGAGCCATCGCCGCCTCGAGGATCTGCTGTGAGGTGGTTTGAGAATGTGTATGTACTCAAATTACGAACTGACGCGCGAGCAGATCGCGGAGATGAAGGAAGAGGCGTATAATTACGGTCAGATAAAGCGCAAGGCGTTTGAAAGCATACGGAGCATCCCATCCGAACTGCCCGATTATGTACTCGAATGGGCAAGAGAAAGGATGACGAAAACAATGTTCTACATCAAGTTAAAGCGCGGGAGCTATGACGCCTACTGCGAGGCGTGCGGGGAGAAGGTACATCTTACCCGCGCCCGCAGTTCGCGGATCATCGAATGCCCTGCATGCGGAGCAACCGTGCAGTTGCACGACGGGGCAAAAAGTCCGAACGGGGGAGGATACTATATGGCTTGTTCTTACCTCGACAGGGCTGGAGACGATTTCACGCAGCGGCTGTTCAGTTGTTATAAAAGGTGCTGGAGGACAGGCGAAGAGGTCGCCGTCCAATATTACTTTTCGGAAGAGGAACGAGGTTTCCTCCACGACAGGACAGAGTTTGCTTTTCATCCTATCAGTCAAGGAAAAAACGCGGGAAAGTGTATTTTGGGGTATGGAAGAGTACACGGTCAAGGGTGGAGCGGCTGGCGCCTGCGGGATAGAAAAATCAATACTTATCCGTATAATCTCCGTGCGGTATTAAGCGGTACAAAGTATCAGTATTCGGCGCTTGAAATTGCCGCCGAGCATAACCTTGTCAATCCGTTTTATTATTTCAACGCCTATAATGATGAACCGAAGTTGGAAATTTTGTACAAGGTAGGTTTATATCGGGCGGCGGAAGAAATTACGGAATTTTCTGCGGACGATGCCCGCCGCATGATGAGGAATGTGAGGTCGCTGAAAGACCTTGGCATTGAAAGCCGTGCGGAGGCGGAGGAGTGTTCTGCGCTGACCGTGGAGGAACTCGTCGCGAGAAAGGAGGTCAAGGTTTGGAAGATAGAGGAGCAAGACAGGGCGGCGGCGATCGAGTTTATCACGAAAGTCAATGCTCATTCGGGGACAGATTTTAAGTATGATTTTATTTCCCGTAAACGTTGGTTTCAGTATTATCTGACACAAAAATCTGATTATGCGGAAGTGAAAAATTTTATCGCCGACTATACCGATTATATTTCAATGTGTTCCCGCTGCGGAGCAAATTTGAACGATACGGCGGTAAAAATGCCGCATTCCCTGAAAAAGGCCCACGATTGGGCGATGGTTGAGGAGAAGGTGCAGGAAAAACAGGCGTATAACGATCTCGTTGCGGCTGTGTACGATTCTATCCATGCGTTTACGGAATGGGATGACGGGAAACTGCAAGTCATTATGCCGCGCACCGCGCGCGAGATCGTCGAAGAAGGCGTTCGCCAAAATCATTGCGTCGGGCGGTATGTCGAACGTGTGGCGGCAGGCGAAAGCGTGATATTATTTATTCGGCGCAAAGACGATCTCGAAAAGAACTTCTATACAATGGAGATTAAAAAGGATATGCGGCGCTGCGACATTGTGCAAGTGCGCGGAGAAAAGAATGCTGAAGCGACCGAGGAGATAGAGGCTTTTTGTAAGAAGTATAAAAAATGGTTCAATAAGCGCAAGTTGAACGGTTATGACGGCGATACGGTGACCGTGCATTATTATAAGGCGGTTCACAAAAAGAAAGACGGGCGTTATATATCCGGGTGGGACGGAAGAACGGTGTACCGCGTCGGCGAGTGGGTCGAAACGGATACAGACACAAATCCGGATAGTGTGGCTGTCAAAGGGATCCACATTGCATCGCTCGATTTTGCCGTGAACTATGGAAGTTGCTGGAATGATGTTGCTATTTTGGAAGTCGAAGCAAATATTCATGATATCGTCGTACCGGATGCGAAAGATCAAGTGCGGGCGCGAAAAATTCGTGTTTTGCGCGAGGTGCCGGCGGAAGAAATTATTTCTCTTCGGGCGGCGGGATAGGAGGTAAAAATGAAAAAGGAAATGAAGGAAGAGTATTTATTGCCGCGCTGCAAGTTTTGCGGCAAACAGATGATTGCCGATACTACGTTACAATCGGACAAAGAAGCGGAAGAATATGCCGTTATGCACTGCGATTGCGAATTAGCCCGCGATTATCAGGAGCAGGTCAAAAAGGAACGAGAGAAGGAAGAGAATAAAAAGAAAATCAGAGATGCGGTCAGCGACTTTGCTCAGTACTGCGAAAAGAAGCTGTATGTATTCGATCCCGATGCCGAGGCGTTGCTTATTGCCGCCGGTGAAACCGTTCTGAACGGGAAGATCGAAAACATCGCGGTCAATGTGTTTGGAGTAAAAATTACTATCAGCTTGAGCGCAAAGGGCAAATTGAAATTCAAGCGCTCTTATAAGGAGTCCGCGGTAGTGGAAGTGATGTAAAAATAAAAGGGAACACCCGCCTGAAAGGTGTTCCCTTAAAAACTATACAGACTGCCGCGAGGGCAATCCGAAAAGCAATTCTATTATATCATTATTATATAAGTATGTCAATAAAAATGCCTCACAGGGGGGCTATTGCCGTCCTCGTAATAGGTATTATTTTATCGACGAAAGTTTTCGGGTAGCTTGCGGCCGATGAGGCTTACGATGAAAATCAGAAAAAAGTATGTTCCGGAAAATTGCGATGATTTGTTTGAGGAAGAGCCGCAACAGTTCTATGACGACAGAGAAGTGTGCGGCTGCCGTCAAAAGACGATCACGGCGGGAGAAATCCGCGAGTGTGAAGTGTTTCCGATCTATCGGAGTCGCACCGCCTTATCCAGGGCGAAGAAAGCAATGGCAACTTCCGAGAAGCAAAAAAAGCAGAATGCCAAAAACACCCGCAAGAAAATCGTTCGGCTTTTGAACGCCAACTTTACGAAAAAAGATATTTGGGTGACTTTGACCTATGACAACGCTCATTTGCCGAAAAATATGAGAGAGGCTCGCAAGGTATTGCAGAACTATCTGCGCCGGCTTGCGTATTGGATGAAAAAACATGGCTATGGTGCGCTGAAATATCTCTATGTGACGGAGTATATTGAAGATGAGCGATCTGTGCGGATTCATCACCATGTCGTTATGAATTTTCCCGATCGTGACATAGCGGAAAGTTTGTGGGCCGGAGGCGGGAGAACGCAAGCGCGTAGGCTTCAACCGGACGATTCGGGACTGGAAGGTCTCGGGCGGTACATATCCAAAACCCGATCCGTGAAGTATGAAAAGACATGGGCGGCGTCGCGCAATTTGAAACAGCCGAAAATTACCGTTTCGGATACAGCGATATCTCGTCGAAGAGCAAGGAACATTGCTTTCAATCATGACGATGCAGTTGCATATTTCGAGCGGCAGAATAGTGGCTATAAGGTCATAGAGCTGACGGCTTTTGTATCTGAATTTGCTCCCGGCGCGTATATCTACGTCAAGATGCGGCGGCGGGATTAAGGGGGAAAATAGGATAAAAATACAATATTGCATTTATGTGCAGATTTGAGAGGGAAACCCTTTTTAAAAAATTCAGGAGGGAAAGAATGCCGATAAAAGATTACACAACGAAAATAGATGTTTATACAACCATAGGACAAATTCAAGGGACGCTTGTAAAGCATGGGGCAAGACGTATCATGCAAGAGTACGATAGCGAAGGAGTGCCTCAAACACTTTGTTTTGAGATTGAAACGCCATACGGATTCCGAGCGATTCGTTTGCCTGCGCGCGTTGAAGGCGTACAGAGTACATTTCAGAGAGATAAAGTTCGGGCAGATATCGCACAGGCACAGCGTACTGCATGGCGGATAATCAAAGATTGGGTAGACGCGCAAATGGCATTTATCGACAGCATGATGACGAGTATGGAAGAGATATTTCTTCCGTATATGATTGGCGATGATAACTTAACGGTTTTTGAGATGTATAAAAATCAGCAACTAATGCTGAAAGGAGGGGAAAAATGAGAGAAGTCATTTTTCGAGGAAAGCGTATTGACAATGGCGAATGGATTTATGGCGACTTGCTGACACCAACCGATATTATGGACATTTGGGAGATCAGCGAGAATACAGGCATGGGTGATCGCTATGAAATCGACCCTGAAACTGTAGGACAGTACACGGGTTTGAAAGATAAGAACGGCAAAAAGATTTTTGAGGGAGATATTGTTAAATTTGCCCGAAAAGCCATTGTGAAATGGCATGAAAGTTTCGGCGGATTTGTACTGTTTTTTTACCCTGATGAAAAAGACAGCAGTAAACTCCATTGGATGATGTTTGATATAGGGGTTTGTCCTTATGAAGTTATCGGAAATATTCATGAAAATTCAGTAGACGATATTTAAGGAGACAACAATGCAGAATGATATTGTTTCAGCGAAGGTATTGCGCCGGTACTTGAAAAGTTTTTCGCTTTGCCAAAATCAGGCGGCGGAAATCGGAAGAGCCTTGCAGGAAGGAGAGATCATCGAATCCGTGCGCAGCGCACTTGTGGAAAGTAAAAAGGAGTTTGAGTTACATTGTCGCAATGTTCAATATATTCTCGGTATTTTGAAATCGGACAGTTTGGAATCGCGTATCCTTTGGAAGCTGTATATCTACGATCAATCGATGGCGGAAGTGGCACAGCAGTTGGGTTACAGTTATGGGCATTGTGCCAATGTGGAAGCCGCTGCGATCAAGCGACTTTGCCGTCATGAAATGGTAAAAGATTTATTGAAACCAAAGAGTAAATCTTAAAATTTCTGAAAGAAAATTAAAAAGTTATGAAAAAATATTAAAATTTCTTAAAAAGTCATGAAAGCGCATTAAAAAATAACCGCTATAATAAGGGCAAATATAGGTTTTAGGCTATATTTGTATTTATTTTCCGAATACCCCCTATAGGCGAGGGAAAATAACGCGCACGCGCGCAAGCGCGCTCAATGCCCATTTGCAAACATTTCCGCTTTTTGCATTTTTTTGCAATTTTACCTATAATTTCAAAAATTTATGGAAAAACAAGGGAACTATCACGAGCAATACGACAGCTTTTATCAGTCCGCTGCATGGCGGAGGGTACGGAACATCAAATTTGCGCAGGCAAGGGGGCTTTGCGAGCGTTGCCTTGCGAAGGGCATCGTTCGTGAGGGCCGAGAAGTGCATCATATAATTCCGATCGACGTCGATTGGAACAGGCGGCTGGATATTACCAATTTAGAGCTGTTGTGCGGCGAATGTCATAACCAAGGGCATGGGCGTATAAGTCCGCTTACAAGATTTAACGATTTTTGGGAGGCGATGGACGATGGCGGGGCGGGCGCCGAAATTAAATGCGGGCAAGGAGTTGCATCGCAGCAACAAAGACCTTGCGGAGCGGGAAGAATTGACTCCGATCTATCAAAGGCAAGAGTTCCGCCCGCCAAAGGAATTGACAAAGGCAGAACGTAAGGTTTGGAAGTTCCTGGTTCAGGTTTTCAGAGAGACCGTTAACTGCCGCGTATCGGATGCGGATGTCGATATGATGGTGCTTTACTGCCGGGCGAAGGTAGCGACGGATGAGGCGGATGCGGCGTTGAAAGAAGATCCTCGGGCATATTTGGTCTATGAATGCGGGGAGGATAAAGACGGAAACCCGAAACAGGTGCTTAAAGCAAATCCGAATATCAAAAAACGCAACGACAATGCGGCGCTCTGCATACGGCTTGCCGATCAACTGGGGCTTTCTCCGCAGGCCCGGGCGAAGGCGGGTCTGCAAGCGGCGAATGCCAAACGGAAGGACGATCCTTTCCGCAAATTGATGAAGCGCAAGGATACATAACGGGCGGCGGCAATGTTGAAGTGGATAACGGACTATATCCGGTATGTCGAAAACCGCCCGCAGGATTTTAACGAACATGTCAAATACAATGTACGCCAAATAAAAGAACTTATATCGCGCCCGAACGTATATTACAAGGAAGCGGATCCGCTCGCCTTCCAGGAGTTTGCACGGATGTTCAAACATCGGGAGGGCGTATGGGCGGGGCAGCCGATTGAATTGAACCGTGAACAGAAGTATATCGCCGCCTGCATTCTCGGTATTAAGGTTTGGAACAAGAAGGAGGAGCGGTTTGTACGATGGTTCAACGAGCTTGATCTATTTGTGGCGCGGAAGTGGGGGAAGGATACGTTTATCGTTCCTCTCATCGCTTATTTTGTCGGAATCGATAAAGAGCCTTCCGCGTGGTGTCAGATACTCGCCGAAAACGAGGGGCAGGCGAAACGGACGTTCGACCTGATAAAAAACAACGTAAAGGAAGAGCCTCTCGATTGTTGGTTCACGGGTACGGGGAAAACGTCGAAAGTCATCGAATGCCCGGAAACGAGCGGTATGATTCAGTACCTTTCCGGGCGGACAAAGGGTAAAGACGGCGCGAATCCGTCCGTGGCGGTAGTCAATGAAGCCCACGAGATCACGAACAAAAATCAGTACAATGCCGTAAAATCGGGCATGGGCGCGCGATCGCAGCCTATGATGATCGTTATATCGTCGGCGGGCGTCACCCCGGAAAGTTTATACGAAAGTCTCTATGAGCGAAATAAAAAATTCCTGAAAAAGAGGCGGCTCGGGCAAAACGATCGCATTTTTGCTCTGATGTTCGGGATTGACGAAACGGACGACTATCATGACGAAGGCTGTTGGATAAAGGCAAACCCTGCGATGTACGAAGGGCGGCCGACGATGGACTTTCTTCGTACCCAACTTGAAGGGATGAAAGACGATCCCGTTCTGCTGAACACGTTCATTGCCAAGCATATGAACAGGCAGATAGGTGCATCGATCGATTATTTCAGTATGACGGCAATCCGAAGCGCCATGCGGATCGTCGAGCCGAACGAGTACATCGACACATATGCGGTAGGCGGCGTAGACCTCGCCGAAACGACAGACCTGTGCAATGCAACGGCGCAGATACTGACGGAAGATAAGTTCATTTATTTGCAGGCGTATTTCATCGCCGAAGACCGCCTCGCGCGCAACAGCGAGCGGGACAAGCAGGACTATCGGCGCATGACGAACCTTGCAACCGGGGATCGCATTACGAGCGAGGTAATTATCATAACGCCGGGCAGCTATGTCCGGAAAGAATACGTTACCGCATGGTTCTGTCTTTTGCGTGACGAATACAAAATCAGTTTTTTGAAAATCGGTTATGACAGGGCGCTTTCCAAAGAATGGCTGACGGATATGCAGGAACACGGCTTCTCGCACGAAAAGGTGCGGCGGGATACCGAAACCGGAACGATAACACGCGATCTCGGCGTATTGACGGAAGTCGCCCAGGGCGGGTGGACTTTATCGGAGCCGATCAAGGTTACGAAAAGTCTGTTTGAATCGGGAAAAATTGTTGCCGACAGCAGAAACAAACTCTTTGCGTACTGCTTTTATAATCTCAAAATCCGGCAGGACGTAAATAACAATTTGTCGCCGCATAAGGCAAAATCGACAGGGCATATAGACGGAGCCATCGGCGTGTTCAATGCTTTTGTGGCGTATCAGAGGGCGAAAGAGATGCCGCTGTATGCAAATCGCATAGCAAAGTATTTCAGGATATGACATGAGTAAACTTCAGGAATTTTTCAAAAATATATTTGCGCGCAGACAAGCCAAAGCGGACATTACTCCGCAAAAAGCGAACGCAAACGAACTGCGCATGATCATCCGTAACCGCTACGGGGATAATATCGACTGGTTTGCAAGCGCATATGCAAGCAGCATCTATCAGATTCCAGAAGTGCGGACGGCAATTCAGTCATTTGCGGAGATTTTCGCAATTATTCCGAAGTATTTTGAACGGCGGGATAAGAATGGAAACGTGACGTATTTGGAGGGAGAAGAGGATCGAGTCATCAATGTGCGACCGAATCCTTTGCAGAATGCGTCGCAGTTTTGGGTAAACGTCATAACTTCGTTGATGCTTTACTCAAATGTTTTTATTGAACCACGATTCTCTCCACGCACGGGCAGACTTTCGCAGCTTTATGTGCGGGATCCCGAGTATTTTGATTTTACGCTATACGACGACCGGGCAGCGGTAATGTTTGCGGCGAGCGGGAAGACTGTTCCGATGGAAAATATCATCTATTTGAATCGTTTTTCCGCGTTGGGCGGCGGGCAGAAGAATAATCTCGGGTTATATGAGACGATCATTCAGGCGCTTGCCGCGCAAGCGATCGCTGTAGCTGACCCGAATAAGGTACAGGCGATTATGCAGGCGGATCCCACCGCGATGGGTGCGCTCAAGGAAAAGGATGCCGAAGGAACAATGAAGGATCTTGAGGTCAACTTTTCCAAAGCGGTAAGAGGGATTGCCTACGTTGATTCGCAGTGGAAAATTACGCCCATAAACTGGACGGAGAACGACGTCAACCGTAATCTTATGCAGATGGTTATCAATATCGTCTACAACTACTTTGGGATTACAGATGCCATTGTCAATAATAAGGCGACTGAAATAGAGTACCAGCTGTTCGTAAAAAATCATGTGGAGCCTATCGCCCGTCAGGTCGAGCAGGAATTTACGAGTAAAATTTTTACGAAGGCAGAACAAGCGCATGGAAACCGGTTGGAACTTGATACGTTTTGGCTGCAAGTTTCGACGATGGCGGCAAAGACACAGTTCTATCAGATGGCGATACGCAACGCCATCCTGAATGAGGACGAGGTGCGCGAGCAAATCGGTTACGGCCCCTTGCCGGACGGCTTCGGGCGAATTTACAGGATAAGCCTCGATACGGTCAACATAGAAAATGCAGACGCCTATCAAGTGGCGAAAAACGGCGCATCGGATACTGCCGGAGAGTCGGAAAAACCGACGGGCGGCGGTACTGCTTCGCCGGAAGGAGGAAACAATGCAACCTAACGAAAAAACAAAGCGATTTCGGGATTTCCGAGAAGTGGAGTTCAAAACCGAAGCGCGAGAAGCGGATGGCGGAAAAAAAGAGCTTATTGTCCGCGGGTATCCGATCTTATTCAATACACCCACAAAAGTATGGGACTATTGGTATGACGAGATCACCGAGGTTATTTTGCCGACAGCGCTCGATTCCGTAGACCTGCAAAATGTCTTTCTTTTATACGGGCATGATATGAACCGAGTACTCGGTCGTTCGGGAAAGAATATGCGTTTGGAGATCGACGAAACGGGGTTGTTTATGGAGTGTGTGATGCCGAATACGCAGGAAGCACGTGATATATACAATCTCATCGAGGCGGGCATAGTCGACGGGATGAGCTTTTGGCTGCGGACGCACGATCAGGTCAATCCGGCAACGCTGACGAGGACGGTTACCAAAATCGAGGAATTGCCGGAAGTCACTATAACGGCATTTCCCGCCTATAAAGAAACAGTCGTTATCGCTATGGAAGAGGAGCGCCGGAAGGTGCTGCGCGAGCGGCAGGAAATGGCGCGCCGTGTTGAAGAAGAACTGAAAAATTTTAATTAAAGGAGAAGATCATGGATCCTATTACGGAAATGCTGCGGGATGAGAACAACGAGCTTGAAAGGCTTGCCGCAAAGCGTGACGAACTCAAGAAAAAACTCGAAGAGCATCGCAGCGGGAATATTTCAGAGGAAGAATTGAAGCAGATGACCGAGGAGAGGAAGGACATCGAAAAGGAAATTTTGCTTCGTACTAAGCACCGCGACGAGCTGATCGCCGCCGCAGAAAAAAATAAAAACCAGGGAGAGGGAAGAAATATCATGAACGAAAACATTTTGCATTTTAAGGACGGAATGGAGCGCATGGACGTTATCGCTACGGCAGAATACCGCTCTGCATTTTTCAAACGGCTGCAGCGAAAGCCGGCGGATGAGATCGAAAAGCGCGCCATGACATCCGCAGCGACGTCGGCGGGCGCCGCCATTCCTACGCAAACGATGGATATGATTATCGGGCAACTGCGTGAATCGGATTCTCTGTTGAGCCTCATCACGCTTGAAAATATCCCGGCATTGACGAGTTTCCCGGTTGAAAACGTTGTCAACGATGCGGCATGGGTATCCGAAGGGACGGACAGCACGCCGAGCAATGATACGCTTAAAGCGGTAGCGCTTGCGGCTTACACGCTCATCAAAACGATCAAGATCACTGCCCAGGTCGCGCGCATGTCGATCGATGCCTTTGAAACGTGGCTTGTCAACGCGCTCGTCCGCAAGCTGCGCGCTGCCTGCGATAAGGCGGTCATTTCCGGCACGGGCAGCAATCAGCCGACGGGTCTCGATTCGCAGTCATGGGATGGGACGAACAGTGTAACGGTCGCTGCCGGCTCGACAGCAACCTATGATAACCTCGTCGATTTGGAAGCGCTCGTCGGCGAGGGATTCATCACGAACGCCGTTTGGGTGTTTAACCGCAAAATGAAGGCGACGCTCCTCAAGCTCAAAGACGATCAGAAACGCCCGATTTTTGAGCGTGCAATTGAAGACGGTTTTGTCGGTTATCTTCTCGGATATCCAGTCCGCCTCGATGCGAACGTCAAAGACGGCGAAGCATACTTCGGAGATTGGAAAGCAGGCTACGTGATGAACTTTGCGCAGCCCATCGAAATCGCAAGTTCGGAAGAAGCCGGGTTCATGAGCGGTTCCGTCGTGTATCGCGGCATGGCTCTTGCAGACGGCAAACCTACGGGAGTAAAAGGCGCGCTCGTCAAGTTGGTGCAGGCGATGGCATAAGCCGAGAGGTAAAGCATGGAGACAATCGACAAGGCGGCGCTGCTCGCAAAGTTCAAGTTGGCGATTGGAGACATGACGCCCGGAACCGAGTTGGATGATTACTACAACGAAAAACTCGCAACAGCGCAGGCAATGCTTGCCGCAAACGATATCTCCGATGCCGTTCTCGCCTCCGAACTCGGTCTGTGCGCAATCGTATTGCAAGCGCAAGTCCTTATGAAAGGCGAAAATATCGCGGAAAACAAGACATTACAGTTGCTGCGCAATACGCTTTCCGTTCAAACGAAGGGCGAACGCTACGGAGGGAATGATGCTGACGGGGCCTAAGAGCGTAATCCTTGCAGACATTGCCGCCGGCGCGCAGGATACAACGACCGGTGACAGAAAAAAACAAGTTGTGCGGGCGAGGGCGCTTGCGGCAAATGTCGAGCTTGTCGGTGTCAATACCGCCCAACTCGGTCAGGTACAGGGTTTCAAACTGAAATACAGCGTTACTGTCGGGCGGGTGCAATACAGCGGCGAAAAGTACCTCTATTTTGACGGAAGTCTCTACGCCGTCGCCACGCTTTCCAAAGCAAAGTCGGCGGCGGAGATGCTGCTCAATGTGGAAGAAGTAAACGACGGCGCCGCAAGGGCAGCAATCGAGGAATGGAGCAATGCAAATCTTTAATGCGGTCGACGCAATGACCGCTTTGTGGGATTTTTTGAAGCCATTGTCTACGGAGATACCCATTTATAAGCAAGTCATGGACGAGGCGGAAGAAAACGTCCCGCAAAGCTATCTGCTCATTCGGGCGGACATCTCGAACAGCGGAGCCGTTTATGGCGACGGAAGGGCGCTTATCCGCCGTGATACGGCGGATATCCTGCTCGTGTCGAAAGCAACGGGCGCGCGGTCGGATGACATCCATAGCGTCAATATCCGCAAAGTAAAAGCCTTTTTAGACGCCGCCGGCGATGCTTCTTATACGGGGTACGATCTCGGATATAACGCTACGCTGAAAGAAGCGCAATACAGTTGGACTTTGGAGTTTTTGTATGGCAAAGAGAGATAAGCCGAAAGGCTCGTTAAAGCCTACATTGAATCAACTTTCTGCCGCAATAGACGAAGTGCTTCAAGGCATTACGCAGGAGGTATATGCGGCCGTAGACCGCGGACTTGATAAGGCGGCTCGGCATATGGAGCATGCCCTTGAGGTCGCTACGCCGTATGATACGCACGAAACGCAGCGGAGTTGGGAAGTGAATTTTAAGTACCGAAATGTACGGTATATCTATAACACTTCAACGAGACCAAAAACGCCGGGAGATACAATCACGAGCGGCGACGGTGAGATTCCTATCGTCAACCTTTTGGAGTTCGGGCGCAAAGGAAAGCCTTTTGTTCGGAAAACCGTACAGGAAAACCAGAATCAAGTTATCAATATCATAAAAGGAGAAATCGAACATGCCAAAACCTGAAAAAACAGGAAAGGATCTTGCGCAGTTCAATATTAAAAATGCTGTCTATGCTGTAGACGGCGAATCGTCCTCGGTAAAGCCGCTTACTTGGATGAATACCTTTACAAAGGACAGAAATATAACGACGCGCGCATTTTATGGCGACGGCGAGATGATTGTATCGCTTGCATCCGACCGCAATATTTCCGGAACGGTAGGGGCGACCGCGCGCGATGATACGTTTGAAGAGGATATCGGTGTCGCAATTAAACCTTCGGGCGGCGGTATTGCCGAAATTGCGGTAAAAAGCATGCCACGCATCCATTTCGGATTCGAAACAGATTTCGTTGGCGCGGATGGCATCCGTAAAACAAAAAAGACATGGGTATTCGGTATGCAGGTCAGTCCTCCGAACGACAGCTTTACGCAGGATCAGGACGATATTACGCAGTCAACCGCGGATTATTCGTATACGGCATACGGCGTAAATTTGCAGGCGGCAACGGGTGAAACCGCATATATTGACGAAAATGGTCAAACAGTCAAAGTGTTTACATACAGTAAAAAACCCGAAGATGATGGGTATGAAACATTCCTTGACAGCGTTCCCGTTCCCAAATCAGCGACATGAGCTTACACGGCATTTTAGCCATAATACCCCACATGCCCGCGTTGCCTGTGCAGCGCGGGTTTACGGGCGAAAGAGCGCCATGCGGTGGCGGGTGCAACTCCCGCGTCGCTCAATTCAACAAGGGGTATATTTATGAAAGTAATTTTACCGTTCGTCAAAAAGGATGAATTTAAGGACGGAAAGCGAATATTTGAAACGGAAGATAGATCGGTCGACATCGATAATACGCTCGTGGCTCAGATGCGTTGGGAAGCCAATTTCCCGGAGATTGCAGCGCGGGAGAGTATAGTGGACTATGCGATGCGGCTGAAAGGAGAGAGCGGGGAAAATGTCTCCGTGCTGATTTCCAAGCTGAAGGTTCTTTTTTGTTTCTTCAAACTTGACGTCAATTTTGTCAGCTTTTTGAAGATGTTCGATTTTTCGCAAAGAGAATATGTCGAGGGCCTGATCGAGAAAATTTCCGAAGCATTTAACGCGATATTTGAAGGGGCGGCGGAAAAAAACTGATGAGGCATCAGGCGGAGCTGAAAAGGGTATTTGAGCGAATCGACCCGAAACCTTTTCCGAAAGAGCGGCACCTGATGCCTTTAAGTTTAAGGACGATAAAAGAGCTTGGGGCGGCAGGCATCGATTGGCGGGGCATTCATATCATTGATGCGTTCAGCCTTGTCTGCTCGCTTCGCATCGATAATGCGCGCATATGGCTGCGGCACCGTGCGCAGGAGAAGATGGCAAGGGCAGGGATTAAGCGCATTACGCCGGCTACGCAGGCAGATTTTGACGCGTTATAAGGAGCGGGTATGGCAACAAGTTTCACCATTAAAATCGGGGCGGATACCAAAGAATTTGAAAAAGGCTTAAAAAAAGCCGATCGGGAAATACGCTCTACGCAAAAATCGGCAAACTCTCTCGCCAAAAGCCTCGAAATCGATTACGATGAAAATCGTGCCGTGCAGGCACAAAAGCAATTTCAAAAGGCGATCGAGCAAACGGAAGAGAAGGCGAAAGCTCTGCGAGAGCAGCTCGATTATATGAGAACGTCGGGTCAAGTCGATACCGAAAAATATGCGAAATTTGAGCTTGTCTTGGCGGAGACGGAAGCAAAGGCGCTTGATTTGCGCGAAGGTTTGGAAAAGGTCAAAAACGTACAAATCGAGCAGTTAAATGCAAAGTTCGATAAACTCGGCGAATCGATTACGCAGGCTGGGCAGAAGATGGCAGGCGTATCGTTGGCTGCGGCGGGCGTCATCGCGGGGGCGGCGGCAATCGGGAAAAGCGCTGCGGCGACGGGTGCCGAAATCGACGATATGACGCAGCAATTCGACATATCTGCGGAAACGATTCAGCGTTGGAATTACCTTGCTTTGCAGTCCGGAGTCGATGCTACGGCATTTACAAGGGCGCTCATCCGCGCGCGGGCGGCGATGGCAGATTTATCTACGGGGACGGCGAATGCGGCATCGGATGCTCTTACCGCTCTCGGTATATCGGCGGGGCAGTTCGGCAGCGATGAGGAGATGTTTGACGGCATCATCAAGGCGCTTGCAAAGGTAGAGGACAGTACTCTCCAAACGGCGTATGCGAACGAAATTTTCGGTGACCGCATCGCAACACAACTTTTGCCGTACATAAATGCGGGAGCCGAGGATCTCGCCAAGTGGAATGCGGAATTTGAGGCGATGCCGTCACTCACAGGCGAAGAGGCGGCAGCTCTCGCGGAGTTGGACGATACATTCAACCGCCTGTCTGTCACAATGGAATATGCCCGTGCGCAGCTCGGCGAAGCGCTTGCGCCGCTCATCGAACGCGTCGTTACGTTTATTGAAGAATCGTTCGTTCCCGCGATCGAATCCCTTGCCGAATGGTTCGGCAATCTCCCGGAAGGGATGCAGAATACCATTCTCGCTTTGCTCGGTATACTTGCCGTTGCGAGTCCGCTTTTGATTTTGATAGGAAAAATCGTTCCGGGACTTAAAATGCTGACGGGGTTGTTATTGAACCTGAATAAGGCGCAGCTGCTCACGGCGGTCGGGTTTGCTTCGCTTGCCGGGGCGGCGGGATTGGCGATCAATCTGATTTCAAATTGGAAAAATATGACGTGGGTTGAGAAGTTGCTTTCCATGCTCGCCATTGCGGCGCTTGTTGCGGCGGCTGCGGTAACGGTTTTTCACGCATCGTGGTCGCTCGGACTCGCAGTGGGTGGGATCGTTGCCGGCGTGGCTGCCGGCATTGCGGCGATCAATGCGGCAGCGCAGGATATAATGCCCGAAGAAAATATCAATTTTACAGCCGACAATATAGAATCATACGCCAACGGGGCGTTGAACGCATCCGACGAAATGCCCGATTATTCCTATTCGGGCGGCGGTGCGTCGTACAGCGACACGACGTATTCAGATCAATACAACGTTACTGTCAATGTTACCAATCCGGGGGCATCGGCGGAGGAGATCGCGGCAGCAGTCGGGCGAGAGATTGCGACACTTGCCCAATCGCGCAGATAGGAGGCAGAATGAGAAGTTTTGCATTTGCCGTATTTGATATCGATAATTCCATTCTCGATCGTTTTCCTCTCGACGTCGTTACAGATTTGAGCGGACTCGGTTGGCGGCTGAAACTTTCTACGCTCGAAGGCGACGTCACGGATACAATAACGAAAGTCGTTCAGGAAAAGCAATCGGTCGGTCTGACTATCAATCTTATCGGGCGCGGATACGAAAAATTTACGATTTTATCGCAGTGGCTGCAAAAGTATTCCGCGCCGAATGTCGCGCTTGCACTTGAATACAACGACGGAGTGCAGGTACGATATATCGAGGGGAAGGTGACGGAGTTAAAGAAGACAGAAAAGGACGAGTTCGATAATCTCTCCTGCGCGGCGACGTTCACGCCGACAACGCCGTTTTTCCTGAATATCGAGCAATCGATTCGATTTACATTTTCAAGCGTAGGTAAAAGCTACTCGTTCAAGTATCCGTATTGCTACGGGAAAAATGTAGTTGAAAATAACCAAATCAACAATCCGTATTTGGCACCCGTTCCCGTAACGGTCACATTGTATGGGCCGATTTCGGAACCTGTTGTGCAGCTTTTGGATGAAGACGGAAACGCATATAACACGGTCGGATTTCCGGGAGTATCGCTACAGACAGGTCAGCATATCGTCATCAATAGTTCCACGAAAAAGATTTATTTTTTTGATGGTGCAGAATATGTAGATTACAGCGCAAAAACGGATCCGAGCGGTGATACATTCTTATTTGCCGAAAGAGGAATCACTACGATTTCCGTCAATCTCGATACAGCGAACCAAGGAACGCTTGTAGGCTCGTGGAGGCAGTACGGACTATGATCGTATCTTTTTATGACGAATCATTTAACGGGCTGCAAAACAACGCTTCCCTCGTCGTTGATGCCGCAAGTTATTCCCTCATTCGCCGCGCCGTGGATCTCGACGAATTAAAATGTACTTGTGAGGCTTTTACCGAAAGTATACAACCGACGTTCGTCGTGGTAAAAGACGACAGGGGAAGATATGAGTACGGCGCGCTTGCCGGCGTTCCGCAGCTTACGTCCGATAATCAGACGAAGATCACGGCGTCCGATTTGAAGACGATGCTCAAAGCGGACGTTCTACTTGATTTTTCAGAAACACCTGCGGATGTCAACACCTTTTTGCAAGCTGTTTTCGATGCGTGGAATGAACAGGTTACGCAGGGGACGTTTACCTGCGAACTTGTATTCAATGATAATGTCGGAACCATTGCGTGGGACAATTTGAAACCCGCGCAAAAAGCATATGCGGTCTATGACGCCTGGGAAGATATTTTTGCGGTCTATCTCAAATTTTACGGTCTATTCATGATCTCGGAACTCGATTTAATCAGTAAAAAAGTCATCTTCCGAATCGGGAAAAGCATGGCGGAGGATGTCACAGTCAAACTGTGGGAATGGGGCATCCGCGATTACGGCAAATGGATCGCCGACGTAAACGAAACGCAGGGGTATGTCTTAGATACGGCAACGAACGAGCTGACGGAAGGCATACGGTGGATATTGACTTCGAGAAATGAGGTAACGACGAATACAGAGTTACGGGATATTTATCCCGTCAAGCGGCGGATCACGATTAAGGAGACGGAAAATGCAGAGGATGTAGAATCGCTTTTGTCCGAAGCAAACACCGAAGCCTTGAAGGAACTTGCCGATGCGATGTATCAGGAAAATATCGAGATCGAAGGTTTGAACGGCAATTTCGAATCGCGGTTCAATATCGTAGTCGCGCGCGGGGAAGAGGTTTATAAATCGCTGCCGTGCGGAGAAATGGAGTATGACGCGGCAGGTCTGAAAAAAATACAGATCGGATATCGGACAACGGGAATATCTTTTATTTTATAAGGAGCAACTATGTCTATACGTTTGATTCGGCAGGATAGCCAAACGCCAAACGTTACCAATCATGACGATGCGCGCATGGTGCGCTATGCTTACGGCGGTTTTGACGGCTTTGTAAAGGATAGGGGAAGTGAAATCGACTATGCAATCGACGGTACGTCTTTCGTTGTGCAAAGCGGCGTACTCGTACTGCAGGGATGGGAAGTGGAAATCGATGCAAACGGTGCCGCGATATCCGTGCCGCCCAATGTAAGTACGACGCAGTATTTTTCCGTTTATTTGGAAGTAAACTGCGGCACTGATACCGCCGCTATAAAATCGACCTATCGATCGGGAACATATCCCGACATCCCCGCGAGCGACGATTTAACGGCGAATACGGTCGGTACTGCTCGGCTATTGCTGTATCGGTTTACTGCCACAAATGGCGTTATATCCAATGTAAAAAAGGCTGTGCAGGGGATTGAGTATAGTCTTTATAATATCAGCGAATTGCGGGATGGATTACAGGATGGTACAATTATCCCCGCCAATGCAAAAAGCGTTAATGCTCTTGAAATAAAACGCGACGAGAACGGTGTTTTGAGAATCGGAGATACGATTATTCCACAAAGAAAATTGCTGTGGAGAGGGGATTTAACGATAGAGACAGGAGACTCAAATAAATCAATTTCATTATCGGATAATTTAATAAATGGAGATAATATTGAAATAGTTACAGAGGAAGGCATTTATAAGTTTATCGCCGCGATAAATATTAGTTCTTTTAAGCCTTTTTATTGTCAACGAATAATCGGCGTTGGGACATCACAAATAAACGTATCAACTTTAACTTTTACGACAAATGGAACGAGTCCGAAGAGTTTAACAGTTAATGCACCAAGAGAAGTTGTCATGTATAGCGGGTCAGGTAATAATTACTATGCTTCTATTTCAAGCGATCTAATATTGGGAAGTTTTTATTATCATGCAAACAATGCTTCATGGACAATACGAAAAATTTATAAAGTTATCGAGTAGGAGGGATTATGGGCTATAAAATTTTGGAGCAAAACGGAGTCGATAACGAAAATATAGACGGCGGGGCGTTCAATAATTTTTCCGCAGGGAATCGGGACGGCATTATCGGCGGAGTGTTATCGGAATGCGCAGTTACGGCGACAGGGAACTCCATCGGTATTTCACCGGGAGAGCTGATCATTCATGGCATCCGGGTAAAACTTATATCCGTTGAAACATTGACGCTCGCTTCGGCTCCGGCAGAACCGATTCGTTACCAAATAATTGCGCAGATCGAATTAAAAGCAAATAAAAGTATTGCGTTTTCCCTGTTTGTACAGGAAGTTGCGGATTTGATTCAGGAAGAGCTATACGCTTCCGATTTAGGTACATATCAGGTCGAGGTCGCGCGTTTTACGCACGGGACAAACGGTAATATCGAAGATCTCTCAAAGACGCTGGATATTATTTACGGGGGAACAGGGGGCGGCGGCGACTTTGAAATAGGCAATGTAACGAGCAATATTATAGATGCAACATTACCGGCAGAGGCAGAAGTAAATAAACGCATAGAGGACGGAAAGACATACATAGATTTTGAGTTTTATTTTCCGGATACGCAAGAAACCATGCAGGCGGCTGTTTCGGCAAAAAATGCGGCAGAAGCAGCGCAGGCAGCGGCGGAAGATGCGCAGGCAGCGGCGGAAACGGCGGAGGACAACGCCAAGGCGTCGGAAACTGCGGCGCAGGGATATGCAAACGCGGCGTCGGGCAGCGCGGGGGAAGCGGCAAGCTCTGCGGAACAGGCGGCAGGTTCGGCGACGGCTGCGGGGCAATCGGCGAGTGCGGCGGCAAGCAGCGCAACGCAGGCGGAGCAGAGCGCAAGTTCTGCTGCGGGGAGCGCGCAGTCCGCGCAGGAATCGGCGGGACAAGCGCAGGAATACATGGAACAGGCGAAAGATTATGCAAAAAAAGAGTATAAAGTTTATGACAGCTTTGATGATCTTCCCGTCCCTGGTGACAGCGCGTTTATTTATCTTGTCCCTTCTGCAAACGCAATAGAAAATGATGCCTATGCGGAATATTTATGGATTTCCGAGGATAACAAGTACGAGTTTATCGGTAAAGTTAATGATGTGGATCTTTCGGACTATGCGAAAATAAATGGAAGTTATCCGAATATGACGGTAGGGAACGCGACCCATGCGGACAGCGCGGACAGTGCGGCGAAAGCGAC